>Ga0131853_10003533_pt1 | contig 28015 bp, 13 predicted proteins | sample TergutLab28metaG_FD_92764 | JGI IMG/M metagenome (GOLD analysis project Ga0131853, IMG submission 92764) | Labiotermes labralis P1 segment gut microbial communities from Petit-Saut dam, French Guiana - Lab288 P1 (version 2) (version 2) | ecosystem: Host-associated > Arthropoda: Insects >...
CAATACCACACAAAGAAGACATTAAAACTAATATCTAACTTTCCCCGCTTGTTACAGCGCAGCACACCACATGCAGTAACATACGTCTTGTTCTCCTGAAGATGGGCATAATGATGCCCGAAACATGTTGAGAAATTGTTAAAAATAAAGATCTAACTGTTGCATCTTGTTGGTTTTCTCTCTCACTTCACACATTGCAACAATCTGCTAGATGGATAAGTCAAAATGGAGGCAGTGCATTCACTCCAAAACTCAGTAAATTAACACCAAACAATGCTGCATCTTATTCCAAAAGTATTCTTTGTATGCATTTACAATGAAAAGAGCATGTTGGAAGTGTAGCTTGACATACAATTTTTCAATGACATTTTCTAAAATTTCACACTTCCAACATCACATCTTTGATAAGTTGAGGTTTTCCTCTGAAGTCTTGCATTTCTAACAGTGTGATAAGGTTCTTCTGGTACATCCTGGTCTTAAATACTAGTACTGGGAAGGCTTAAATTGGTAGAGTCAATTCAAGGATTATTAGAGTGTGTTGTTTGATGAATTCACAATTGTTAAAGCTCTGCTGGGTGATTTTCTCAAGTTTTCTTCCATTTCCACCAACATTTATATAGCCATGTTAGTCACTACTATCAGTACCTTATATAAAACAATACTGTTTTGGCTATAAGACAACCAAATAACAAACCCATGAACAAATGTTAATGTCATCCCTGAATTAAAATTTCCTCAACAACATTGTAACAGATTAGCTGCTTAAACCATCCCAACACTTCTAAATGCATTAGCTTATTATGAAGCATCATCAACATCACAAAATTCACCAAGTTATTCAATCCAAGTATAAAATCACATAAAGAAAATGGGGAACTTACGTTTCTCCAGTCCCATAGAAGGATACATGATACCGCATTTTATTCACAGCTGCGTCTGCTAACCCGACCACCTGTAAATATAAAGCACAATGCCTTGACAAACTCCACAGAGCAGAGTCCTTCTTGAGAAGGTAATACTTCCTGAGCTAGTGAAGAAATTCCCCACATTTAACGGAACACCAACATTCATTACCAGATTCAAAACAGCCCACCACCTGTTCTTATCCTCAGCCATGAGTTCAGTCTATGCCCTCTCATCCTATTTCTTTAATACACATTTTAATATTATCCTCCCATCTGTGTATGTACCTTCCAAAAAATCCCTTTCATTCAGACTTTCTCAACAACTCTGCCAGCATTTTGACTCTCCCTGCTGCATACCACATCCTTCATCCAATCTCATTCCCTTTGGTTAGCCCACCTAAACAATATTTGGTGAACAGCACAGATCTTTTCACTGTCTCATCTTACTTCCTCCCTCTCAGGCTGTAATTATCTTCCTTAGCACCCTGCGATTGAACACCTTCCCTATGTTCTAACCATAATGAGAGAGACCATGTTTCACACCCACATACAACATATGAAATTACAGTTCTGTACACTCTAAATTTAATGTTTTTATGTAATAAATATAGAGAAAAATGATTACAAACTGAAAGGTAACGCAGATTACACATTTTATCCACACCCTAACTGGTATTAGCAGCAGAATACGCCAAGGGAAATGAAATTTATATATGTAGTCCATTTTACTTTAACTAATTTTAAGGTTGGTGTGTACCCCCTGAAGAAAGCACTGTCATGCTGAAACATGTTGGAGTAAAGTGATGACTGTCATGTGCTCTAAATGCAATTAATTGGTTCACTTATTGAAAATAAGGGTTACGCAAATTTAATCAGCTCTTAATTTCATCTGCATGCATTTCTTAGTGTGATTCCCACACACACACACAAACTCTGCCGCATATTACAAGCATTTATTAGCTATATTTATTTTTCTGATTTTCTTGATAAGACAATACCAAATACCTACTTTTCTTAACATTTATTTCAAGACCAACTTCCTTACTAGTAACAGCCACAGCCACTGCCTTTTCATTACTCCCCCAATACATTAACATCAGCAGCACAAACCAAAAGGTGATGTGTCCCATTGAATTTCAATACCATCCCATTTTGTCTTAACTTTCTCAAGCCTAAAGAAGGGTTCGAAATAGCAATAAAGCATCTTGTTTCAGACCATTCTGAATGGAAAATGTATCAATGTTTGCCCATACAGAACTTACTGATTCATTTAAACACATTTTAACTAACACAACTACTTTCATAGATATACCAACTGAATGAGAATATTACATAAAACCCCCCTCAGAAATGAATGTTAACCTTTCTGAGGTCTATAAATTCTCGATGCAGAATCACTTTATACACCCAGCTTCTCAAGTATGCAATGAATGCAGAATACAAGAATAAGCAGAACTTGATCCACTTAGTCACACACCATACCTTACATGACCAAAATTATTGTCACACACACTGCATTAGAAAATCAGGGTATATGATAAACTTCACAATGAAAAACATCGAATTTATCAGACTAAGTAAACTACAAAGTATAAAAAAATATGTGACCACCACATAATTTTCTCAAGACAGCAAAATAATATTACATAAGCACAGTTACCTTTGCAGGCCACGGTGGGTATCCACGCACTTTGGCGAAGACTTTATCTCCCAAATTAAATTTCTTTGCCATTTTCAGCCACCAAGCACTGAAACAATTTCATATTTCTGATTATTACTAACACTGACAATTACAACAACAAATATAATAAAGGTTGAGGTCTGAGATACAAAGCCAAGGTAACGAAGTACAGTGTCACGTAAAAATGCAAATGTGCATCCTTATATTACAAGAAGAATTATGTAATAGCATTGTTACAAATGAAGGATTATAAGCAGTTTCAACTTTCAAAGTGTAGCTGTGCCTCTTGCACAAGTTATTCTACAGTAAGAATGTTACCTTTAGGGTGAACTAGATGAAGGCATGGAACCCAATTTATATCTCACAATGAAAGGGCAAGTGTATATAGAATGGTGCTATCTCATGGGAAAATGCCAAAGCCTCACTGGCAACGGGAGTACCGGCAGGAGTGTAAAGCATTATACTATCCAACCAGGAGCCACGTAACGGTGTCAAGTGAAGTACTACATAAAAGAAGATAACCTTTAGTTATGGAAAAAGTTAAGATAAAAAGAAGTGAGCTCTGACTACTTAGTTTATACCCATCCTACAAGTCAAGGTTGTGGTAGTGCTCAACTATTTCAATTGGATGCACGAAGATACATGGATGCTGGGCATGGACGTTTGCTAGTGCTTATAATTTGTAAAATTCAACGCTACATTTGTTGTTGGTGGAATGTCTATGTATTGCGAATCACTGGTCTTCTAGCCTGGTATCTCCATTATAAACACATCTTCTGACGAGATATGACAATGAGGTTAACTAATGTACACTGTGTCACAGGGTACACAGCATCCCTTAAACACTAATTTTGTGCTGGAAGTCATTTCCCCTTAAACACTCTGGGAAGAGTCATTATTCCCTTGAACAGTGTATGTGGTATTGAGCCAACCTACCCATGCAGTCTGGTGTTCCCTGAACATAAAGAACATTAAACCTTGTAATGACGCTATGGCACTTTACTCCTCTTAGCATGTTCCTCAGTGACCCTACACAGTCTGGTAATTGTCTTGAACAAGTAACTGTTAACTCAGAGAGTAAAAGTGATGTGTTGTAGTTTGGAGGACTCACTGAACTTACAACACACAACAAAATAGTGATAGCAGAACCATTTTGTATAATGGTGATAAACTGCATGTAGATGTCTGTGTAAGTAGGCTTCTTGTGGACCGAATGCTCCACGGAGTAAATTGCACTGTACCAGCCAGTCCTAGCCAAGACTTAACTTCTCCTTGCATAGTTAACATCACAACACCAAGGCTAAGCTTAATGCTTCTTCAGAGGTGCATCACCACAAACTCCAATTACCCCAATGTCACGACTCTTAAGGTCTTCAAAAACCGCAAGGTCAGCACACTTCCCTGCACCAAAACACAAATCAAATTCGCTAAGTCGATAATACACATTCAATCCTTCTTACTGAATAGCCTGCCTAAGCAGTATGTTGCTCCCTCAACAAAAGGGAATTCAGCCTCGTGTTGTCACTTCTCCATCCCCTTCCTCTGGGGGCTTGTCTCTATCAACCCTGAAGTCTGATAATGGCCTCGTACGAGTAACCACTTATTCGAAAAGCAGAAGTGACAGACCGTAGACCGAAATCCTCGCTGAACCTAACACAAACTACTACCAATGACAGCAGTGCTCTTTTTGTATGATGGTGACAAAAGTGCGTGTTGGTGTCATCCTGTATAAGTGTGCTGCCTGTGGATAAAACCTTCCAGGGAGTGACGGGAAATGCAACCCTAGCCATGACTTTTCACTCCTTCGTACATACTTAACATCACAACACTACAGAGCACACTTAATGCGTCCTACGTGCTGCACAACTTGAATAGCGTCCTTATCTGGACTCTTGAGCTCTTCGGCAGACCTCGTCTTATAAAGACGAGAGAACTCAACAAGACACTTCCCTCATTCGAAACACGAATTAAATTTATCAAATCAACATCATACAATACCAACAAACCTGCGTAAAAAAAGGTTTCTAAAGCTCTGCTCCGTACACAAACCACCAAGAAATGGCGGGTAGCCAAACAGTTACCCACTTTCAGAAATTCGTGTTCAGAAAGCCGGATGATTAATTATCTGTGGCGAGAGCACGGATTAAAGATAGCGTAGCCACGAGGAAACATCGATGCAGTCCCTCTAACTACCAACCTGTGCCATGTTACATCCCAGAACGAAGCAAGCAACCACTTCCGACCACAAACTATACTCTTGGCATTTGATAAAGTACTATCATTTCACAATCAAACCTGACCACTTCCAAAACTACAAAAATAAAGTTTCAGTATCTTCAACAAATTGCGAAAGCAAAGACACGTGAAACTTTCCCACAGTAAAATTCATACTCACAACACTTGTGTTGATTTAAACAGAATATGGTAAAAAAACTAACATAATCTGAACTACATTTTATGGTCCTCAAATTTTCTGTAACTTAAACTCGAAAAAATACTTTACCTCTAATCTAAGTTCTATGTTATGTATGATGAATGCAGTATTATCACTCCTGAAATCATGTTTCATTTCTCTAAAAGTAGACATATATTTATTCTGAACAATACGTAGCACTTTCCTAATCCGGAATTCAATAATCCGACACCTCCCATTGTCCAACACAATTTAATGAAACCCATAGAAAAAATTATGTAAATCATGGATCTAGTCGCGAAATTGGTTTCAGTTTACCTTGTGATTTTAATTTTAATTTTTTTTTTCCTTACAAGTTGTGTTCATTGTAAATTTCGTAATTCGTAACATATTTTGGTCAGCACAATGCATTATGGGGTGAATTTTTTGTGGTTCCAGTACGTTAGAATTATGTACGACACTAGCACATTATTTTACGAAGTCCCATATAAGGAGTTTTGATATCACAATATACCAGCCACTCAAGTTTCAAATATTTCAGTAGTCTTCCATTACCAGGTTCCAGGGGAGTCAGATTATGGTGTTGCGACCTGTATAGCCTTTTTTTTTTTTATAACAAACTCGTTTCGATGCAATAGCCCTCTATCACAAATTTGTTATATCTCTTATGCTACACAGAGATTCTGTGATGTTCTAAATGTACTAGGCTACTTTCGTAATGCCAAAAATATTTCAATTCAATTTTCTCCTTTGTCAGTGGCACCTTTCGTGCTTTCAAGAAGAGACTGTACAGTTCTCTCAGTTGATCCATTCTCCCCGAAACCATTCTGGGCCTCCCTTAATAAATAATCCTTAATACAAAACATATTAACTTATGATACATAATCTGTTCTAATATGCAGAACTAAAATACATCAGTTGATAATTGTGTTTGTTGTATGTATGTATCTATGTATATATATATATATATATATATATATATATATATGTGTGTGTGTGTGTGTGTGTGTGTGTGTTTGTAAAGAAGTTTAACTTTAACCATTTGAAAATTGTCTGGGAGAATATCACAATCAGCGGAACATTAATCCAGTCCATAAACTTCCAACTCATTTAATTAAGATCGAATTTCATAGTATCCTTCAATCTGCTCCTGTCTTCCAGCTAGTATTGTTCTTTTGCATTACTGTACCTAAACCCTAAATGCATTTCCCTGTTTCTCATACATGTTACAAGACTCATCCAACTTATCATTCTTGATATTGTCACCAAAATAAATTTGGCGGGGAGTACAAATCATGAAGTTCTCGATTACGAATTTTTTTAATCTCCTGGTAAATTCTTCTTCCTACGCTAAATATGTTTCAAACCCCTATTCTCCAGCTGTATCAGCCATTTTATTCCCGTAATGCTGCGTCAAGTTCCGCACCCGTACAAAATAACAGGCAATCATGTAACCTTAATATTTATAATAATCTGGACTAAACAATAACAGAAATTCCCCAAACAACTTAACCAGGCCTTAAAATCTTAGTGTATGCAACAGTTTTCTTTCCGAGTTTCTACACTATTATAGCTTTTCCTAATTTTAGAAGGATAAACAAGCCTGCACAGGATTACACGACATGGTCTGTACCACAGATCATCTGTCTGTACTTGCAGGCTACGGAAAAGCATGCACGCTGACAGCGAGATGTGCCAGTTGTGCTGTAGGGTGTGCAACATTGTTAACATGAATTCCTTACTTGGAAGGAAATCAGACTTCAAACTCGAACTGAAACCTGAGTGGTACGTCATTTGTATGTAGTTGGTAGTACCCAGTGTGGACTTGAATGTTTGTTGTTCGGCAGGGAGTGCAACATTCTCATCGTGAACTCCTCATATAGCAGAAACAGATATATTCAGACACCTAAATAGTGCGTCATTTTAGGCTGTTGGTGAGACTTTATACTTATTTCAGAACCCCATAGTGGATGTTCATCGCCTTCTAAATATGAAGTCTGAGACAAGATTATCCGTGCCAAAACTGTAGTCATACCGAAACCACTAGTAATCCGTAGATACAAACTACTGGGCGAAGGGAAAATCACCGTCTCAACCACAGATCGGCTGAATACGATCTGTGAGTATAGGTATCAACCGCCTAGTAATCTAATCAACCTCGTAGTAAAAGTTGGCGCGAAGTATTGCGCAGGATATATCTAGTGGTAAACACATATCACAGACTCGTTATGGAATCGGCAACGAAAAGTGAAAATGTTCAGCAAGAAGCATGTAGCAAAGAGGAAGCATTTACTCATTTAGCTCAGGGAAAGAGGCATTTACTAGTCAAGGATTACAACGAGGCCGTGTCATCTTTCGCTTCAGCGTGTCAGCTTCTGTCACAGTTATACGGTGAAACTGCAAATGAATGTGGAGAGGCATATTTTAATTATGGCATAGCTTTGTTAGAGCTTGCTAGAACTGAAAATGGCGTTTTAGGAATGGAAGGTGACGAAGAAGAGAGTCAGGATAGTGATCGAGAAGACAGGGCTGGAGATGAAAAAGAGGAAAATACCGCAGAGAGTGACATAAATCGTGCAGGAAACGGCGAAAGTAACCAGACTGAGTCAGATGACAAACAGAAAAGCTCTGAAGAAACGGAGACTAAAAAGGAAGATGAAGGAAGTGGTACACAGGGCAGTGAAAATGAAGTAGATAAATCGATGGAAGATGAAGACGAAGGTGATGTAAGTAATTTGCGCCTGGCTTGGGAAATGTTAGAATTGGCAAAAGTCATATTTAAGAGGCAAGCAGAAGGAAATAAACAAATGAATTTAAAACTAGCAGAAGTTCATCTAAAGTTGGGAGAGGTTGGTTTAGAGTCTGAGACATATTCACAGGCAATAGAAGACATGAAAACTTGCTTAGAGATTCAAACACAGAACTTGGAAAAACATGACAGAAGCATAGCAGGAACACATTACAATCTTGGCATGGCTTACTCATTAGTTAATGATTTTGATGAAGCCGTTGGTCAGTTGACTTCGGCTCACCAAATACTAGAGACAAGAATTGAATATCTTCAGGAAAAGGGGAAGCATGGTTCTACAAATGCAGAACCGGTTGAAGATCCATTCTATACAATTGAGGGTGAAATCACAGAAATAAATGCACTGCTACCAGATATAAAAGAGAAGATCAATGATATGAAAGACTTCAAAGAGGCAACAAAGAGTGCCTTGATGGCTGGGCTTGATGTTGACAGGAAGACTAAAGGAAGTTCTGAAGGGGGACAGGGGACAAGTGGAGGATCATTTGGATCAAGTTCAGGCTCATCACTAACAGAATGTGATTCCAAACCAGTGTCTGACATATCACACCTAGTGCGCAAGAAACGTAAGCTGGAAACAGATTCATCTGAAGAAAAGTGTTTAAAACAGTCCTGTCCTGAAGTACCTAAGCTGGAATGAAGCAGTGATCATAACAATACACACTGTTAAACTAGATTTTAAAAATAAAATCTATTTGATGGAAACTGTCATAACATTCTGCTTCCTCAGAATGGTTTTCATTTACAGCACAAAAAATAGTGTTCACAGTGGAGCTTAATATGACTTGGTTTGATCGTGCTTCATGATCCTTCAGTCTTGCAGGTATCCTTCTGGAATAACCTATCTCTGTGTCTCTCTTTCTCCTCAGTTTTTTTTTTCTTCATAATCCAAGTTAGTACTTTCAGGACAGAAATAAACATGAAGTTAACTGCCATTGTACATGTTTAATTATTTGAAAGAGAAATGTTACCTAAGCATTTGAATAGCAGTGAATCAAGAGTATGTATAAGTAGTGATTTGTAGTAATTAGACCAAGATTATGTGACAGGTAGTGCAGTTTTTACTCCTGCACATTTTCAGTTCTGGAATTAATTATTTTTCTATACAATTTTAAAAATTCGGCAAAATTGCCCTGCTTGTTTGTTGTGGGGGGTATAGTCATCTTATACATACTCTGCTTTTGGAAGAAACATATGAAAGTTGTATATACATGTGTGTGTGTCAGATTTTGTGTGAATTGATACTGTACCACCTTTGTGGCTTTTACCTATAGAGGGCTCAATTTGTATTATATATAATTAATGTAATGTGCAAATAAGTCTTGTCACTTGAATCAATTGAACAGTGCCTGGCAGGGAGGAAGTACCGAATACAAATGGGGTGCCTGGTGCTAGCCACATTCACAAAATGTTAGCATTGATGGCTTAGACATAAATTTATGTCCAAGAAATCTGTGCAAGGATCAAGCCTAGGTTGTTTTCAGCAAGAATTTAGTGTTGTGTATTAAGATTTTACGTGCCCTGTTGCTGATTTCTATAACATAGATTTGGAGTTATTTTGTAACTGTGAGATATAATTTGAGGGTATTAATTACTTACATTGTGTTTAAAAATAATTCTTTGCTAGCATACCTGAAACAATGATGTCTTTTGTGTTCATTCATTGATTTTGACTTGCAGGTTAACTTTTTTCGTGCATGAACTACAGCCTGATGAATGAACTTCAGAACTTGGTTTGATTATGCTGCCTTGAATTATCTGTGAACAGAAACTTGCATTTATATCACAGATGGAGTAAATGTGGTAAAGACAGTTTATCTGGATGTACTTGCATTGTGAAGTGGAATGTGAAAGTGTATTTGTATTGTTGACACTTGTTTCTGTTCAGGTAAAAGTTATTGAACATATACATTCAGCAGATCTGTTCACCTCATGGTGGTGCATCATATATGCCAAGCTTATTTATAATTGTAAAATTATGTGAATTTATTCCTGTGTTGTATGTGTAGTAGGTTGTGCAGTGAAAAAAGTGTACTGTACAAAATACTTTTTTTATGTTATATCATGGCATATCCTTGAGTGATGAATCAGTGGTAATTAACCCATTTCAGGGGTTGCTCTGAGGAAGCCGTGAATTTAAATGACTACCATTACTGTGTCATCTGTGGTTGGTACTCAGCGTGATAGAGTTAACAAAATCGTCTGATTCGAAAGTCAATATTATTTCAGTCTCTGTTCAGGTATTATGAAATACACACACAGAAAAAATGTTTCAGGGCCAGAGCTGTGTAATTGCAGTAACAGTGAATCAGTGTTGAAAGTACATAGAGTTGTTTTAAAGACTCCCTACGTTGAATTACTGAAACTGTGTGCATAATATTTCTCAAACTTTCACTGATTTACTATAAATAACTGCACAAGTTAAATCATCACTGTTTCTTTATAGAGAGTTTTGGATATTACTAGTAGTATCTGTTTTTATACTTTCTTCCTGCTTTGTCTCTTACGAAATGTCAGACAAGGTTGGCATGAATGTAGTAAACTTTATGAAAAAAAACTGGCAATTTAAAAACAATACACAGGTATTTGTACTCAAGGGACTAAAGTGTTCTAGTTTTACATAGAGTTATGAAAGAAGTGCTATAAAGTAGTCTAGAACATAGGGATACAAATGTCCAATCACGTGTAATTACAAGGATTTCATAAACAAAAGTAAATGATTGCTATTACGTGTATGAACCAGTGTGGCATAGTTGGTATAGCGACTCCTGGGGGCCGGATGGTTAGGGCTTAGAATCCCGCTATGGGCATGAGATTTTTCTCTTCTCCAAAATGTCCAGACTGGTGCTGTGGCACAACCACCATCCTATGCAGTAGGTACCAGGGTTCTATCCTGGCGGTAAAACAGCCAGGAGGTGGTGATAACCACTCACCTCCTTTAGTGCCAGTGTCAGGAATGATTGGAGCTGTTCCTCTACGTTATATGCCTTCATGGCCTGGACAGGGAAAACTTAACCTTTGCATGTTGTACAGTAAAAACTATCAAATCAGAGTTTTGTTGTTGGAGCCAGAATATGTTAATAAAAACTGTATTGCATTTCTTTGGGTTTTTGACACCGTCCTCTTGACAGATCGAGAATCAAGCCTGAAGTAAAGCAAGATGTGCAAATCCAGCATTTTCACAAAAATGTTGCCCAGTAATTTTTGTCCCATGTTGTGTTCAAAAACTTTTCAACCATCCATATTCCAGAAATATGTGTAATATACTTATGTAGGATAAATGTAATCCATATCAGAGAATCAATGACAATGAAAAACCAAATAAAAAAATCTGTCATTAATTTAAAATAAAGGCAAAAAAAGAGAAAAAACCATCATATACACTTTCATTCCTTCTACAATAGAACCCCCCTTTTAAGTTTTTATGGGACCGGCTTTTTCACATTCAACTGAGAAAATTATTATCTGGGAGTTGTGTCACAGTCAAATGAAATACTATTACTTACTCCATGGTGCAGAGTCCTTGAGAAGGTAACTGGTTTGCAGCTAGTCAAGAAATTCCCCGCATTTCACGGAACCCGAAGATTCATTACCGCACTCACAAGTGTCTGCCACCTGTCTCTATCCTGGACCAGCCCAATCCAGTCCATATACCCACATCCCACATCCTAGAGATCCATCCTAATATCCAACCATCTATGCCTAGGTCTTCCCAGTGGTCACCTTCCCTCTGGTTTCCCCAGAAAAACCCTATACACCACCCTCTCCTCACCCATACATGCCACATGCCCAGCCCATCTCATTCTTCTCGATTTTATCACCCGCACAATATTGGGTGAGGAGTACAAATCATTTAGCTCCTCGTTTTGCAGTCTCCTCCATTCCCCTGTTACCTCGTCCCTCCTATGTCCAAATATTCTCCTCAACACCATGTTCTCAAACACCCTCAGCTTATATTAGGGTTGCACAATAAGCCTAAGGTTGTGGTGCATGAGCTGACAGGCCCTAAGAAGAAGAACACCCTCAGTTTCCTTTCCTCCCGCAATGTCAACGACCAAGTTTCACACCCATACAAAACAACAAACTCCAAAGTAGTCAATACAGACATTGAAGTTACATTCCAAACAGTGCAGGGACCAAAGTTTCATGTCTTAAATGTAGGAAAAATGTAAAATAAAGAAAAATTATACATTGTGTTTATGGGGTTGTGGTTGGGACCACAAAAAATGAACAAAAAATGCAGAAAAATCTTACATCAAGAAACAAATTAGGTTTCCACTGTATGTGGCTGTGGTGGTTATAAGGATGGTTTGGTAGCTCTTTTGTTGTATAGTAATAACACATCAAGCAACAAACTATACCCTTATTGCCAGATGAATTAAATTGTTACAGTTCTTAAAAAATTAATGAAAATTTGTTGATACACCATCCCTTAATAGTTTGCTGTCACAGTGGCCATTACATTAACTCATTAATGAAACTGGTTTTTCCTACTCCCTCTATGAATATACATGTAACTGGAAATACACTCATCAATGCCATTAGTGAATACACAGTTTCATCCTTATACTGTGTATGTCTTCCAACAATGGATGATGTCAGATGCTGTTTAGCAAAAAATGCTACTGAAATATCTTTGTGTAATTAATGCATAAAACAGCAAATTATGTAACAAAAATATCTCAATGCAGTAGATACTGCAACATGTAGTAACAGAGAAATACTGATAAAACACAAGTTTTCACACTTGTAGGTACTTCCAAGAATCAGTGTCAAATGAATTTCATAATTCGCAGTTTACTATTCCTGTTCAGATGTTCATTTTAGGTGCAATTTAGAATAAAAACTGGGCTCCATGATCATCAGATTTAAGTAATTTCTATTTATGGGGCACAATGCAAGGAAATATTAAACTTTTTTCTGTTTAAAGACTGGCTTTTGGCAAATGACTACAGGTATATTTTTTAAGATACAAAGCCTGGTTGATTCAGAAGTTTGGCACTTTGAGGGTTGGTCTAAAATGAAGTTCAGAGACCTATGCAGCTGTAAATCTTAAGACATGTTGCATGACTCTATAACACCTCCAACTGGAAACAACAGCACTTGGACAATAAAATACTATGCAGTATTTTCAAACATTTAAAACAGAAAGACCAATTACCAATTTTATCTGGCTGAATATTATATATATGTGTGTGTGTGTGATGAAATTTGTTGGGGGGTCTTAAAACACATTTCTTTCAGATTCAGACTGGTTCATTAGTATTCCCGTTTTACATAAGAAAATGAAGTTTATCCTGTAATCTGTTGAATATGTTACCCAAATGAGAGCTTTGATTAAATTCAATTTCAGCAGAAAGCTATAGACATAATGAGGGTGTAAGTTGCCACAAATGTTTAGCTTCCTCTTTGGCTGTATTTATTTCCACTATTTGAATTGAAGGATGAGGAAAGTTTCCAGGCAAGCAGACATGTATTCATGCATACATAAATTTCAGACCTTAAGGCATTAAAGTTTGTTAACACATGTATTTACCATTACTATGAACATACACATCATTCTTCAGTCCTGTAAAACAACCTTATGAAATTACAATTCTGTAAGTCATCAATACAAAGCTGCAGTGGGTCGTGCTAGCAGCTCTGTAACTGGTATATTTAAATACACATAAAATATTTGACATTCCACTACAGCTAGTAAAGATAAAGGCACAATTTGGAAAAGTATAATTCACAAAGACTTACAGGAGACACACAGTCTTAGAAATCAGCAATAAGCATTTTTGCAGTCATCTTTGCCTACAGAAAATATGCTCCCCCTATCAGACAATTAACTAGATCAATTCAAAGTAGTGTTGTGGACATCATGGAGGAGAAAAGCAGAGCAACCATGTTCTTCCTTAAACATCAACAGTTGCTTTAACAATTGTGCCATCACAACTACAAATTTAAATTTACACACACATCATCTATGCTGAATTATAATACAAGCACAGGCTATATAACATGAGCATGTAAATCTACAGTTGGTGTAATTTCCAGCCCTTGGGAACTGTTTACATACTATAATAATGGTGAAAGTGACATCCCTGTGCTTAATTAAGCACCATACCTGGAAGGCTATGCAACAGTCACAGTACAGAACCATGCATTTTTAATCTCAGCAGTAGGTCAGTGGGCAGCCTCATACCCCAGCTGATTTACCCCCAGATATGCTCTGGACACACTGAAGACAATAAAATGTCTTAGCCCAGCTAAGAATCAAACCACAATTTCTTGGTCAGGTAGTATGCAGCCCATTCACTATACCAACTGAGCTACAAAAAGAGTCGTGTTGCTTAGCAGCAATGTAGTACTAAACTTTGCATGTGTATTTGAATACATTAATCTGAAAACAGTAAAAAAATGTAATGCAATACTGTCTTCAGTTCTATGGTTGCAAATAATTTCAGAACACTAATAAATTAATAAGCACTGGTAAGTAATAATCACAGAATATCATTCAGTGATATAAAATGTAGGTTTCTGGAAACTCAGAAAAGAACTGGTGTTACTATGATGCACACAGTATACCCGATGTAAAAATAAATTTGCATGAAAGAGTGTACGTGTGTCAACTACATATAAATGGGTGAGGTAAGATAGGAGCTCTCATGATTTCTAAATTCATCAATTTCCCTAATATCATACTACAGACAATACTGTAAGATTCTTAAAAAAAAAAAAGTAATTGGGAATGCTCAATTAATCTGATACCTTAATTTCTTCATCTAAAAATAAAACTAAAACAAAATGGAACACTATCATAAATGAAACAGGAAAGATTAATTATAATAAAAGAATTATATATTGAACTTGATAATAAAACTATATTTCCCAACCAAGCTGCAGATGCATTTAATGATTATTTCATACAAATAACCCATAAACTTAATACAGAACACACAAGAATGTGTCAATATCTTGCAGAGATGTTTTTCTACATCTTTTCCTAAAATGGTAAACATTCCAATTACTGATATCAAACTTAAGAATATATTAATTTCTTTAAATAATAATTTATTTGGTTTTGATGAAATTCCAAACAAAACAGTACAAGGTGGTAACTGCATTAGTAAACTTTCACCTTATATTTTCAATAAACCACTGTCTCAAGGAAAATTTCCAGACCATCTTAAATTCTCTACAGTAACTCCACTGTTCAGAAACAATGGTAGTTCTCAAATTGATAACTACAGACCAATCTCCTTACTCACCAGTTTTTCAAAACATTTGAAATCTTAATCCATCAGAGGCTAGTTCAGCAGATCAGTATCCATAATATAATTTTTCCAGACCAATTTGGTTTTTTTGTTTAGAAAAGGATTTTCGACTGATCATGCAACATATAGGCTTACGGAATTAATTTTTAAGGCTTGGAATAAAAAAACATATTGCAGGAGTTTTCTGTGACCTAACAAAAGCCTTCGATTGTGTTAATCACTGATTATTAATTTTTAAATTACAGTTTTATGGTATAAAGGGTACCCTGTTAGAGTGGTTTAGATCTTATTTGATCAGTAGGAAACAAAGGGTTCATTTAAAATCTACAACATTTAATAAATTTTCTAACTGGAGAACCATTATAAATGGAGTTCCCCAAGGGTGGGTCTTTCTTGTTAGTTTACATATCAATTATCTCCCACATTATTTCAAAAATATCTCTGGAATCATGTTTGCAGATGATATAGGTTTTCTTATTTCATTCAATAGCCATCAGGACCTGATTCAAAGGCATAATCTTATCCTAAATTATATAACACAAATGGTTTCAAGCAAATCAACTTACACTGACTCCTAAAAAAAATTTTAATTTTCATACCCATTAAACATGACTACCAAATCTGAGAGCATAAAATATCTCAGATTACAATTAGATACTCATCTCCCTTCAAAAAATCACATTCAACTGTTTGTTAGTAATGTGAGTTCAAATGCCTATATTATACCCTACATATTAATTCCTAAAAATTATTTTCTTTTGCCCATTTTCATTCAAGGGATAATTATGGTATAATTTTTGGGGGTATTTCTGCTACTTCACAGAAGCTGTTGTTAATAGAAACAAAGATTTTTAGAATAATGTTAGGATTGGGTTATAGATCTTCATGTAGAACTGGATTTAACAACTTGACATACTACCCAATTCCTTGTTTATACATACTATCTTTGATGAATTTTGTTGTCAGTAACCCTGACAAGTTTCAAACTAACATAAAAGTGCATTCTTTGAACAGCAGACAGCAGAATCACCCACATAGACCAACAATTTGTTTTTCCTCATTCAAGAAGGGGTGACGTATTCAGCAATAAATGTCTGTAGTACCTTACCACCACACATTACAAAACTGCTGAACAAGGAACAATTCAAACATGCACTGAAAGAATATCTTATTACAGAGAATTTTATTCTTTGGAAGAAATCTTTTCAGTGTGTCATATGATGTATAATTAAGTAAAATTACCAATCCTGAGTATCACATTAGCTATTTGATTAATTCTAGTTTAAATTTAATCTGGTAATATTGAATTTTATCTTATTATATTTCCTGTGTGAATTGTAATATTATGATGACAAGTTTTACATCCTTCTTCAATTTGATGGATCATGGATTTAAAAATGCTTTTGTGCAAATATCAGTGTAAATGAATACAGGAAGAAGTCACATTTCATTTATGGTATGAATGCTCTGATATCGGTGCAAGCAGATTCTCACTATGAAAGCTTACTCCATGAATGAAATATCTTTTCAGTGTTTCAACAGTTCCATTTTCTGGCAAGTCTTCTGAACTCCCCTAGTTCACAAATAAATTTCACAGTAATGTGTTGCACCCTCTGCTCTTGCATCCAATCTAAATATGTAAAATTAAAATCTGTCTAAGCAATACAGATAAATACACTTGTCAAATGAAATTTAAGTAATTTTTTCAAATAACCAGTTACTTGGAGTAAAATTAAGCAAAACAAAGACAAGTGGATTAATAAAATGACTGATGCAAAACAGGGGTTAGATTCATTTCCCATGCATCATTTAGCTATTTGCAATTCTCCATTCACTAACACTTCAAAGTATTTTCATTCTTTTAAGTAAACCAATATTTATTAGTTAACATACCTCTGTAATCACAATACATACCTTTCTATATGCCTTCTTTCTTCTCAGCTATTTCTGTTATTCTTCCTTCTCTAGTGTCTCTGTTGCTTACATACATACAAAGAACACATGTTACAGTTTTCTGTTTTCATTTCAGTGATATAAACTGAAGTTACAAAAACAAACAAAAAACAGATGTTAGGTTTAGGAGTTGTACTTTATTGATACAAACATCAACACCTGTGACTTTACTTACTGTTCATATGAGTGTTGGCAACCCACATTCAACATAGCTTCCATTACATCAGACACAAAAACAAAGCAACTTACAAATGGAAAGTCATCAAGTACATTACTATGTTCACTCACAAATACTGCTTCTCTTGCACTGATAACAGTATTTCAAAGTATTCATACAAAAGTAATGATTAACAGTCATGTTATACAGGAAATGCGTCTAGCCCCATTCTGCACAAGTTTCATTATTAATTGTCAGGAACACTAAACTCACCCAATAAAAGATATAAATCCTGTGTAATATTTATGTAAATTTCTGCCTTGAGAAACTTCAATGATCAGAAGGGGTGCCCATCACTGTTTTTAACACATCATAAGCCATATGCAAATTTGAGTTTCATATAGCTGTAATTACACTTAACACATGGGGCTTCCCAAAATGATGTCTTTTTATCTTTCATATTTTGCACTAAATGTCATGTAGAATCAAGTAAGGCACAACACTTTTCAAAGAAACTGATATTTCTGAAGGAAATGCATTATATCAATACACACACTATCTGGAGCCAGCATTTAGGGAAATGCTATCAAAAGTTAGGCCACTTAATGGCTCAGTTGTAATTATAGTGTTCCTAATTTTTCCAGAACATTTTAGATAACAACCAACAACTGAAATAATCATTGAAAAACTTTACTATTGCTTTCAAACTCTTTATCTAAAAATTTTACAAGTATCAGTTGCAATAAGGGAGCCTCTCATAAATGGTAACATTGCAAAAGCAAAAATGTAAGTATTATGGCTATCAATTTCTTCAGCAAATCTGTACTGTTACACACTTATCCATACACATACAAAACCTGAGTCTATTCATTGTAGCAATGACACACATTTTGTATTGTCTTAAAGTGATGTACATATTACAGGCTTGGCTACTGTCTATTAGAGAGGTCCCACTAGAATAAGGCTTTTGGAGTTCAAAGGTTTCATAATTATGAATGTGGGAAACCAAATTTTTCTCGTGAGTTATATACCATATGAAGGAGGCAGATTGTGTGAACTTTCTACTGTTGTGTAAAGAAAAATGTGCTACAGGAAATTATCAGAGTGGATTTTATGTTATTCAATCCATGCAATATTCTTATAATCACTCACATTTACTAACAAATGCATGTAATAGGATTACAAATTGTACACAACTTTTACAACTCCTACATGGCTCCTTGGCACCAAAACATGTACAGGCTTTAAAACTTGCATGCAGTTTATAATCCTTTTATGTGGATTTGTTGGTAAATGTGATTATCAGAGTGACTGCTAATGAATCAGCATCCTTTTGGGAAGACATACCTCAAGTCTGTATAAAACCCACAGTGTGCATACACAGATAAATGATATTTGTGTCAAAATAAAGATGTAAATCTGTAAAAAAAATCACCTATCACAAAAACAACATTGATGTACATGAAAAAAGAACAATATCAGTGACAGAATTAAAAACATGTCTTAAAAATAAATATTGCAGTCTTCAGGGTTATGATACCAGGCGTTGGTCCAGTGGTGGGTAAAAACTCACCTATCACAGCCAGACAGGCCAATGGGAACCACTGGTTCAGGAATGAGATAGGACTATTTGCCCTTTTCTCAGCTTACAGTCCCTACTTATGTCCACTCCTATCTTTTGCAACTCATTTCTTTTCCCCCCACTTGTACAAAACCTGCCAAATTCCCAACCTAAGACTAAGGTGGTTAGGTTGTATTGAAGACATTGGTATCCACCTACTACACTGCGACAAAGTGTCATAATCCAAAACACCACCATGTGAATACACACTGCCATGGAAATAGCAAATGTTAAATAAGGGGTTAACAATTTCAGGCACATGAAATTTATCAACATGTAATACTTTTACATAATCACTCATGAAGTTCGAAATGAGTTTTAATTTACTTCACTCTAAAAACACCGAAATGATTTGTGCACTTCAATATTAAAAGTTGAACTACTTTACTCCAAGTCACAGTTCAACTGCCACCTCAGAACCACACCTGTAACAACATGCTGGCTGGCAGGATGTCTATTGCACATCTCAGGGCATGGTAAATGAATATGTATCATTCACAGAATGATGCTTGACAGAGAAATCTAATACATTTACAGAAAACCCTGTCCCAGGGTCACAGCAAGTGTTACATGAACCATGATAAGCCACATTCTCATATTGTAACAAAAAGGATGAAAGATACAAACATTTCACAAAGTAATATGCACAGCATTTCAATGAAATACTGAGAAAATAATGCATATCTATATGTAACACCCAATATAGTGGCGTATGGTTTATTCACTGTGTTTTTGGTAACATTTTTCCATTACTTGTGTGTAGTAAGTCAAAGAATACACACTTTTGTAGAGCTATAAGACTCAGTGTTAGTGTAGGATACCACTCTTCTGGGATATGATGCTACATCACTGGATAATCAGTTCCTGATATTCTGAAGGAACATAATGGCATCATCCTCAAGGGTCTAGAGTGGAGGTCAAAAATTCTTCTTGAAAATGAAGAAGCTACATTCCTTCCAAAAATAAGGATATGATCACTTACTGATGCAGCATCACTTTCCAGAACAAAATCCTCAACCACACTGCTGTTAACATCTCAAAACTCAATGTTACTTATCCATACTGAGAATGTTACATGACAGACACCAACGTAAACCAGGATAACAGAGAGGGGCAAACACCTGTAGAGACTGTCATATTGTCAATATTTCATGTACTGCTTTGGAACATTTTCTTATTTTCTTAGGCCCCATGATTACAGTCTTTAATTCACACAAATTACAAAATGGTTATACATCATCCCATTTTATTTTAAGCAGGCAAATATTTCTGCAACACATTATGCCAAGAAATTCAATACTTGCTATAAAATATGTGTATTTCAACTGTTTTGGCACACAAACAATTCAAACATCATACTTCCTGTCAACCCTCAAAGATTGGGAACCCCTGTCCTAACAAGTTAGAAAACGTTACCATGAAAATTCACTTACATGGCCTACAGGTGTTCAAGAAGGCAAGCAAGAAAATATTTCTTTACAACAATAACCAAAATAATCAATACTAGGATCTAATAACTGAAATGCATGCACTTTCAAACAAGAATCATTTTGTTATTTCACAATGGCTGTATATTATGCACATTACTACTGTGCAAAATAGACCCAATACTCATTTACATTTTGCACAGATAGGCAATTTGACACTGCATGAAACTCACTGCTTCCAGTTAATTTTTACATCTTAGCCAAGGAATGTCAACCTTGGAACTCTGCAATAAAACCAAGCAAAAATATCTGCACATTAGTTTAAAATATGGTTTTAATGAACAACAATGGAAGTGCTGAATCTAGAAATAATGCATGAATAATGTCAGAATGTTAAAACAGGATATTCTTCCTAATGTGTAAAAATACTTCATAAGACTTTACTTATACTGAACACCAAAATTTCAACTGTGTGATCATTTAGAATTTGAAGATCTAACAGAACACTGTCACACTAACATTTCAAAAATACCACTGTCATCATTATAAGGCATGTAAAACTGAAATTTGTTTAAAAATTAGAATTACAATAAAGCCAGTCAAAACACAACAATTCATTCTACTATTTATAATTTCATATTTTGGCCTATAAGGCCATCTTCAGGTTGAACACAGAATAGAAGAATATATAGACAGTTTATGTTGACTTGACAACTAAAACTCTCCAGCTGATGTTATGTGGGTAAACATAACATGGGAAGAATAGTCTTGTGAACAGAATTTGTGTAAGTATGTATTATAGTTTTAGAATGACTGAATCAAGAATGTATCAATATTAAAAATAAATAATAATGCTACAAAGTTAAAATGTTACAGGTAAAATCAATAGATGTGTAGGTAAATCTTCAGAGGACAGCCAGTATAAGTTAACAGTGGTCTTGTGCATTTGAAGGTGGAAGGTTCTCAAAGATATGGCACCTAAGTGGGACATTGTTATATGAATGCCATGTGATAGGTGCTCAAGCATCCTGCATATAGCCTGGAATTGTAACTTTCAAATCTTTGGACCACTACAGAAAGTCCTCAAAGGACATGTGTTCATGTGGTATAATGGTTTAGACAACACCCCAAGGAATTCTTTGCAGTCTGGATACTTGGTCCTGTTCATCAATGGGACTCTTGTCTAAGTGCCTGTGGTTGTTTGCTCAAACTGCCACAGTGCCTTCACCTGTGAGCATCCTCAAGTAGGTTTCAGTTGTGCATGCCTCATATATGATTAACAACACTCATGGTTCTATCAGCCAACTTCATGCAGTTTAGATGGACAAGTTATTACAGCATTATATTTATGGCACACAATACTTCTGTTAGCAATCTGCTTCATTATCAGACTATATGATCAATAACAATGTTCATAATTTGTCTGCTGGATTCAGTAACTGAGATGAGACGAGAAAGAGGTAAAAGAAAACCTTTGGCCACTGAAACACTACCAAAATAAAGAAGTATTTGTTCACTATATTAGCCACTTCTGAATACATATTCCATTCATAAGCCCATAGATATGGTATACAGCAAAACCTCATTAATTTGTGATTTGTTCATTCAAAATACCATACAATTCAAAACATGTGATGTTCCCCAGATTTAACCATGCAATTTATGAACTTCTTAATGTAGTTAATTAAAAATAGTGTTCATTTGTAATTTGAATCTATATTATCAAAAGCTGAATAATATTAAATATTATATCATTTTCACAGCAATTCATTTCACAATTCTCTTTTTCATACCAGGCACCCCTGGAACTGTACAGAATTATGAAAGCAGATGATTCTGAGCAGCAGCAAACATTCAGCTACAGGCAGGTGATATCTGTGACAGGAAAATGCAGACTCCACATTTCAGTGTAACCTTAGAAGAGGCAACCAGAATTCAGTTGTACACGCATGGGCACTGAATGTATACCTATTTCAATTTTAGTGATCTTGGTGATGATTCACACTGAAGTATGAAGTGTAGTGTTTCCTGCCATGGACCATACAAATGATAAGCCACTTCTTGTATGCATAAGTCATTCTGGAAAATGAGTTAATGTACTTGTCAAATGCAAGAAGGGTGGGTGCTACTGCCACTGATGGAACAAAAGAATACAAGAAAAAAAAAAAATATATATATATATATATATGTGTGTGCACAATTTATATCGAACTGATACCTCAAAACCTCATGGTTTATGTTGTTGTGTGGGTATACAGAACATTAGATGAACAACCTTGGGAATAAAATTTCTATAACTATGTTTATGGTTTTAAAAAGACTGGATCAAGAATATTTCAATATAAAATTAATAATGATGTTAAAATGCTAAATGGCAAAATCAGTAGAAGTGTAGGTAATACTTCTTCTGAGGACGGCCTGTGTAAGTTTACAGTGGTCTCATATATTGAATATGAGTGGGAATTATTGCAAGGTCACATAGAGTGTCCTAATAGCTTTGATGAGTTTTTCAATACCACAGTCATGGCTGACAGTCCCAGATGCAAGCAAGATTCAAGTGGTGAGGAGGGAGAAGAGGGAGAGAATATAGTTGCTTCCAGTGTGACCAGCTCATAAAGATGCCTGAACAAACACTGTCAGTACTAGACCCTGTTCTAAATTCAAGTGACACAAATGGTAGAATCATCAAATCATCAAGCATCTGTATCAAAAAGCTCATAAAACACTATGAAACAAAGCTCAATTTAGTCTTATTTTACAAAATAATTAACTAAGATCAAAGTTTGACCAATGTGAATTAAAAGTTTCCTGGCTTGCAGGGTTTATATGCTTTTTATTAAACTATACAATAGGCATTTAAAAAATAAACACAAGATGGGGACCTTCTAACTACTCATAGCTTACAACATAATGTCATGACTTCAACCAACCACATACCACACGTAAAAGGTATGGCTGAATGAAATATAAAGAGGATAATTTGAAACTGCTTACTCTAAAGCCAGGTTTTTCAGTCCTGCATCACTGCAAATTAACAAGGTTTTACTGTATGAGTGTTGCTTCCCCAAAAGTATTTTTATAAAATCCAGTTTCCAATCATTATCATTTCCTAAGCTTTTAGCTAACGTTCCCCTGCAGAGCACTGGTGAATTAAACTAATACCTCTGTAACCAACCAATCAAAATATTACAACATTCCACACTGAGGCTCCATTTGTTATGTGTATTTATCACAGATGACAAGATCTGTCCTCCTCAACTAATGATATTCTTACACAAACCAGTTTTCTAAAATGGTACACAAGAAGAAACTAATTAACATTTCTTAAAATGTGCTGTTAATTTATAATTTTGCTTTAATTTACTAGAAAAGTGCAACTTCTAAAACAGAAGATACAAAAACAAATACACTGAAGACATGGATCCATGACATATCTAATGGCAAATGCCTGATTCAATATATAATTATAGAGCCTCCTTTTAGCACACAAGTTTATATATGTCTGACAGACCATACATACCACTGGTAATTATCTTCCATTCCCATATTTCACTGACATGACATTCTTGTAATTAATATGATGCTGCAGATAAAAGCAAAGAATATTTTAAAATGCTATGAACAATTTTTCTAGCAACTTATGATTTTATGTAGTTTACTGACACTTTCACCATTCCTATAAGATATAAATTTCAAAACTTATTAACAGAAAATTAAATGCTTGCAATGGTCCCTCTTTCAAATATCGTCTACATTAATTTAAATTTCTATCATAATTAAATACACCTGCGATGCAAGGAGAACTTCACGTCCTACTCTACAGGAATGTTTAAGATTAACTCAAATTCTGTTTTAAGAAACAAATGTTTAAATCATAGACCCAAATTTTTAGTACCCACTTTCTTTGTGTTGCTAACACCGTATAGTCCTTAAAACACAACATAAATTTAATATTACATTCCAAATGCAGCAGAAAGATTCCATGAGGATTAACCAGCCAGCAGCACCATGTCTGAAGAATACAAAGTGTCAAGACTCAGACAAATGCCTTTTACAGTTTCAACATTATCACACACACACTCTTTACATGAAACTTCAGTGTTGTAAGTAACTGTAATACTTTGTTACACAGAACATCCAAACATCTTGTTTTATTACAGTATGTGAACAACACCTCATTTATACATATAATTTTATTCTAAAAGAAGTGTGTTATCGTACACGCTACGATGATTTTCATATAAACACAAAATATCTTAACTTCTGGAATGACGAATATAAACACACTTCAATTTGTGGCAAATAATAAATGCAAATACAATTTAATACTCACAGTCAACCACAAAATATCATTTTCAGACTCTCTAAATTGGACCGCATAAGATTGCTGCACACTCTACAAACCATAAATTTAGTGCAAACAGCTGACAAGATGGTGGGTCCCCACACTGCTACTCCATCTGTAGCAGCAAGTAGCAACAACCGCAAAACCCACCTCCCTCTTCCTAGTAGAACAGAAAAGGTTTGTATGATGACTTACGATTCATTATAAGATAAAGCTGAAAATAAATGAATTTGAAGATTTTGTCAGTGTTCTCTCCATATGTATACAAATAAGAGACTAAGCTACGGCTGTGCAAGAAATCCAGCTACTGCCACAGAGCAGTAGGTGGATTTCTTGCACAGCAGTAGCAGTCCTCTTCTACGGCATTTTGCAGCTTAGGGCAACATATGCCACATAATATACATATTATTTTATATTATATTTGTTATATTGTGTTGTGTTGTGTTGTGTTGTGTTGTGTTGTGTTGTGTTGTGCTGTGCTGTGCTGTGTTGTGTTGTGTTGTGTTGTGCTGTGTTGTGTTGTGTTGTGTTATGTTACATTATGTTATATTATATTATATTACATTATATCATATTGTATCATATTGCATCATATTGTATTATATTGCATCATCTTACATCACATTATATCATATCATATATTATACTATATCATGTCATATCATATCATATCATATTATATACCTCATATCCCAGCATAATGTATCATATATTATATTATTATGTATAAACTAAACTGTCTAAATATCTATGGTTTTTAGTTCCATTCAGCATATGTCATGATGCCTTAGAGTCCATTTTGTGAAAATTAACCTTACCACAAATCTGAGGAACAATATAAAAATAAGAACAAACGTTTACAGCCTTATTCCAGATGCTGTTCTTTCAAAAGATCTAGGAAGAAATTGACACCTATATCCATTCAACAAATACAGGGGGTTTCTGAAACTTTCTGGAAGACATGCAAGATTATAACGCAGTGGGTTTGCACTACCACTCAGAAAAACAAAAGTGATACCATTATCTACTTTCTAAATTCCATTCAGAACACAATCACAGAGAAAGGAATATATTTCAAAACTGCACCACATCCATGAAATAAATGTGAATGCAACTGTACGAGACAAAACTGAAATGGCAGTCAAATGAATCACATGACTAATTGTCAGGTTCGCTTTTTCAATGAAACTTCACCATGGACCATAAGGCGTGCGATATTCCATCTTAATCTGACAGATGCTGTCCAATGTTATGAATCCCCCATATTTACAACACTTCCAGCATTCCAGACTCATACAGTTGAGTGCAAAACTACTGATTCTCAAACTATAGCTCCGAAACTAACTTCACCTATCAGTAAAATAATTTTACAGCATTATAAATCAAGACATGTTACACTAACCTTGCTATTGAGTCCGCCCTGCATTAGTCTTGAGTGTTGTGTCAGCATTCAACAATGCTAGGGATCCAACCAGAGCCACCAATGCTCGATCCAACCAAGTTACTGGATTAGGATAAACTAGGCCACCCTCATAAAAACCTAGATGTCCACCATGTGCAAGCTCCAAATACAAAGTATTGCCATGTTCAGCTGGAATGTAAAAGTAAAATTTTAAACTAGGTTAACACCCATCATAATGCTTCCCATCTCATTTATAGCAATTATTCCTTAGCAGTAACCCTGTCTGTGCAACAAAATTGTCCTTGAAATCTAAGTCTTTTTGTTAATGGAGAAATCCCCTACCTTTTATGGCACCAGAAGGTTCACTAAGATATAAACAACAGCCCACCACTGGTCCTTGGTCCCTACCCACAGCCCTGTCTCCTTTCAACCCATTTCAATACTGCCTTCCCACTTACTTTTAATGGATTACCAAGAAGAGAGAAACATGATGGCCAAAAATTCAACAAGAAAAACTTTGGGATAACTGAAAAGGGAGAGAGAGAATGGGTATGAGGTGGTAGATGGAGGGAGGAGGAGTAGGAAATTATGGCAATAAAATCATGAAAATCCAACATTACACAAAATCAGATATAATTAAAATGAAGTTCACAGTGTATGCACTCGCATTATATTTTTTTCCACCTTCCGGAGTGTCTCTCATTAACAAAGAAGTCACTAAAAGTCAAGCAAACCATTATTATTTAAAAGTTATATAATTTTGGAATTATCAAATAATGCAGGAACATGTTTAATCATCAAATATTACTGTTTCTTAATCTTGTATGAGCCGTTCTTTTATCTTTTTATAAGCATTATATAATATATGTTTCTAAATGTAATAGATTTTTCTGTATGAAGATGGATCTTAATAATTTACTTGTTAAACAACCACTGAGTATGTCTGCACTATTCCTTTATCAACATGCTCTTTGATATCTGACTCTGTGTTGCTGAATGACCAATCACAATGCACTGTTATCATTATTAAAAGACACATTGTGACACTGTGTAAAAAAGTAGTGAGAAATGAACAGGTTGAAAATAAAAAAATTCATATCTCATGAAAAATTCGGCAATGCACAATAACTATCATTAGTCTTTAGTTTTGTATGCTGAAAACATTAGAACGTTTCCTCCCATTGCTCATCATGAGACACAGTTGTTCCTACTAACTGACTAAGGTATTTAAGATTATCTGCCAGCACACCCATTCTTCCAGACACACAGAGAGTAATCCTGTACTCAACACAGTTCAATTCATGTGGTCATAAATCCTGACTACTAACTTCCCATCTCTGTGTTCCTCTCAGTTAAACAAATGTTTCATTTTATGGTGCCATTCTGGTCACATGTTGATTACAAGGAACTACAAGAGTAGTTCCCAACTATGATCTTTTTATTTTATTTTCAGGTATTTGGTGATGATCACAAATCTGAAACTTCTCTGAGAAAAAGTTACACATATTTCTACAAAATTCTTCTCTACTGAACAATATAGAAAACATTATGGATAAAAATTTATTATGTTTGTTAGTAAGTGACTTTTAACATATTGTGGATCTTTGTTTTAGAAAACTCTACATTAGATGAACTGGTGGATGAAACAGTACTCTAACAGAAAACAGTTCAGAGTGAAAAAAACTGAAACAGCATTGGAAACTTGTATCATGCTGATGATAAGTACTTTCCCGATATCTCAAAGTTTCTCAAAATTTTGGCCAGTCTTTTGACTTCTGTTGCAACTGCCAAGTTAGTATTTTCTTCACTTAGGTGTATGAAGACTTGTCATAGGTCGAAGTCGACAATGGCATGGGAAAGATTAAATGGGCTAGTGTTACAATACACAGGAATATTAATTTAAATTTAGAGAATTTTACTAAAAAAAAAAAAAAAAGGAGAGAAATTTGTTTTTTTTTTTTAAGAATTTTTTGCTGTTTTTTTTTAGCACAATTTTTTTTTTTTTTTTCTTATTTAATTTTTTTTTTTTTTTTTTTTAAA
>Ga0131853_10003534_pt1 | contig 28012 bp, 15 predicted proteins | sample TergutLab28metaG_FD_92764 | JGI IMG/M metagenome (GOLD analysis project Ga0131853, IMG submission 92764) | Labiotermes labralis P1 segment gut microbial communities from Petit-Saut dam, French Guiana - Lab288 P1 (version 2) (version 2) | ecosystem: Host-associated > Arthropoda: Insects >...
GACCCGTTACGCTGACCACGTGACACCCCTCTATCCGCAAAAGTTGGCACTAACTTCGCCGACCGGCGGCGGCCGCTCTGTCGGTATAGTTCGCGTGCGGACTGAGGCCACGGAGTTTAGTTTTAGTTTATGTACATTTGACTGCCCTAATCTCATGTTCTGCTTACATATTTCATATTTAGATAACAACAGAGAAATTGTCACATTAATTATGTAGTTAGCAAAATTAAGACGCGCTCATCAGCTTTGCGGAATGTGACGTTACAGTTTCTAAAACTATAGCAGAATTGTTACTCAGAAAGGACAGTGCAAGTAAGGAGAGGCCTAAAGACGAATGTCTACACGCTATGTGGTCACTCAGTTCCAAAGAAATGGGCGTAACAGGAATGTCGTTAGCTGAATTCCCACGAATTTGCACAGTCGGTCAATTACTTGGATAGACCATTTCGTATTTTTTTTCACAAATTACTTCTTTCATAATATTTCATCCATTATTTCACAATGTGATATCTTTCTTCAGTATCATCCATGGTTGTATATCAGCAATAATGCGAAAGTCTAATTCTGAAATAGTGTAAAATTCTGAAAACTTAGGAATCACCATTTAGGGTGGGTACCCTCTGCAGCAGATCTACATGCAGGATAGGTACCCAGACTGAAACAGGCATAGATGAAGGGAAGTACATTGTCAAGAATTGTTTTATCATAATGTCCACTCCTCCGGGTCATTCTGAAGAGGAAGACAAAGGAGCCTACCGAAATTTTTACCAATCTACACGGCGCAACGCTTAGGAATATTTGAATCATCAGACTGTCCATTGTAACAAGGTATTTATTGAGGAAACTTTATATACGAACTTCTTGTGCCGATTGCCATGAAATCTGGGAGCCTCAACTGCCTGAAACCCCTAAACTTCTCCTGTCCCGTACAACGGTCGCTTTACCATTACGTTTTACTTTATGTATGCTACAGCGACAGGAGCCATCTGCAATGTATCTCTTCAGGTAACGCAGTCACCTTTACAGCAATAGTACCATCGATGGGTACAAAAAGTGCTCAGAAAGTGCTGACACTTTTGTAGACCACTGTACTTAAAAGTCTGTACTGACCGCCTTCCTTCTTGGACTGCACTACCGGGTGAAAAAAAAATCCAACACTCCCTTTTGAAGAAGAGAACTCGCGGACACGCGAAATATTAAAATCATAAAACCAAAACAATTACGCCCCTATATGCAATATGTAAACACTTTTTGCCTCATCCCGCATTGCTTCCAGGAACGAACCACAAGCCCCAGCTCCTGTCCCCTCACTTGTAGTTCTAATGCGTTAGATTGCTATCAGTTTCTGTGACCAGGTAACGTCTAGACTTGCTGCAGTAAAGTGCAGACTGGCCTCACTGTCCGCGAGACAAGGAAGGAATCGTCTCCCGTTTACACATACAGTGAAAGGGAATGCGGCTCGTGGCGGCCTTGTGACAATAAACATGGGCCATTTTAAGGTAGGGAAAGCACCAAAACAGAGTGCTTTGAAATTAATGTTTCCATTTGCAGCTAAGCAAACGCTAATTTTTATCGTCAGTGTATCAAGACTTTGGTGCTTTGCGAACTCCATTGTATCGCACGAATCTACGAAATAGGATTCGCGATTGTAGGCCGACACGCTGTGAAGGAAAGTTACAGGTTCACGGAATTTGACACCGTGCAGTTTTGTAATTACTTGCCGACTTTTCGAAGGATCTTACTACCTCAATTTCAGAATAGGAGGGATGGATGGAGTTTCGTTACAAGTGACGGCAAATCTCAACCACACTACAAGCCGAGGTAGGCTGTTTGCTTAGTTTAGCGTTCATGGTCGTCTGTTAGGACCCCGTGAGGCTTACGTTTCTACAAGGAAGACGGAATTAGCAGAGAAAGGGAGGGGTTAGAAAGGAAGGAATAAAAGGCAAGAAAAAAGAAAGAAATAGGTAATCGGAAACTTGGGAATGAAGAAAAGAAGAGAAAAATGATACGAGTACTTGAGAGAAAAGGAAGCCAAAGGAAGAGAAAATAAGGAAAAACGAAAGAACAAACAAATATAGACGATTGGGTGGCTGAATGACCCGGAAGATAGAAGCGCACTAATTCATTTAGCTGCGTCGTGTGTGCTTATGCGCCACTCGATCACATGACTGGCATGTATATTGAGAATCGGTAGCTGCTGCGTTGTTTCATGGTTCCATAACAGCTATGTAAGGAGTTCAGAAGATGCCTAGTTTGTAATACTACGTGTGGGTCGACGTAAATATGAAGATAATAGATAGACACAGAGCTTACATGGCAAGCATGGAAATAACGAGAAATGCATTTAGGTTCTTTCGGAAAACCTGAGGAAAATACATCCCTTGGAAGAACTACGCACAGATTGGATTACATTAAAATGGACGATAAAGTAATAGGATGGAATGATACAGGGCGGACTTTGCTGGCTCAGGGCTGGGACCAATGGTCGTTTCTTGTGACGACGTAACGAAACTTCGGGTTGCGTAAAATACGGGGGGGGGGGGGGGGTGCTTGCCTAGCTAAAGGTTTATTAGCATTGAAAGATGAACTTGCTTCTTGGCTTGAGACAGTTAGTGATTGGATTAAGCGTGAGTGTAGGCCTAAATAATGTGAAACATGGTGATGTAACGCGCTTCAAATTTCTGTGTTTATGTGGGCATAAAAGTGCAGCAAGAAATTTTGAAGACTCAAGATTTTATCAGATTCGGGTGTGATATTAATCAGAAGAAATATACACACAAGAACTTAAAAAACATTCTTAACATATTTTGTGAATATTATTTTTGTTGATTTTTTACAGATTATGTTCATTTACTTTAAAAAATGGAAAAGTAACAACCTTTTGACGCCCAGTCTACTTGTACTATGTCCCAACACAATTAAACGTTGCGTATTACCCAGAGTGCATATTCTGCATTACGTTCTATTCTCACAATAAATTATGATCACTTCCCTACAAAACATAAAAAAACTGGCCTTTGTAATCTGCACGGAGTGTGTTTTTTCTGAGGCAAGAAATGATATTTTACACGAGGACGTTACTTACATGACAGTCTGTATTAGAACTGTTCAAATTGACTTTACTAGGCCCAGTCTTAATATCCACGAATTTAGCAAAATACTAGCGTTTAAGGTTAAGAAGGAGCTCAGCGACGATGTGGCTCAACCAACACCAGTTAGACGAAAAGGGTTTTATTCCCAGCACGGACAGGCGGTAAGGGTCAAAGTAAATACTGAAATGTGTCTAGTGTCCAATTCAATAATATTTGTACCTCCTACACTTGGATTTTTATAGAAGATTGTGGGATGGTAGATATTTATGCATTGGGGTTATTTTACCCACAGGCCTAGATTTTGAGTTTAAATTAGCCTGTTACTCTTTCGTACCGGTACACGAGAACACACTGAAACAAAACTCTTATGCCTGGAAATTTTTGTCTTTACCATTTTTTAGCTCGGGATAGTAAATGATTAATATTTTGGCCTAATTGAAGTAAACCAGGAAATTAAAAAATTAGAAATTCTTTGGTATTCTACTACACCAAATAATAATATTTTTCTGAAGTAAAGCCCTTATTTTCAAATACGTTACACTTTGGGCAGTACGTAACATCTTAGTTTTTTTACATGAATATTATTTTAGAAATTTACAACTATTTTTATGGGGCTGACTGCCGAATATTTCAGGCAATGTTTTATATGTGTTAATTTCACGAGCATGTGTTGGAACATCTCTGGGGTCCCCTATGATCCTAATCAAATGTATAGGGATTGTTTTACTTTGAATTATTGGAGACTGAGAGGGAACGTGTGGAGTTTCGCCCCAAAATTATCCTGCTCCATGATATAGCGCCCATGTACAGAGTAAAAATGATATTCATATTCTTTTTCTTGTGTCTTCAACTTATCAAGAAATTAATCTCAACTTAAATCCACCAAAGACGAAATAGGATAAATGATACATGTCAAGTTACAAGATTAATTGTTCTAAATGATTTCATAGTTCTCTAACTACATCACAGAAAGCAAGCCCACATTACCGGACAGCAATATCAATGTTTTTGCAAGGTTTTTTCTTTAATTTCAGGGGCTACTATGCGTTGTCAACAATTTATGCCTATGATGAAAATCGCCTACATCGATATTTAAAATAACAAAATATCACCATCACTGAACAAAAAGGTGATATGTGCTCATGTAAGCTTGCATGTAGTTCAAACAACGAGGGAATGTTTTGTCACTAAACTGCTAATTGTACTATAATTAATGGGGAAAAATTATCCCGGAATCAAACAACAATTTTAACTGTAAATTTGTCAGCTAGGCCTGAATGTGTACGACTGATGTATTCGGATATATCACACTGTCAGTGTTAAAGGCCATTGTTGACGTGTGTCAGCCTGCTGCAACATTTAAATACTCAACAAAATGCTTTCTAAATGTTTGTTTATTTCTTAAGACCCTTAAAATCAGCCCCAATAATCACTTTTCTAAGAATCGTGACTCGTCTGTGTAGTGGACGAGGAGTTTGTGTTCAGTGAGACAGAAATTGAAATTGGAGTAATATTTAGACGCGTTTGAGTCATCAAGCTGTTATACATACGATACGGTACGATACAAATATCGTGACGAATTACAGACACCTAGCATAAAACGGAGGAACAAACAACAGTGTGTCTTTCTGGTAGATGGAGTTGACTTTTGGCACAGCTCGTTTACATTAATTTTGCTTTGAACGAAATGTCAATTAGGCCTATTCCTATATGGTAGGTTCTCTTAAGAAAGAATATATATGAATTTCGAACTTTCTCTTTTGTTTGCATAGATATGTTGTTGCAGAGTGCTGTCAGGGCAAAGTAAACTGTGCAAGCTTGTCACAATTAGCTCTTGTGTTACAAACTTGTATATGAAGATTTCAAACGATTACCTTTCCCTCAGAAAACAGCCACAATGCGTCACAAGTTCTTAACTAAGGCACAAATAATTTAGAAGTCAGAGGCTAGCTTTAAGCTTAGGCCGCTTTAGACCTGACGGAATAACCCAAGGTGGACACTGAACGGGTAATCACAGAGCAGTTCTGTTCAAAGTGCCAAAAAGCAGGAAAATCCGCGGCATTTTTTCAGAAGTGAAACGAAACTGAAATCTACTGAAAATATTCATTATTATGCTAAGAACATTTGTAGGAATTATAAGTGGAAATTTTAGGTTCAGATGATAGACCGCTGGGCTTGTAAACCCTGTAGGATAATAAGCTTGTTTCGATGTTTCGGAGAAAAGTGCTGCTTCCAGCTTCAGAGTGACCGAATTGTGTTCAGGTAGCTGCTACATTGTTTAAGAGGAGAGAATGTGTTAAATATGCGGTAAGTTTTCAATGATTGTTAGCATTTGGAGCTATGAGAAGGAAAGAGGTCTTGTACCGTGCTTTACATTCTTTACACAACGACTGGTTTTTCGGCTTAGGCCACTCACGTACGGGGGAACTGTAACGTGATAACAGTGACAACTTACAGCTGTATCAACCGAACTGCAGCGTCACCAGCTGAACGGGCTTTTTAAAACCGCAAGACACTATAAAATTATTATCTGAAGTGTAACTTGTCCGATTCTCTCGTGGAGGGGCCGATGATCTTTTAGCCGAGAAGGCCAGCTGTCCGGCCACAGAGCGCCACCACGAATCTGGTAGCCGAGTGGGTTTCCATGTTCCGTCCGTCCGTCCATCATGCACATATCGCCGTATCCGTGTTTCAGATGCAACCTGCAGTCACCATCCCATATCTTTGGCAGACAGTAGGTCACTCCATTCTTGGACACCGCTTGTTAATGTGCCTACATAGGCTGCACTAAGCCTGTTTTTATGGGCGTTCGCAAAGTTGCGAAAAGCGACCATTAACTTCGTCTTGACTGACTGTCTGTCTGTCCGTCCGTCCGTTTGTATGTGTGCCTGTCTGTCCGTACGGAACAACTCGGCTCCCAGTGGACGCATTTTTACGAAATTTTGTATTTGACTATTTCTCTCAAATCCGTCAAGAAAATTCTAGTTTCATGAAGCTCTCACAAGAATAACGAGTACTTTACATGAAGAACCATGTACGTTTGTGATAATATCTTGCTAAAGTCTGCTTATAATGAAAATGTTTCACACAAACTTTGTGCACAAAGTCACAACACACATTTAGCGTTCAATAACTTTTTTCCCCAAAATCGTGCCGTTTATGAGATAATGTGAAAAAATGCGGTGGAGCCGGACAGGCCAAAAATGACAATATGGCGCATGCGCACTGCATGCTGGATATCTAAGGCTATAAAAACACAGTCAAAATATGTAATAATCTTACTTATTGCTTTTCCACGGCAACAATGATTGCGGGAGAGCGCCGCAGTGTACGTTTATACCTCCATTGCCTGTCTTGTTACATCTTAATGCAAACTGGAAACTGGAGTGTAAACTTGTGGCTTGGATTCTTGTCTGCAGTGTGGCGTCTCGTGACAGTTGTAATAAACTGTCGGCCTTAACAACAAGCGTGGAATTTTGTTTCCGAGGTTAGCGAATATCTGATAATAAGCAAAAATTCTGCTTCATGGTTTCGGCTCAATGCAGTCCATACTATACGAAGGTAAACGTGGGTAAATTCTTCTGTAGTCCGGGATATGATGTCGTTTGGTCTGGTAGATGATTATAAAATATAATGTAACCATTGGTTCATTCATCGCTGTTTCCACAAGCTGAAAGTTTGTTCTTCTTTTATTATTTAATATTTATTCAATCATCATCATCTTAATTAAAATCGTTGTCATAATCATCTTCCTAGTCATCATCCAAAAGTGGGCAGTCCTCACAGACACATGAGTAGGCCTATTCAAAAGAAGTGTTCCTTAATTTATATATCTTCCAAGTGTTATTTTCTTTTTATTCTACAAGCCTATATAGGCCTACAACCCATTAACTGTATCCTTGCACAAACGGCACAAACCGCAAGTGCCGCAACAATACGCACGTTGTTCGAATATTTCTTCTCAAAACCTCCCAACAGACGGCAGTAGAATTTGGCGGTGAAGAAACGCGCTGCAGTTGATAGCACGGGTTCATGTCGCTCGGTGTTAGCTAACATTATCAATATCACCTTCAAATACAAGATATTTATTTTTCTGACAAGTGACCGGTAGTAGAAACTACGGTAGGTTTATACGGTATAACACATCAAACATATGGATGACCTCAAGAGTCTCTGTCGGACTACAGACTTAACTAAAGAAACACACAACATACAGCAGATTCTGACTGTATGTAATGCAATAAGCCTTAAAACAATATATGTATATATCCTCTTTGAACCCAACTAAATGAAGAGGGTTATTCTGCAGAACCAGCTTTATATGCACTTCATGTATTCTTCAAACGTTGTCAATTCAGTACCATGTTTCGGCACACCACACGTTCCATCATCAGGGAGTCTTTGTGGTTGTTATCATAAAGCCTCCGAATGGTCCGTTGTACAAAAGTTGAATGAACTCACATTTAGTGCAAAAAAGTTGATTCCACAAACTAATTATCATGCGATGCGCGGTGCCTGTGATATTGAAATAAATGAAGAGGATTCCAAAGAATTTATGCCAAAGTATTAGCAAAAGGAAAGCATATAGACATAGTCGGAGGGCTATTGCAAAGGAATTCACCAATCATTTGGAATAACATTTCAGTTTTCTTCAGGTAAACTTACTTCTATAAAAATATCGGCCACTATCCTGGATCTCAGTAACAAGGCAACATTGTCTCCATAATAATACCATGAAGTCACTGCTGACAAAAAGTATATATATATATATATATATATTATTTTTGCTCGTAATTATGCCGTTCTGTTTAATCCCAGGCCAAAATTCTTTATATATAATTAACAACAACTACAAGAAAATCATACAAGCTGTCAAACGTATTTCAATTTTATTACTTTTTTATGCCCTGAGGGAATTTAACTCGCTCTTCCAGAGCAAACTATGGACTGCAGAATAATTTGTCACGTGATGAATAGTGTTTTGCTTGACGAGAAAATCTCTTGTCTTATACAGTTTTACACTTATTAGTGTTCAACAGCTGCTGTGGCGCAGTTGTTTGCGGCACTGCGCTACAAACCGGAAGGTAGCGGGTTCGATTACCGATGGTGTCATTGGAATTTTTCATTAAGATAATCTCCTTCCGGTCGCACTACGGCCCTGGGGTCGACTCAGCCTCTAACAGAAATCAGTACCAGGAATATTTCCTGGGGGTAAAGGCGGACGGTGTCTAGGGCTGATGATAGCCTTAACAACTTCAAGTGTTGAATGTCTCCAAATCTGGCAGCCTCAACCTCCTGGGATCCTCTGGGCCTGTCCAGGCCTGTACAGAACTGCTTTGCCTCTTAACTTTTTACTGTCTTTAAATGACATCATTGTGTTTTCTTAGAATGTTTTTGGCTGTTATTTGACATTATACAGCAGTAAAATCTATCACATCTATATCACTGAAATTCTTCTTACAGCTCTGGGAAGACGCGAAGACTTTTTGGAAGAATATAGGTTCTGGTTAAAATTAAAAAAAAAAAAAACTACTTTGCCCCTTGTTAGCAGCCTGACTGTACTAACAGATGACAGACTGTACCTTTATTACAAAGAATCCCACACAGAACACATATTTTATAAACCACAATAAAACATTACTAGAAACTGTCACTACATAGTTCGGGCAATCCAGGCCATTCGCAGGGGAATGAGTTAGGCCTACACACCCTGTAAGGTACCTTCCCCTGAGGACGGCCTGGATTGTCCGACGCCGCAAGTATTCAGCTACTTGCTTTTGGTGATAAAATAAGTGTGTTGCTAATATCTTTGTGTAAATCATCGCCTATTTTTACATACTGTAATCTCCAAAAATGCTTGCAAAGCTGCGTACCAGAAGTGTGAGTTGGAATCATAACAGCCTTAACTATAAGGATTACTGCATTCTGGGTTGTGATGCCGTGTAGTTTGGTAGACATGTAGTTTCGTGGAAATCTGCTACCTCTATTGCAAGAAATTAATTTCAGTAGTTCTCGAATTTTTGCATAAGACTAGACGGGATTACACAGAGACATCGCGAAGAAACTCCCTCTTGCGAAGAAGGCAAAAAAAGAAGAAGAAGAAGAAGAAGAGAAGCAGGTTTGCATGTAAGTCTATGCTACGTAAGGAAATATTAGGACTTTGATTCAGTAAATGAGAGGACACACGATTAGGCAGGCCTGAGTCTTAGCGGACGAGGATTTAATCAGTCGCAGCATGGAGCAGAAAGTTTTCCAAAGTGTGACAGACATACTTGTTCTGGCGCAATATCTATGCTGGTATGTGAGCAGAATTGTTATCGCCGTGTTCAGAAGTTTCCATCACTTAACCGTAGTTGGTTCAGTCCAATCAGTACTCTCACATCTTAAGCCTGTTTATCGGAAAGCAATTTCAGACTAAAGATTACAATTTTCTCTCTACCTGCAACTCTAAGCGATATGGTAATTTTCGTGTAACAAATTCTGTAATGGGCCAATGGATAAAGATTTATCTTAAAAGCTATCTTAACCTGCAGGTCAGGGCCTAATTAAACATTAAATAAGCCTACGGACTTAGCCAAACTTTGTATGAAAACGCGGGATCTAAAGAAGTGTGTACATCTCATTGCAGTAGAAGATATGCCCAAACCAGTGTTTCCCATCTTTCGGCAATCTGGGAACTGTCTGGAATAGTTTGGAAACTACTGACATGCCGAAACATATAAAGAGGAGGGGGGGATCCTGAACAAGGACTTATTGTAAACTTATTTACCTTAAAACAAAAACTGTCCTAATAGAAGTCCTATATCGCCAGACAAAATTCTGTTGTTTTCGCGGCAAACAGTCTGAGAACGACTATTAGGAGATTAACACTTGCATTTCTAGGTTAAACTGATAACAAATTTCTGTAGAAAGTTTGTTTTATTTTGTAGTCGAAATAAAGTTTCTTTGTTTCCGAAAATCCTTCGCCTAGTTTTAAGTTAGTGTACACAATTTACTGACATCGGTCTGTGCCTGTCACAGCCCAGTATCAAAGACGCCGACCCAAACTAAAGACTTCAACAAACCCCCTTATTTATCCACTTTTGAAAAACCTTTTTTTTTTTGGTTGTATGTTGTTTTTCTTTTCAAAGTGTCTTTGCCTTTTCACAGTGTTTGTTCCAACAACTGTACTACAACAAAAAGGAAACGGTAGTTCGTAAATATATGACACTCTTGCCACATGTTTCGACATACAATGGGCTTATTCACGGCAGTGGCTTTAAACACGCAAATATCCAACAGGAAAAGAGATCACAGTTATAAAGACATACCCACCTCCCTGAAAATGACCATTTGTAGGCCGAATCATATAGGAGTGTCACATATTTATGAAGTACTCTTTTTTGTTGTTGTGGAGTTGTTGGAATAAATATTGTGAACTGGTTTACCGTACGGAACATGGTTTATTTTCAATACCTATGTTTATTAAGCTTCTCAAACTGCCCAGTAAGTTTGTTAAGTCATTTTAAGTTACGACACGAAATTCTGGTTTTCTGGGATGCAATCCAGTATCGTACTGCCTGTCACGCTGGTGTCAGAACTTCACAAACAAATACCATTTTTTTCTTAGCTATCGTGTTTAAGCTGCTGCCTATTAATTGCTTTGAAGGTACAAACGACAAACTGAGTACTGTAGAAATTTATATTAGATGGCCGTGGGATTTGTGGCTATTCAGGGCTCAATGTGCAACTTCGCCTTTTGGCTCGGGCTAAATTATTTGAAGAATAAAACACACGGTGGACGAGAGCGCACACTTAAATGGCCTCTAACACAAGTCATAGGCCTAGAAGTAATTGCCTATCTTAAATCTATATTAAATTAGACTTCCTTTGTGGTCATTACTTAAAATGCAAATATTTTAATTCCTTTAATCTTGTTCCCTTAATCTTAGCAATGAGATAAAACTTCATCCGACAGCGTGGGTACTTAAATTCAAGTGCATCTTTTTTTAAAAAATTAAATATGGTTTGAACGGAGCAGGACAAGATTATGAAATAAAAAACATTTTGTGAAAAATAAAACAAATTATGCAGCTGTTTTAAAATCAATTAAATGTCCCCGTCACTTAAGGCGCAGAATGAATTTCTAGGGGAGGTGTGTTACATGCGTATTATATTTAGTACAACGGTTGAAGTTTGGGACTTTCAAATTTTATATTTTGGACTAAAAATTATACTTCACAAATATGAAAAATATCATGCAAATTTCCGCTGGCCATTTCAAAGGTAAAGCAGCAGTATTAAAACAGCACAAATGATACTTTCCAGTACCCAGGAAGAGCCTTTGCGGGCCGTTCCAAATTTGTCACGCTTGTTCTAATAACAGTTCCAAGACGCTACTCACATTTCTAATGTCTTCGATTGTACGTGAACATCTGGAAAAGAAATGGACTGACGTGCCTGATGGAAATGCAACAGCGTAGTCCAGACAACCCCTCAAATGCAGACAGCAAATATTCGATTCACTTTCAGGTCATTTGTCATATGCGTGCTGCTGGGGACAAACTACATTTTTGTTACACATTTCACCTCCCATTCTTTCACGACGACATGCTGTAGGGACGTGCCATTGTTTTCCTCTCTAGGATTTCATGATGGGTTTTGTGGACAGACAGCCTTCTGGAGCCCCATAAACATGAACTTGGTTGTTTCCCCCTTCCTTCCAACACATCATTAGTACTACTGGGTCCAGACTTTTGAGATTGCATGGAGGATGGACCAGAGGGCCGCGGCATGATCATTCTGCTCTCCGGTTGGCTATCCGACCTCACAGAGGCGGGTTTTCGTCTTTCGGTTCGTCCTCCGATTGGTGAACTAGGCAATACTCCCGCCTTAACGAGAGGGGAAATGCCCGGCACCCAACTGGTGATTCCGGTTTCGGTCGTTCTGAAATTCGTCGCCAGAGGTTACCCCACGCTTCTATTCAGTGTGTGCCGAGAGCTGATAGTGGTCACTGTGCTGGTCCGTGACTGCAGCAGCAGGGTTCGAAGGACGGGCGAATAGCGGATGGCAGTGTTATTGTTGCACATCCAGGGGGCGGGGGTGAGATTATCCCCCTTGTAGGGACACATAACAACCCCCAGGCATCAGTTAAACTCTCCCCCTCCACCCGTTCGGTGTTGTATTGATTACTGAGACTAAAGACCTGATCTGTGCCACATTATCTGGAGGTGGAGTTAGTTGGTGGCGACGGGTCGCGGACCGGCCGGCTGGGGTCCCCGCGATGTAGCGGCGAAACAGTGCTTCGTCATGACGGAACTATTGCGGTAGTGCGCGCACCGTGCGACATGTGGACTCGAGTGATTTTTGTGTAAGTCGTATAGTCGCAAGTGAGAATGTCAGCGTATGCCCAGTTCGGCTATTCCTACCCGTCTGCCTCCCAGGTAAGCTGCATGCTGTGGTAGTTACAAGTAAGAACACTGCAACCTCTGCAAACATCTCGATCCGACGAATTGAAGGGTCGGAGTAGATCCACAATCGACGTAGTACTCTCAGCGTGTAACATTATACTTTACGCTAAAAAAAACCGGCATTTAACGTAGTGTGGCACCAGCCTAGAAGTGTGGAAAGCTAATTTGTACCCCGTATCTGATGTATGCCATGCAGTAGTTTGAAAATTTCATAAAATGGAACGTACCTAAAAGGGGCGCCTTTGCCTGTCAAGGACAACACAAAATGAATACTTCACTGTGTAGGATTCGGCAAGTAGTTGTGAGCCGTCAAGCGCTAACCCTGTAAGATACTCTAGAACCTAAATTCTGTGATATTCTGCTGTCACATTGAGGGCTGTTAGTTATGTTCTAGCCGAATTTAAACGTCAGTGGTTTCCAGTTCGTAATCTGAACAGTTTATTTAAGTGATTTATTTCAATCTGTAACTACAGTACGCACTTCGAATGGACTCACTGCCTGTTCAGTGCGAATTATTAGGTTTCATTAATTTCGCATCACTGTGGTTTGTGTAAAATTGCTGCAAGTAAATCGCAGATAAGAAACGAATCAGTCTAAAGTCAGACTTCCAACTGCTCAGAATAATAATGTTTGTAACTTCGAGGTTTTTAAGTGAGCGACACAAAATTTGAAAAATAAAATATCTGCAGAATCTCTCAAAACCATATTAAAAACACACCAAGTATCGTGGCTTAGACCACACAGATGATCCACACAATTTAATTTGTAGGAAATATCGAAGTGTGAATATATATGTGTGTATACTAAATTAGAATTGCTGAACAGTTCGAGTGAAAATTGTACGCAGCTGAACTCAACGACGTCTGATCCTTTTAATATAGAAAATTACAGCATTTAGTGCCAATAAAGAGAGCCAAGGACCGATTATTGTGGGCACAAGTGAGGGCTCCATAACGTATGCACGTGTCATGCGATGCCGGAACGACGCGCTGTCTGTGCCGTTTCCGAGGCCCAAACAAAACACGATGAAACTCCGGTGACAAGGAAATCCTTTGAACAGTTCTTATAGACGACGATAAATTATGAAGAGATCCTTCTTAAAAGTGGAAGATAAGAACAGGATTTCGAAAATAAAGGAACACGACTTAATTGTGTATTGTTGAGATGCAATTATGAGTGTTTGCTTTTATAGCCTTTGAAAAGTTGTTGTGCCCTCGAGACGTCCAGGTTTGTTCTGGGTAGTTTTTATGTAGTTTTGTTTGTAGGTATAATTTGTAGAGTGAACTGTGTGTGCTGTCAATTTAGGAATACTTTAAAACAGGATAATTATATTGGCTGTTTGTATTAAAAGTTTTTAAATGACGTTATTGGAATGTGTAACAGGCGAAGGGCTATCATCCGTGACGAAGATTTACGACAATAACCCAGGATGCGTTTTTTTAAACAAATATTTCACGTGAGAACGTGATGGAAATAACTGGGCAGTCGAAAGGAACGCGAAGCATCCCAGCCCTCTAAACAAGCAGCTAATCGAGAATATAGTAAGTGCTGCGAATGTTGTAGGACCTGTCAGCTGTAACGCTGCACCTTCCAAACAGTGCCCTGGCTTCTTAGAATAGGCCACTTGATTGAGGCGTAACGCAAAATGAGAAATTGTGCGGACTGATATCGAGGTCGGAGTCCGTCTGTGCACGCACGAAAGCCCGTGTTTTGTGTGTCGAGAAGTCCGATGCTGACGCGGGCTTGTAAATGGCTGATACCGAGTTTAAGTCCAGTCCCGTGTCTCAAGTATAATTGTTCCAGAATTAAATGTGTGAAGAAAAGCCAAATTCTTCAGACAGGGCCTATAAATGGCGCCAGCGTCCGTGAACACCAGATGGTGTTAGTGATGATAATGCGCTGTACATGGTTTTAAATAGCCCAATATCAATACCGCAAAAAACCGAACACCAATTTCCAAATAATGCAGGCTGCTGACCTTGTCACAGTAGCCCGTAAGCCCATCAGAATATAGCAGGCTGACATTTTGTCACCGCTGTGTATCTTAAATCTTTACGTCACGTAGGCTTCCAGGTATACGTGTAAATTGAGGTAAATTCTGTATGTGTCGGTAGAATTATAAGATATACCCACATGTTTATAGCCCTTTAAAGCGTTGTGGTTACTTTATATACCACCAGGTTTAACATTCAAAAAATCTACGTTCCGCCTCCAGAGCACATTTATATGTTTATTGAGCAGCAAATAATTGGTTTTTGAAACCGAGACGGAGATTGTTCACTGCGCGGGACGAACTAAATATTTAAATTAAATTCGTATTTATTTTCTTCTTTAAAGGGTTGATGTAGTCATTCTTGTTCATTGGATGAAGCGGTAGAGTCGAGTGGTAGGGTAACATAGTAAGACTGTGAAGGGAGTCGGTCTGGGCAGCGTGCAGATTACTACCCCGACAGTTGATTGGAGTGACTTAGGAAAAGCACGAAGAGTTTCAAAGCAAGATAACAAACAGGCCAGTTCTGCAGGTAACCCAGGGCCTTCAAAACACGCGACAGGGATGCTCAGCGTTTGACTCCGACGAGCGATTTTATTACGTGTTTGATGCTAATTGCGTGATAATAATATTATATATGTCGGCTTGAGCCAAACTCGAAAAAATGATTAATGCTGCGACATTTTCACGACCGACGCAGAACTAATGTGATTGTCAGAAGGAAGTAAAATAAATAGCGGCTTCGGAGAATAGGCCTGTAAGTTTCACCAAAACGGCCTATCGTTGTAAAATTCGTAAGACACTTCGAAGTTTAATGATAACATTTTTATAATAAATCAATATTTTGAGTCACATTTTACATGTAGTTATTTCAGTACTATACTTAATCAACAGCTGTGCTAGAGCCTACTACTTGTTACTGTACCCTCTCAGTAGCTCGAAGTCCTTAAGCTACCTCCTTGAGGTGTGAGGAGTAAGCAACATAGTGATTTGGGGTTGAGCGCGACCTTATGAGAGAGGTACGATCGTATGATATGCACACACCCCTCAGGCTGGGTGCGTCACTATTAGCATAATTAGTATGGATAATGCTGTCACGTCCAGCGTACATAGGAGAGCACATAGCGATCAAGCAAGCCAATTATTTGTCCGGTGGACAAGCGCAAGACAAACATTTACTGTGCTCTCATCCGTGTCGCTTATATAACGGCAATTTAATATCCATTTAGAGCTTAAAGTACTTTAGTGCGGGGACGATAACTAAACAAAGACTTACTGTTCAAGGGATGCCGCCCGCTCTTTCATCATACTGGAGAACCCTTCAGAACGACGGTACTGAAGACACAAACGGCTGTAGCGAATTATAGGAAGAATTACGACAGATTAATTGTAAATATTTGAAGACGTTCCGGGGTGGGGGGGAGAGGGGAGGCCGGAAGGAGTTAAGAGAGGGTGGTGAGTGACGAATGAAACCGTCATGACTGGCTGTAACAACAGCAGCATCCCTGAATCTGAAGGAAAGAACCTCCAGCAAAATCAGGAGTGAGAGTAATGCGTGGCACATGCCACGTGATATGCGTGTTTTGCGGTTGACACTAGAAATTATTGGTAACATCTGTGATTGCTTCACAACCTACGATTGACCCGCCCATAAGCTTACAAATAACTGAGCTAAATTACACTAAATTTGTATCATTAATATACTGGCACAGCAGCCATAAAGCCAGTTCAATGTACAGTACAGGAACATAAAACAAATACATCGAATACCACACAAAAGAAAGGACGTACAGAAGAGAATAAGAACAAATAAGATCAGATAAAAGGAACGTGACTAATACCAACACAGTTTAAATTAATTTCAGAAACACGATATAAACGACAAGAAAATAAATAAAGCGTTACATTTAATTTAATTACAAGACAAAGTTAAATTAAAAAAACACGATTGTAATAAGTACATCACGATTCTGTTACGATTATAGCAGTGGATAACAGAGGACCACAGTAATATGAAGTGGTATTAATGGAATATGTAAGCCAAGAGTAATAATAAGAATCCATAACGATTGATAAGCATATAGAAAATCAGATACTTAGACTAAGCGATACAAGTATGTCAGGATTTCTTTGTTCTTCAAAAAGGGCTCTTTACAAAGTATTGGCGCAATTAATAAGACGAGGCGGAATATTATAGACAGGGTAAATCTGTTTATTGTGACTTGCATGTAGGACTTATTTATACATAGTCTACCGGGTATGTACCGCTGGTGTCCCTTTTATCATGTTCCGAGAGAAAGGAAAATTTATCGGAAGAAAACCTACATCAGCCGAAGTATCCAGTGACAGCAGCCAACGTCAGAGAAACAACAAAATGGACACTGTTTATAACTTATAGAGCTGTTCATATAGGGCTGTTTATTGGCAAAGACCGACCCCCCCCCCACCAAAGTCCATGCTTTGGGCAGCATTGCAATTTATGAATTAAATAAACATAAAATACTGATTACATAAATGTAAAATACTGAAGATGATAATGATGAAATTATAATTCAGGAATTTTTTGTTTACAAGTAATTCTACACACTTAGCGAAATTGATTAATGTATGTAGAATATAAACCAAGCCTTATTTTCTGTCTTCCATTTAAATAATTATTTACACAGCTATTGACAGCTTATCGTCACAGAACTGCAAGACCACAAACCTTAAGTGAATCCTTCGAATTCTAAACACAGACTGTATGTAATGTGAGACTCATTTCATAACCAGGTAAATGAAGCCTGTTGTATTTAAGAATTATAACATTTTTGTAAATTATGCCATTCTGTAGTAATTGAAATTGTTGTGCAGCTTATAGGCCTACACATTGACAAAACTAAACGAATTTTCTAAAAAGAATTCGGCACAAAGATCGTGATGTGTCTGTAACAAACTTCATATTATTTTAAGTAACAAATTGGGCAATTTATTTGTTCAAATTCTTAGAGAAGTTGTACAATACTGCTTATGCGCTTAAATCGATGTAGGACCTATGCAACAATAGATTCTTATATGGAGACATGTTCCTGCATTGTTGCATGTAGAACTGCTTTGTTGATTGTCATGTAAAACGTTTGATACGTAATGAGTTTAAAACTAACAATAAATCAGGAATTCGCGACGGTGTTGTGGATGTGAACTGAATGGGATGGGTTAAAAGTAAAGCTCATTAGGCGGAGCTTTAGTGATAGATGTGATTGCACAGTAGCAAGACATAGTTTCAAAATACTTACAGATTGTATATTGTGGAAATTTGCCAGTTTTACAACAGCTAATTGCTGCAAGACTTTTAGACGAAAGTGTATGTATGTCTTATTCGTACATGCAAAATAATCGGGCAAAATTCTTTGTCTTAAATAATTAAATCAAATTTTAGCGACAAGAAATGTTTAAATAATGCAATGCAGTGTTCCAGAACACGGCCGGGCGTGCAGCAGTAATAGTGTACAACATGTCAGAAATACGATATCAAGCAACTTGTCATGACACAGTTTACAAGGGATATATTCTAAATGTTTCATGTTTCATCAAACAACTCACGAAGACTAAGCTGTGAAGCTTATCCCAGTAAAATATAATACTTTTTAGAGAATAATATCCATCTCTCTTCAGTTACAAAATCAGCAGTTTAATGTGTAGTGAAACAATAGCTTTTTATTGAGACAAATGAATGAAACGGGTAAAGAAATGTGTGTTTCTGACTCCGAGTTACTGACCTTTCATGGGATGCTATAAGTGTTAACTAGTGCAACCTAAAAGATTAATTTGAAAGAACGGAAAGAGTGGAAATGTAAAGAAAGCAAGAGTGAAGTACATGCGGAAATGCAGTAAATTGTGTACCAGTAACTGTCATTTGATTACAGGTAGGGAGATATATAGTTTGGGGGAAAAAAAACTGTAAATTAATATAGAAATTTGGTTGGGAACTTTATTGGAAAGCTACCATTTGGAAGCCGCAGCGTTGACGATAAGTTAACAGCAGATAATAGAAAGGAGTTTCAAAGAATGAAGTTGAAATTATACGAGTTGAGATTAGAGCGCTCGGGTAAATTGTGCTAGTGTGTTTGTGTATAAACGACGGCGAATTGTCCGTTTGTTATTTTAGAGACACTTAAATAAGGTAAAGCCGCCTTTGCCAGTAGGCCTTACAGAAAGAGAACGACCTTACAGATAGAACAACGAAAATTACGCCTATGCGAGCCAAGTGATGATACTAAACCAGCGTCACACGCAGTACATGCTTACTGACGTCTGAATGTCCAAGAAGTGAAGTCGCAAGACAGCCGCCACCTCACGCTGACAGCGTACAGTAAAAGGGAGCCCTGCCACCTGGCTACGTGACTGCAGTGGCGTTGCTAGCTTTTCGATTTCTGAGGCAATTAATCACAATGTTCGCCCCTGCCAGATATTATAAACTTAAAAAAAATTATATTAGAATTTTCCATCATTTCATTTCAATAATTTAAAACTTTTTGAGTGCCAAGAATCACAATTTTATATATAACACATTCATTTCGATGCCCCGTAGCCTCTACCGCCCGGGGCAGCCACAACGCTCGTCTCCCACTAGCTACGCCCCTGCATGACTTCGGCTGCATGCGCTCGGCAGTGTAGTGAGCGCACATAGAGAGGCGGCACTGTCTTGTACTTTGTGCTACGAAATGCAGTGGTACTTAGTAAAGGACACAGAGGTAGAGGCAAGTGTGAAAGAAAATTTATGGACGTAAGAGACAGGCAGTAACACGGAAAAACCAACATTTATTCAACTGATATTAACAGAGATGAAATTTAGTGGGAGGGGCTCACACGACAGAGATTAGTGTTTAGCGTCAAGGTAGCTGGTGGTCGGTGTACCTGAGACGACGAAACTGCTTGGAATACACACATATCTTTTGGAAGATAATATTAATGTGCATCTTAGAGAAAGAGTTAATGAGGCTATGGACAGAATTCAGCTCACAGAACAGCGTCAGAAGTTGGGCTCTCAAAACACGTTAGTGAAATTTCTGGATACTTAAAAGACGGGAAATTCCTGGACCAGGTAACTGACCAACAAAAATGGAAATCTGCTATGTGGTAGTATTTACTTACAAAACGTGGCGATGAGATGTTTTTGACATGTAGAGTGACGGTTTTTTATTGACCACCTCTTAGAAGCAGAACTGTTTAGTAATACGAGCCTGGAGTTCGCATGTGCTCTGCCTGTATGTGGAAGTGTGAATGTGTAAAGTGAAGTAAATTCTTTTTGTAGTAACATTTCAAGAAAACTTGTCGAAAAGTCGAGGCCACATCAGCGACATCCAAACAAAGATTAACGTAATTTACAAGTATATTTAACAGCACAAGTGTATGCCTTTCAATGATGCCAGAGAGCGGGGTCCGGTGCAATAGCTAAACACCTTACCGTCTGTGCGTTACACGGCAGATGTCTCCTGTTCGCAACACTAAAATCAACACATTAATGTTTCATTCTAAGAGGTAATAAAATTAATACTATCAATCTTCCGTGAAGGCAGTATATATTGAGATTTATTCCAATGTGTTGTACACCGTATGCCATATGTAATTTCTACAACATGTTTCGGCTAACATGTGTAGCCATTTTCAGAGTAGACACAAAGGTAGGGTTTGGTTAAAAATGTATACCTTTGTAATTGATTTTGAAATGTAAACTTTACTCTAATTTTTAGCAAAACAGTACCATTGTGTGTACTCGCTGAATCTGGCTACATAGGCCTATGTTAGCCAAAACATGTTGTAGTAACTTGTATGTGGTTTAAAGTGTGCAGTAAGTTGGAATAAATCTTAACTGTATGATAAACGAAATATACCCGAACAAGCTGTGGAAAGTAATGGTGAGTGATGAGGGAAAAGAGAATTGGAGGAATTTACAGGAGCTCCGTAATTTGTACTGTTGACATAAGCTTTTATTATTGGCATAATTTAAAGAAGAACTAGGAATTACGTACTGCAGAGTAAAATCTTTTCTACGACGGCTCGCTTGCAGGGATTGCGGGTAGGAATCCCGCTGTGGCATCTATGTGTGTGTGTCTTTTGAGATTGTTGTGTGCTGTCAGGTAGAGGTCTCTGCGTCGGGCCGATCCCTCATCCAGAGTCCTACCGAGTGTGTGTGTGTCATTGATTGCGATCCAGGTGCAACAGTAACCCTGTACACATACAGTGAGTAGGTAGAAGGGGTCAGACTAAGAAAGAAAGAAAGAAAAGAAAGAAAGAAACGGAAATGCATAGGCTTACAGCTTATGTAATATGAGTAGGAAAGCTAAAGAAGGAAATATTTGGAAGACGCCAGTAGAAATGGAGGATGGTGTTGAAGTTAGTAAGCGAAATACCACTAAAATGCTCATTTAATTCAAATGGGTAAGGAAGGGTCACATTACGCCCATTTCCGAGATTAATGCGAACAAGGAGCCTAATAAATCGGTTCTGAGGCTATCGTCGTGGTGCTTCAACATCACGGGTACCCTGAGATGTGAGGTCATTGTAGTACAGTCGAAATGAAATGTTTTGGAATAATTTTCTGCTTCCATCTTCTACCGCAAATACGGAGGCAGTACTTTCCACCGAAACCTCTATACATTTCTGAGAGACTTCACAATTTAACTTCACAGAAGGCAGGAACTTTCATAAAAACGAACATGTAACTGCTGTTCAGGCTGGACGTACCAAAGCTATAACCTAACCTAACCTAACCTATGTCACCATTACGTACAGGACTCTACACATATGGACATACGCGGCGTCACGCAGTAGCTTGCTGCGGAAATATGCAATATGGCCATAGCGAATTATCACAAATTTAATTAAGCTTTAATAAACAGGACAAGCAAGGCACAGTAAAGGGTACTTGCTTCAGATGTCATGACGGTTACAAACAAGTGTTCATAATTTGTATCCCTACTCACTGAATGTCTTGAAACCGGGAGATACGTATAGCGACATTCAAACACTGCTGGAAATTTGCTTAGAAGGAACGTGGACCCTGAACGTTAGACCATTTTAAGGCAAACACGTATCGTTACGTTAGATAATAGACAGACCTGTCATCCCTTGTGTGCGGTATGTGTGTATATGTATGTAATTGAAAATATCTGTTTAAGTAAAGCATTGAAATTTAAAGCATTAACTTATTTAATGGAAATAATGTCTTTTGAATGAAGAATGTTGTTTATGTATGCCTTAATAGGTCAGGATGTTAAACACTGTAATCAAAACAAAGTCTTATATATAGGCATAAGTACGGAGAATTAGTCACAACCTAGGCCTTAATTTAGACGTAATTATTTTTGTATTGATAAATTTTAAGCTGGCGTGTCAACGAATTAACCTTTTCACGAATAGGGCTGTAAGAATTGTAAATTTCTAGGTAATGAAAAACTAGCAATAAAGTAACTGTAGAGTGTCAGGTGTGTTTTGCTGCGTGTATAAAACCTATGAAAAGTTAAAACTTGCATAAAAAGCCCGTTACAAAATACATGTAACATGCAGTAGGCTTCCGCACTTAACAGCCGAATTTGGCATATTTAGACACGACGTTCACTATATTATTTATGGTACTTTTGCACAATTTTGCTGCCGGTACTAAAGCCACGTGTACATCAGTAGTGTTGCTAAGAACGAAATGTCCTCTGCTTCTCGGTTTGAAGCCAGAAATTCGGAAATAATTTTTTGTTGCTGATCTTTAAGCAAGTTACAAATGGTTTCACTTCATCAAATTTGCGAGATGGATAATAAATGGGATATTTAAACCTTCAAAGACTAGCACTAAAGAGTCGGTTCGTACCGCGCAGTGAACACACTCCGTCTCAGTTACAAAAACCTGTCAGTTAATGCTGCTTGTTCTGAGCTTAATCACTAATACTTTATAATCAACTTTAGACCGAATGCAGAGTGTTCAGGCGCGTTTGCAGAATTTCAAATAGGGACTTTTAGCTTCATCAGATCTGTCCTTCCGTTTGTCTATCTGGCATGAAACAGCTCTACCCCCACCGAACAGATATTCATGAAATGTGGTATGAGTATTTTTCGAAAATCTATCATGAAAATTCAAGTTCGATTAAAATCTGAGAAGAAGAATACCGGGCATTTGAATGAAGACCTATGTACGCTGATTTCTTCGTAGAATAAGCAATATTTCAGACACAAGTTGTAGAGGAATCAAAACACATGTATTAAGTTCCATATTCTTTTTTTTTTTTCGAAAATAATGCCGTGTATGAGATTGTGGAAGAATATGGTCAGACCAGGTAGGGTACATGTCACAATGTAACAGGAAGCGGAAAAGGTGCGATTTTCATGCCGGAAAACTAAGGCTAGAATTCAAACTTACACCCGTAATGTGTCATACTTATTGCGTTTCCACTGCAACAATGGTTAGGTGAACGCGCCTCAGTGTTAACGTTATGCGTACAATGGCCGTCTTGTTGGACGCTAAACTCGTAGTACGCACAGTGACCCCTGGGCTCTAACGGGTTAACAATGTAGGAGTGACATTTCGAAATATTGTACTGCGGTTATAAGCTCAGATTTGCAGTGTGTTTATCCCCTTACGCATAGGACGTTACCGGCCCGGTTGTGCTTTGTTCTCGTTAAAGTTCTGAAAAACATTGCGAAACCAAACATTTGCAATTGGGGTCGATTTTCAGGCGCACTGGACTGCTGCTTCCTTTGGAAGAAACCTTTTGTTTCTTGCTTAAAGCGGAAAATTTCGAAGGGAAGACCGCGCGCCGAAGATGTAAGTGTGGTGGGGAGCGTAGGAAAACACTAAAATTTATCATAAAAGAAACAGGGTATTGGGGTGTAAACTGGATTTATTTGGCTCAGGGTAGAAAAAAATGGTGAAATGTTCTTGACTGCGAAGAAATGCATGTACCTTATAGGGAAGGACTTCGAAATTTTAACGTGTAGCGTCGTCATCAACATGTGTTACCAACACTTCAGCATTATTTCACTAGAAAACCAAGGTTTTTGCAGTTTCTATTAACAACTTTTCATTGCAGCGTGATTTGAAATGCCATTTCACCAGTGAACTGCTGGCAAACACGAAGTTATAACCCGCGCATTGAAGAAGACGCGATTTTTATAAAAGCCACCGCAGAACCTACAGAAATAAATTGTGTAATCCACGTCACAATTTTAGAGTGACGCATTGTGTACGGTGTTCTACACTTACCATCTCCCAACAGTTGGCACAGGGATCCTGGGTTCAAATGGCTGTCGGGACATGGAGGCACATCCGCTTTTTTTTTATTGTCCTGTCTAGGTGCAGGCGACTTGCGTCGGGGTGATCCCCGGTTAAGGAATCCTACCAAATGTCTAAAGACTATGCGCAGGCTCAGAATATGTGCCTAATTTGGAATTATGACAAGTCTGAGGACATGAGATGTGAAACATCAAGAATAAAGATAACAAATAATAAGAAGAATATATTCTGTTTATTCAAGTGACGTTTTGAATGTGTTGAACGGACTGTAAGCACATTACGTTTACTATTTATGTTCGTAATTCTGCGCATTATTCGTAAGTAATTCACTTACTGATTCACTAGTCTCCGCCATGCCTAAAATTACCTCTAAATTTTGAAACCGTGAGGAAGTAAATTCACAGAAATAAACATTTCAAATTTCTGGAATTGTATATTGATTTTATTAGAGGAAGGCCATGTTATTAATAGCTATATCCCCATGGCAATAGTGGGCTCTCAGCGTTTTTGGTAAAGTAACTCGCTACGGGCTGGTCGGTTCGGTGATCAAGTCCCGGTGGGGGTGAGGTATTCCTCCCCCGTTCTGACCGGTTCTGGGGACCACCCAGCCCTCTCTACAATGGGTACTGGGTAATTCCAGGGGATACAGCGGCCGGGCGTGGCGTTCACCACCCACCCAACCTAGCACCGAGGTTAAAGAAAGAGTATAGCTGTATCTCTACTTCCCCTCTGGGCCTTAATAGGGTAAAATTTACGTGTAAGTTTTACCCCATGGTCACATAGTCTCATGGTCTGTGCACCTATGTTTGAAAAGCTGTGAACAATAACTTTTGCTATTCACTAATTACGAAAGTATTTTCTTTAAATGATCGAGGCACCCAATTACTGCAATCCATCTGCGTGAAACTGTTGGTAGCACTGGCAGAGTTGATGGCAGGTCTGTTGATTTTTGGAAGATCTGGACTGTCGAACGAAGGTATACGTCGTAGAGAGCGGTAAAGGCTGTTGTTGGCGCGAATAGACGTAACACACTGAAGACGTGAGGCGAACGACTGGAAGATGGTGACCCTTGAGACGTCTACTATTGAAGACGCCTGTAAAGTCTTCAGAGGAACAGATAGCCACTCGCAAGGAAACAATACTGAAACAAATCGAACTGGCCACAGAATATCTCAACCGAAACTCCACAGAAGGAATCAGAAACACCAAACACACGATATATTAACATTTATGCCTGCCGTAAAAGATTACGATCCTAGAGGAAGGTCGATCAAGAAATAAATGGAAGATTTCAATCAGCAAGCCGTCGAAGGCCTCACTCAGTCTTTGGTTTGGAAGAAGAAGAAATATATAATTATATTGAAACAAATGTATTTGTTTTTCCAACAAGAATTGGTCAAGTGTAATACTGAAACCAATTTTGAAGCCTCAGACACATGGTTGCCCAAAAGCAGTTTTTATTAGTGTGCCAGTTTGACAGTCATAGGCGTAAATATTCACGCGTCGTTTGCGATTCGAGTCGGCGTGTCTAATCAAAAAGGACGTAATCAAGAAATGTACATAATATAACCGACCTAACTATAAGTTACTAGGGCCGTACTTTAGCGTCAGGCTACATTTTGAGAGGCGTCTGAACGTACCGCTGTGCCTGGAGGTCAAGTCGTACTGCAAGAACGAAAGCTGACATTATGGTGACCAATATTAAACGCTTTCCTTAACTGTTAATTGTTTTGTTTCCACTCCAATTAAACGAAGTCGTGCTTGAGAGCACTGGATATAAATAAAGATTTCCGAATTTGTTTTGTTTATCACGTAAGTAAAGGGACTATCTCCTGATGTATGTAGTAAATATTCTAACACAAAATTTCCTCTTTGTATAACAATATAAATTATTGGCTACCAGAGAAATATGCCAATAAGAGATTCTTTTGTTATCCAGACCAACAAATGCACAACATACATATTAATAATAATTTATATATCGTAAGCACTGCTACATGTTTCGATGCATCTGCACCATCTTCAAGAGTCTTAACCTTGTGCTTGCTAAACTTACAAAATCATTAAAATTACTAATTACAACTCAATAAAAATTCACCACGTAGTGCGATGTCTACTCCCTTTCAGTTTACATCCTATACAAGAAACACCAACATAAGACTGTCCAGTTTGTATCTGCAGTCACTAAACAACAAATTCCGTACTGCATTAACAGTTTATAGACTTTATCATGCTACAGCGACCACGTGAATATTTTTATCTACTGCTTTTATTGAGTTGTAATTTTAATAATTTTGTAAATTCAGCGAGCACAAGTTTGAACTTTTAGCGCCTAACGGTTTCTCTACGTACCACCAGGCTTAACATTAAAAAATCCTACATGGTGCTCGCTTTTCGTGGAGTGTTTTATACAGATCTCAGAACAGACAGCGGCTTTTGCTTTATACGTCATTAACTGATTGGTTTTTATAACCGTGGCATAAAGTGTTTACAGCGCGGTACGGACTGCTTCCTTATATAAAGCAGATTACATTTCTTTAAAAGGTTATGACTCCCTGAACACGAAGCAGATGCATTGGAACATGTAGGAGTGCTTGCGATATATAAGTGTATATATATATATATATATATATGCATTTGTTGGTCTGGATAATAAACTGCGCAAAATGCACGATATGTGAATGAAAATAATAAAAGATTTTTTTTAGATATAAGTATACAACCAGCATTATAAGGGATTCAATTCAATTCATTTAAGTTCCGTTAAGTGAGTACTTATTAACGTGCCAGCTTAACGTGCTTATTATAAAACAGCACGTTAATAAATGCCCATTGAATTGATTTTAAATGAATCCCTTTTACTGCTGGTTTTATATTTAGATGTCTAACAACATTTTCTTAGCATATTTGTCAGATAGCCTGTAATCTATATTGTTATAAACAAAAACAAAACACTAAACTGTCACAACAAAGAGCAATAAAATGAGGTACTAAGAGAGAAGCACTAAACCATTCTTACGTCTGCAGCGCATATTTAAGCCTACAGATCCAGAAACATGCGGGCAACTTAGCGCAGTGGGTTATGCAGTTACTGCCTGAAACTTTCTTATTTCCGGGCAATGAATGTTTAAGTTATTCACCTCTAAAACCGAACCCGTAAAAGTAACACGAACTGCAAACGACGCTTAACAAATACCACCCATGCTTCTTATCCTCGGCTACTTCAGTCGATTCGGATTCATCACAACAGGCCAATGTTGTGTGTGTGTCAAGTGGTGTCGTGTTTCCCTGTCTTCAGATAGGCTTCCGTAACAAAAAACAACTTCCCCGTTCGCTCTATATGTTCAGTCCATCGGTGGTTCCTAGTCTTTATTTTCTACTACTGTTTTAACCCTTAAAGAATGGCGATTAAATGTAATAATAGTACCAGCTACTGTAACGTTTACAAGCTCATATTCACCCATAGGATATATCAGTGGTATTAAAATTGTGCTCAGCGACCCGGGAATCCGTGGGCGAATTTAAGGGATTCCGCAAGCACGTTTTCTTTGTAATAAAATTGGAAAAATATTTGGGATGATTTTTGAATGCACTTTCTATTTACATCCTCGCCTTTTTCGTAATTTGCGCAAGGTTTCTTTCACGTATCACTCACCAATATTAAAACACTTTTTTTTTTCAAAAAGCGTACTTTATTTTTACATGAAAGATTATGTTGTAAAAATTATTTCTTTGTTTCACCGCCTAAAGTACACTTCTACTTTACAGTGATTTCGCGAAAATTCAGATTCTGTCCAAACATTCCATTCCGAAGACCGCTGGAACAGACTTACGGGGGTTCACTTGACTCTTAACATAAAGACCTTCGCCCCAGTAATGACTGTTTTCCTGTACCGCACAGAGTAGTTCGTCTTTTTAATTAAGACATTGTGTTATGTTTGGGGTAATAAAAATTTTGAAAATCTGCATGGACCCTGAATGAATTCCAGGCTTCAAGACGTCGATATCTTAATGCTGATATGATGTAGACCTGTAGTGTCTTAGTATCATGTCTTGTGATATTTGGTACAGTAACTGAATATTTAAGCCTATTAAAACTAAACTCCGTGGCCTTAGTCCGCACGCGAACTATACCGACAGAGCGGCCGCCGCCGGTCGGCGAAGTTAGTGCCAACTTTTTGCGGGTAGAGGGGTGTCACGTGGTCAGCGCAACGGGTCC
>Ga0131853_10003536_pt1 | contig 28008 bp, 21 predicted proteins | sample TergutLab28metaG_FD_92764 | JGI IMG/M metagenome (GOLD analysis project Ga0131853, IMG submission 92764) | Labiotermes labralis P1 segment gut microbial communities from Petit-Saut dam, French Guiana - Lab288 P1 (version 2) (version 2) | ecosystem: Host-associated > Arthropoda: Insects >...
GCAGACCATTAACAGAAGTAACAACAAAACAATTCGCATAATCAATAGAGGCGGGTGCAAAAACGGCATATAGTGCGGTCACCGTACCCAAAGAAGGAACAATTCTAACGGTTATCCGAGTAATGGGTGAAGAAGCAAAAAAAATCGCCAAGAGTGAAAACGAATTCATACCTTTCTTCCAAAAATTAATGGCCGCGGGTGAGGATATCCTAGCCCAAACGCCAGAAATGTTGCCCGTATTAAAAAAAGCGGGTGTGGTCGATAGTGGCGGTCGCGGACTTCTCATAATCTTTGGTGGATTCTTGGGTGCACTTGATGGGTCTGTTGAATATAAGGCGGATTTTTCTAAAGACGGTACACTTAATCTTGATGGTGATTCTGCAGATGAATTTGGTGACATTGAATTTGCGTATTGTACCGAATTCAACATCACAAATATGAATAAAACTACAACGACGGCGGCAATCGACCAATTACGCGACAAACTTTGCACAATGGGTGATTCTGTCGTGTGTGTGGGTGATCTCGAAATGATTAAGGTCCACGTCCACACCAACACACCGGGAGAGGCGATTACAAATGCGCTTAACCTTGGTGAAATCATTAACCTAAAAATAGATAATATGTTGCAACAACAACGCGAATTATTCGCCAGCCAAAACATAGAAGAAAAAGAACAAGGCATAGTGGCCGTCGCCGCGGGTGAGGGTCTTAATACAATTTTCAAAGACCTAGGTGTAGATTACGTAATCAAGGGCGGTCAAACAATGAATCCATCCGCCGAAGATATAGCGCGCGCATGTTCACGCGTCCACGCAAAAACTGTATTCATCTTCCCAAATAACAAAAACATAATATTGGCGGCACAACACGCAAAAGACCTTTGCAAGAAAAATCTTATAGTAATCCCAACAAGAACAATTAATGAAGGTGTCGCATGTTGTATGGCTTTCGATGAAAATGCACCAATAGACGAAAACAGAGACAACTTCAACGCGGCAGCAGGCGCGGTCAAAAGCGGCAGCGTAACATACGCAGTCCGAAACACATCACTAGGAAGATTCGCAATCAAAGAAGGCGAAATCCTAGGACTAGACAATAGCGGTGTCATAGCAAAATCACAATCAATCCCAGAAACCACAACAAAATTAATTGAAAAATTAAAAGACGACAACACAACAAGCGTAACAATATTCTACGGCGAAGGCGTAAAAGAAAAAGACGCAAACGCCCTACACGACAAATTAATGGAAAAACACCCAAACATAGACATCAACATGATAGACGGCGGTCAACCGGTGTATTATTACTTGATAAGTGTGGAGTAAATTGTGACGTTTGAACCTAAAGTTGTTAAAACTCTATTATTCGATAAAATAGATGATGATTGCTGGATTTACAATGAGATTGGAAAGTCAACTATAAGATTTTCAAATTGTATTAGAAAAATTGCTTTTCTATATTTCAACATGGCAAGTGTCTGGGGAAGTGTTGAGTACAATTACTATAAAAAACTTGTGGAACCACTACGTAAGATGGGTGAAGGAGATGTGGCTGATTTATTCAACAAAATTAGAATAGGTAGAAATATTTTTTTACATTCCGTATCTGATGTGAGAGGTAATAGAAGTGGTCTTTTTTATACTGTACAAAAAAATAAAAAATCTGAACTAGATGAGTTAAAAGTGTTTTATGATGGTTGTAATTTTATAGATATTGATGAAATTATTAGAAATGTAAAATATGGACCTTCTTTTACAATTTGCAAAGAATTCTTTAAATACTATAATACTTTGATAGATGGTTTGGAGGTGCTTCTTAATAAGGAATTTATTCTTCGTGGAAGACCACCTCAAGTTTTCTGTTATAACGAAAAACCTTTTTAAACCACAAACGGCAAAACCAAACACGCCCCCGCAACCAACGTTATAATCACATAAGTAAACACAATACGCGCCTCCGCCCAGCCCTTTTTTTCCAAATGATGATGAAATGGCGTCATTAAAAATACCCGTTTACCACCCGTCTTTTTGAAATATGCGACCTGAATAATTACCGTCAAACTTGAAAATACGTACATCACACCCAATATCAAAATAAAAAACCCGAGAAACGAAAATATCGACAGGGTTGCAACAATACTTCCCAAAAATAAACTGCCGGTATCACCCATGAAAATGCTTGCACGGTTGGTGTTGAACAACAAAAACCCCATCAATCCACCAACAACCAATGCAATAATTGACAACGTTTGGGTTAACTCAGGCACATTAACAATTCCATCCGTAAAATGAATTATCACCCCCAACAACACAAGGAAAATTAATGTCACTGTTCCCGCCAATCCGTCAATTCCATCCGTCAAATTTACACTGTTCGTTGTTGCTATAATAATTATAAATATTAACGGCGCAATCCAAAATCCCATATCCCACGTCACATTGAAAAACGGAATCAAAATGCGGCCCTCTGGATTAATCATCACATAGAAAATCGCAACCAATAATGCAATCCCGCCTTGTCCGATGATTTTTTGATATGCGCGCAAACCTTGGTTATCTTTTCGGCGAATCTTGATAAAATCGTCCAAAAATCCGACTAATGCAAATCCCACGGCAGATATCACGGTAACTAAAGCAAACGGGGTAGACCATCGCAAAAAAATAGGCGATAAAATAATGAGCGGTAATATGAAGATAAATCCACCCATAGTCGGCGTACCCGATTTTTGTTGATGGAAATCAACGTATTTCAAAATTTCTTGTCCTGCCTTTAACTTACGCAAGAATTTAATGATAAAAGGCGCGGCAACCGCAGAAATAGCAAATGCAGCCAGTAAATAGATAATCAACATCTGCATAGCAGAGTACCCCTTTTTCTAAAATTAGTATTTGTCGAATGGTGTCGAATAAACATGTATTTGTGCGTACGAAATCACACAACAATCAGAGTTTTGATTCCCGCGGAGGCTTGCTCTACTCTGTAGTTTTATCTTCTGCATGCTCACGCTGGTCCTCGTTACCAAAACTCTGATTGTTGTGTGATTTCACAACTTCTGTATCACTGAATGGGAATTTTTTGCCCTTGATTTCTTGATAATCTTCGGCACCTTTGCCAGCGATAATTATCACATCGCCTTTATTCCCCATGTTTAATGCATGAATTATCGCATCTTTTCTGTCCTCAATCATGAAATACAGCGGGGTAGTATCATCTTCGGTCTTGTGTAAGATTGAAGAATGATAACTCATGGTAATGTCACCCAAAACCAAATCGGCAAGAGAATGGTGTTTACCCAGGCCCATATGATTTGTTGTTTGATTATCATTTAACTTAGCACCTGCCTCAATCTGTAACATAATCGACAACGGCGATTCATCTCTTGGATTGTCTGATGTAATAATAGTAAAATCGCTAAGCCTAGTGCTGAATTCACCCATAATAGGACGCTTTTCAATATCGCGATTGCCGCCGCAACCAAACAGTGTAATCAATCGCCCACCTTCTTGAACAAGTTCCCGAGACGAATTGATTATCTTTTCCAAACTATCTGGCGTATGTGCATAATCAATAATCACGGTGAAATCGTTAACTTGTAAAGTATTAAAACGTCCAGGAACGGGGGGCAGGCTTCTTAATACCTTAACTATCTGTGCATTCTTGAGTCCTAAATTCTGACATGACAAAATCGCCGCCAAAGTATTGTAGACATTAAATCGACCTTTGAAAGTGGTGGCGACCTTGAAAGAACGTTTCTTAGCAATCGCACTGAATGAAGTGCCAGCATCATTGAAAGCAATATCAAATGCCACTAAATTCGCATCTTCTTTGTCGATACCATAAGACAACAATTTTTTATTTGGGTTCAATTTAACACCCCCAACCCTCTCATGGGGACCTAAAAAGGGTGGCGGGGCTTCGCCCCGCACCCCTTTTAGCGACGACCCCTTGAGGGGTCTAGCATGGGGGTGGTAAATATTTTTTAGTGAGTTGCTCTTTGTCCAAGAATTCAACACCGCATCATATTCAACGTCATCGGCATTAACAATCGCCAAATCCATCTTATCATTAAACCAATTAATCTTGGTGTCGGCATAGGTCCGATAATCGCCAAAAAAATCTAAATGATCTAAAGACAAATTGGTAAATAACCCTTGAGCAAATTGAATACCTTCAAGTTTTTTCAAAGCAATGGCATGCGCACTGCATTCCATTATAACTTTTTTTATCCCATTGGATTGCAATTCCGCAAAAATCCCATGCAATTCAATAGGGTCGGGGGTGGTCAACGATGATGTAATATCCATGGCAGGAAATGTTTTAACCCCCAAGGTCCCAATCACCGCACAAGGAATTTTATTCGCCGACAAAATATGAAAAATGATATGGCTGGTAGTGGTTTTACCATTTGTACCAGTAATCCCGATAATTTTCATGTCGTCGCAAGCATTGTTATAAAACGCCTTCGCAATTAAACTCATCGTTGTGCGAACATCTTTAACCACGATCTGTGGAATCGCATCATCCAATTCCTCCTCAACAACAACGGCAACCGCACCCTTTGCAATCGCGTTAAGGGCATACATCTTGCCATTGGTATTGGTGCCAGGTAACGCAAAAAACAACGAACCACAAATCGCTTCTGTCGAATTATGTGTCAAATGCGTAACAGTTGGGTCATTAGTAAAATTAGCGAGATAGAAAAATCCAATATCGCTAACTAATTCAGAAACTTTTTTCATGACAAGGTATATTCAAAGTACCAATCACGACTTGACAAAGCGACAAATTTCGACATGCTAATTGGATTTTGTATCTTACTGCTTGCATAGCTATCAAAAATTTCTAATAAAGATAGCCATGACCTTCAAAGACAAATTTGCATTAATCATAGGCACGGCAACCAGCGGCATGAGTGCCAAAAAATTTTTAGAACAACGTGGCGCAATCGTAACTTTGTACGACGACAAAGATTATCCGACGGACCACGAAACTTTATTATACGAAGATTTCGATATAGCCATATTAAGCCCAGGCGTTTCCATCAACCATCCATTGGCACAAAAATTTAAAAGCAAACTCACAAGCGAATTGGTTTTAGGTTTTTCTACCCCACATAAAAAAATCGTAGCGGTAACGGGAACAAACGGCAAAACAAGCGTCGTTAACATGATTCAAAATACAATCTCGGTAAAGAAAGATAAAAGCATTCTAGTAGGCAACAGCGGGGTACCGGTAACCAGCGTAAACGAAGAAATCAAAAAGAAAACCCCAATAACCGAAGTCAGTAGCTTCATGCTAGAATGCCAATTAATTGACCACGAAAAACAACTGCGAAAAATCGCCAAATTTCGCCCTAAGATTGCCGTAATATTAAACATATCACAAGACCACCTCGACCGACATGGTACTATGGAAAATTATATTGAACACAAAGCGGCAATCACAAAACATCAAAAACGTTGCGACAAATTGATTTTGAATTACGACAACGAACATACCCGCAATATTCAAAGCAATGCAAAAATTCTTCATTTTTCGACAAAATCCCGTGTGCGTGGTGCTTATGTAGAAAATGGTTTTGTCATCTTAAACACATGTTGTCGTGCAAAAAAACTTTTCAAATTGACTGATTTAAATTTACACAAACCACATGACATCGAAAATTTTTTGGCGACTTTGTTGGTTTGTTATTTGTTACATGTACCGATTAAAAATCTAACCAAAACCAAGGCAATTGAAGACCACCGTATACAATACATAGGCACAATCGAACAAACTGCATTTTATAACGATTCAAAGGCAACAAACATTGGTGCAACCATTGCCGCATGTAAATCATTTAAATTACCAATCAATTTGCTTATAGGAGGGGTAGACAAAGGACAAAACTTTGAAAATCTATTCAGAGACCTACCACCTAACGTGCAACAAATATTCCTATATGGTTCATCAAAGGAATCAATTAAAGATATAGCCAAAAAAGTGAATTACACTAATTTCACATTATGTCAAGACATACACGATGCAACCAACCAAGCATTTGAATATAGCGATGGTCCAAAAGTAGTACTACTAAGCCCAGCATGCGCATCCTTCGACGAATTCAAAAATTATGAAGATAGAGGAAACAAGTTCATGGAGTTCGTTTTATCAATGAAAGAGGAAAAAGAGGAACAAAATGCTCAAATTCAATGAAGAAACTAAACGCGACCCCAAAAAGTCACGCGTCAAAGAAAAAAAGGAAAAACGCGAAAAACCACAGCGTGTTTTTAATTACGAAAAATTTGTAACGAACTTTTCTCGATTGAAACCGAAATATCTGAATTTGGCAATCCTTCTACCAATTCTTGCAATATCCATATTTGGTATTTTAATGGTCTACAGTGCCAGTTGGTATAATGCAACCGTATATTTTGACAACCCGTTTTACTTTTTCACGAGCCAACTTATTGGTTTTATAATTGGTCTTTTAATGTTGACACTTACATATTTTTTGGATTTTCAAATATACAAACGATTTTCATGGGTCATACTTGCGGGAACTACTGTCGCATTGTTGCTTGTATTTGTACCGGGAATAGGAATCTCGAGGTTAGGTGCCTCCCGCTGGATAGGTGTTGGTGGATTTTCAATGCAACCCAGTGAACTTGCAAAATTTGCGTTTATAATATTCGCGGCAAAGGTATGTTCAAGTTCAAACGAATCAAAAAAAATCCCGCTATTCAGGAAAAAAAACAACTCGTCAAACCAAGTCGCTCCTAAGGGGGTGGTAAACAATGACACAACTACTAAACAACTATCAATAAAACAACTCGGACTTGTCCTCGCCATTGGGGGTGGCTTCTGTGGTCTTATTTTGCTTCAACCAAACCTATCGATTGTTATGACATTGGGCGCTACTATGTTTGTGTGTCTCTTTCTCTTTGGTGCAAGATTAAAACATCTTGGATTATTGATGCTTCCCGTATTCGTTATCGTTCCCATTATGTTAATCGCCGAACCATATCGTATAAGCCGTCTGGTCGCTTTCGTTGATCCATGGGCAACACCAAGGGCGGAAGGTTTCCAATTAATACAAAGTTTATTCAGCCTAGGCAACGGAGGATTATTCGGCAGGGGATTTTTAAACAGCACACAAAAATACATGTTCTTACCATTTTCCGAAAGCGATTTTATTTTTTCAATTATAGGTGAAGAATTTGGTCTGGTTGGTGCAGTACTATTTCTCGCAACCCTGGGTTACATAATATGGAGAATTTTCAAAGTTGGTCGCGAATCTACCGATATGTTTGGTAAATATCTATGCTTTGGGATAGCATCGTTAATCTTCATTCAAAGTGTATTAAATATTGCCGTTGTAACTGGTTCAATTCCGCCAACTGGACTCCCATTGCCATTTATAAGCTTTGGTGGAACAAGTTTGGCTGTATTCATGGCGGCAATTGGTATAGTATTAAATATAGATAAACAAAACAAAAAAAGGGTCGCCTAAACCCTTACGTCTCCGACTTGAATTCTTACTATTCTATTTCCACTCCAATCTACGCGCCATGGACCTATGCGGTTTAAGCGGTTCATTGAATAATCTATGTTAAAATTCCCAATGCGTGTTATACGGTTCATGCTCCAATTGATTTGCAAATCACCTATACGTACTAACCGTCCCGCCGAAAATACCGGATTCCGATGTCCTAATGCTACGAAAAAATTTGCAATTGCCTGTTGTTCTGTTACATCTGCCATAATATGTCTCCTTTAAAAGTGTGTTACGATATTCTACCATTAAAACCAGATATTTCAAATAGATATAGGCATCAACTAACAACAAAAATTCGTTTGACACTGTTCGACATAAATGATAATTTCAAATTAAGGATAAACGGTAGGGTGGCTATCTTGGGGGACGCCACTGCCGTTTATTTTTGTAAGAGAATCTTATTGGTTTAAATTAGGAGTCATAATTTGAAAAATGCTTTAGAGTTTCACCATGTATCGGTATTGCTTAATGAAGTATTAGAATCACTTGCTTTAAAAAAAGGAAGTATTATTGTAGATGCAACCTTAGGTGGTGCAGGTCATAGTTTAGAAATTGCCAAAAAAATCTCACCAAAGGGAAAATTAATCGGCATCGACCAAGACATCAACGCGATTGAAACAAGCCGAAAAAAATTACAAGAAAATACAACCGATATAGAATTTGTATTTTCAAACACAAATTTTGACAATCTAAAAAGAATATTAAAAGATGAAAAAGTAGACGGCATTTTGGCAGACCTAGGTGTTTCCAGCCATCAAATAGATACCCCCGAACGCGGATTTTCATACATGGTAAACGCACCGCTTGACATGAGAATGGGTAATAATGGTGAAGACAAAAAAACAAAGACGGCATTTGATGTTGTAAACGAATATTCTGAAAAACGTCTTGAACAAATCATCCGTGATTACGGTGAAGAAAGGTATTCCAAACGAATTGCCTCTGCAATCGTGATGGCGCGTTGGGATGGGGCGATTAATACTACTTCCGAACTTGCTAAAATTTGCCAAGATGCCGTGCCTGGAAATTATTATAAAACGGGTGGACATCCGGCAAAACGCACCTTCCAAGCCATCAGAATCGAAGTAAACAACGAATTAGGTGTTTTAGAAAGATTTTTACCACAAGCAATTGACGCCCTTAAACCAAAGGGTAGATTGGCGGTAATAACGTTCCACAGTCTCGAAGATAGAATTGTCAAACAAACATTCAAACATTACACAACCGAATGCATCTGTCCACCCAAAACACCAAAATGCATTTGCGGACATATCGCACAAGTTCGATTAGTTTCAAAGAAACCAATATTACCGACAAATGAAGAAATATCAAAAAACCCACGTGCCGCAAGTGCGAAGTTACGTGTTGTTGAAAGGTTGTAGATTATTTTCTACGACTTAAAAATTTCACAACACACCCTTCGGCTACGAGGGTGGGTTATGTTATATACATCTCATCTTGTGGTCTCATCCAATATAGTAACTATATATAGTAGGTCAAAATCGTTTGGTCAATTTAAAAGATTGTGCTATCTTAACAATAAGTCTAGGCTATAGTAAACGATGATATTCCTAGGTCCATGAAAATGAAGTGCAGTGCAAAATATTGGGGGCAATATGGTAATCACAAATGACAGGACAATAGTTTCAAGGGAAGAGGCGGAAAAGCTTCTTTATCAAACTGCCGAAACTTCATCGCCAAGCGGATTTGCTAATTTGGAAACGGCGCAAAAATTTAACTATTCACCACTAGATACAACAAGTTTTGACGATTTGGTTTCGCAATACCAAAGCGCGCCTGCCGTACAAGAGTATTCGGCACCTGCCCAACCATCATCTTCACCAGCACTTGAAGGTTATATAACAAATTCACAACAACTTCAACAAAGACCTGAATTCGATAAAACATTCCGACCACAATTATTCGACGAAACATTGCAAAAAGTAGATTTCAGCCCAGCGGTAGAAATGGAAAAAATTGCGGAAGTAGAAATTGTACCCGCAAAAGTTGCCGAATACAACCACGAAGAAAGCACAGACCAAGTGGTAAGATTGAATGCCCGTGGTATTATTGCGGTAGCGTCATTCTTTGCGATTTTGACATTGATCACAGTACTTGTAATTATCAACGCGGTAAATTTAGGTAACAGTGGTGCAAGAATCGATGGGCTACGTGCATCCAATGCGGAAATGCGTCAAGAATTATCTGTACTTAATAATGAACGTCAACAATTTTTGAATTCATTAACCGAAGACCAACTCCGCGAAATGGGTCTTCAACAACTACCGGTTATCAATATCCAAACACCATCAAACACATGGCAACACCCACAAAACCCCGACCAATCAACAAATTGGTTTGATTCATTAAGCAGGTTTTTGAGTGGATTATTCAGATAAATTAAAAAACAGTTCATTATTGAACTGTTTTTATTTATCGGTTAAAAATTCTGTTGTGAATGGGTCTAGTAAATGTAACCACAAGCATAAACATTTACCATGCGATACACAACCACAAGCCTAATGAAACGCACAAGAATTTTTATAATTTGTGCATTTTGTATTCTAATAGCTCTCAGCGGGCGTCTTTTTTACATCCAAATCGTAAACGGCGGAAGGTTGCAGGTTCTCGCCGCCGAACAATGGTACCGTGATTTACCACTCGGCGCAAGACGTGGAAACATACTAGACAGAAACGGAAATATCCTAGCAGAAAGTGTCCCGACCTACAGCATCTACGTAAGACCAGTCGCAGTAACAGATCCCAACAGGGTAGCCGACGTATTATCCGCCCAATTAGGCATTTCACATGCAAAGGTATTACAACGTGCAACAACAAAGGGCGCCAGTGAATGGCTTCTTAAGATGCAGGTCGACAAAGAAACAACAATGCGTATTTTATCGCATAATTTGGATGGGGTATTCATCAGCCAAACATTCCGCCGCCAATATCCATTAGGACATGTGGCGGGTCAAGTCTTGGGCATGGTGAGTATCGACAATATAGGGCAAGAAGGCATTGAGGCATTTTACAACCAAATTTTGCGCGGCACAGACGGACGAATCGCGAGGCCATCCGACCTCCGAGGCATCCCAAGGCGAGACGGTGTAGATTTCTTTTTGCCAAGTGTTCCCGGTAAGGATTTAGTGCTTAACATTGACGCAACAATGCAAAATATCTTGCAAACCGCACTTGCGCGTGCTTTGTACGAACACAATGCATTACAAGTAGGTGGAATCATATATTGCATCCAAACTGGCGGAATTCGTGCATCGGCATCGGCACCATTTTTCGATATGAATAACCAACCGCGTGACAATATCGTTGAATTAATGAGCGGTATCCGAAACATGCCAATATTAAACGTGTTTGAGCCTGGTTCGACATTCAAGGTGTTGACACTGGCAATCGCCATAGAAGAAGGTCTTATTGAAGAAGGTGAAAGATTCAATTGCCCGGGATTCAGAATGATAGGCGGTGAACGGGTCCGTTGTTGGCGAACAAAAGGACACGGGTCACAAACGTTGGAAGAAACCGTGCGTAACAGTTGTAACTGCTCAATCATGGATTTGGCTTTACGAATAGGCGTAGACCGATATTACGAATATCTTCGTCGTTTTGGAATAGGTGTAAAAACAGGGGTAGATTTTTATGGGGAGAGTGCCGGACTTGTATTACCTAAACAATATGTACGCCCCGTTGACCTCGCCCGTATTGGTTTTGGACAAGCGGTTGCCGTATCACCAATTCAATTCATATCAACATTTGCCGCAATAGTAGGTGACGGAGTATTGCGTACCCCAAGATTCGCACATTCCATACCAACGGCGGGTGCCAACATAGCGGCACCGATAAGAGAACAAAGAATAATCTCCCCAGAAACCAGCGCCCGCGTCAGAGAATTACTTTACAGCGTAGTAGATGCAGGAAGTGGTAAAAATGCAAGACAACCTGGATTCCAAATAGGCGGAAAAACGGGTACGGCGCAAAAATATATCGATGGCATCATTGCACAAGGAAGATATGTAAGTAGTTTCGTTTCATTCCTTTCGTATCAAGGCGTGCCACGGTATGCGGTATTCTTATATGTAGACGAACCATCACGAATGGGATATTACGGTTCGTTGGTGGCAGCACCATACGTAGGTCAAATTTGGGAGGGCATAATAGAATATCTACAAATGCAACCAGACCCAAATTTACTTCCTGCGAATACGCCACCACCAATAACCATTCCAAGTGTCGCGGGATTGCCGACGGTAAACGCAATAGCACAACTCAGAAAACTAGGATTCTTTGTCCAGGTCGAAGGCGAAGGCTTCACATCAAACGGCACATTCCCAGCGGCAGGAACAACATTACAAAGAGGTTCACCAGTTGTAGTAAGAACAATCTAGGAAATTAAAGTTTGTAAATTTTTCAAAATTTTGTATAATTTAAGTATGCTATATTGTAAAAAATGCAAACTATTGACAATTCATAGCGTATGCCACAATTGCGGAAATAAAAAAATTAAAAAACCGCTTGTAAATGATGAAATATATCTAGGGACATTAATGTCAAATTTTTAAATTGAATATTAATTAAAGGAAAAGAAAATTCCATTTCTAAGAAAATGCCCCAATTTCTGCGGTAGATTTTTTCGCCCAACACCACCGTTCGTATATTACGTTCCATTCGGTGCATTTGAACAAGCAAACGAAATATTTAAATATGTCGAAGATGGTAATTAAAAAACATATGTATCCAGATTAACACCCAAGAAAAATATATCACCCCCACCCCCCCCTTTAAGGAGGCAAAAAGAGGTGGCGGGGCGAAGCCCCGCGCCCCTCTTTCTTTACGCGACGACCCCTTGAGGGGTCTAGCATGGGGGTGGTGAATGAGATACCCTTATTAAAAATATAACTGACTACATAAAATTCCAGCAAAAAAAATAAACCGCCGATTTGGCGGTTTTATTTTTAACATGCATGTTGTTGTGTGGTTGGGCATTGTGGGTTTTGAATTCTTGGTTGCATTGTTGGTGTCGGTCTTTGTGGTTGTTCAATCATGCTGGTTGTTTCTTGGGGATTATTTTCATGCCCTCTTACTTCCATTGTTTTGAATTGTGCATCTTGTGAATTAGGTGTATTTGCATTGTTCTCTGTTGCATGTGATAAAATTCTTGCTTGTTGGAAAAATGGGTTGCTTATGAATGTAATTGGTCTTGTTGTTTCTTGTTTTGATACCTCTTGCTTTTGTTGTGTGTTTAACGAATTCACTTTTTGTTGTTCTGGAGAATTATGCTGTTCTGTGTTTGAGGCAGTGTCAATCATTGGTGCATGAAGAACCATCTTTGGTGATACATTATTTTGACGGTTGATGTATCGGCTTTGTGGTTGAAAAATTTGTTGTGATGGTTGTTCATTTTGTGTGCGTGCTTCATGCATGTGTTTTAATTGTTGCTTTGGTGTTTCGATTTGTGGTTGTATCGTGTTGTGTAATTCATATGGTGATTTGTTGGTGTAGTTACTATATTGTGCGTTGTTACTATTCGTTTTATTTAATTGATGTTTTGCGGTCAGTGGATATTTTGGGTGAATGTTAGCAAAGTTTGCACTGTGATTTGAATTTGCGGCAAGTGCCTTATTCATTCGGCAAAGTCCGTCTTTTGTTGCCTCTAATTTGTCGATTCGGCAATCTAATTTGTTCATTATTACCTGGTAACGCATTGACAATTTTTCTGGATGGACGTTATCCATCTTCTTCGGTACAACACGGAGACTTTTGCCTACTGCATTTCTATCGCGATACAACATTGTCATTGCCTTTTGTGTGTCTGCATGTGCTTTATTGAATTCAGACCAATCTTTTTTAATTTTCTTGTTTTGTCCATAGACCATACCGGCATTTTGTCGTAGTTGCGTAGTCTCACCACGGATTTCCGAAATTAATTTATCTTGCTTAGCATTTGCCGCCGAAATGTCTGCACACAACATGTATAAATCATCATAACGATCAATGTATGCCTTTTTACCCGCATTTTCTTGGTTGAGACGGTTTGATTCATAATGACGCGCCATGTATCGTCCACCTTCCATCGTGCCTGCATTTACCGAAGTTGGTTTTGCATTTTGGCGTGATGCACGTCTTTGCAAAGATTTCATCTTCATGCGTTCGCTAAGCTTTCTTGGTTGTTTTTCAATTGTTTGAACTTCTTTGGTGTGTACACTCTTGAAATAAAAATCATTTGCATAATCATGGTCTTTCACGAAAAAATCACCGCCAAATGCCGTTGGGAATTTGTAATGTGCATCTTCGTATGTGTCCAATTTCTTTACGATGTTGTCGGCACGTTTTGCGGTATTGTTACCCATGCGTGCGGCGGCATTTGCATTGTTTGCATTTCCACAACCGGTCAATAACATGACACAGCATGTACCAACTGCCACTGATGCTAAAATTGCCTTTGATTTTGCTGATTTACTCATCTTTTGTTTTTCTCTCTTGTTTTTTTGTTTTGGATTTTTATCCATAGAAGTATGTCCTCCATTTTGATTTAGTAAGGGTAGCGTATGAAGATTTGTATTTTTTATACAAGAAGTTTTTTACCATCCCAATGCTTGACCCCTCCAGGGACTTCACTAGAGTAGAGTATTGCGGCTGCACCGCAGTGCTTTTAAATTCGATAGTAACCAACTGAATACTTGGAAGATACTATAACGGGGTGCGGGTTATATCTTTCCATATTCAAGTGACTAAACCCCCATAAAAATGGCAAAAATCAAATCATGTCAGACGTCGAAACAAGAAACGAAAAATACGCAGATTATGTAAACAAAATGGCACTACCATCAAAATATTTTCCATCGCTGATATGGGCATTTTTGGTTGGTGGATTAATTTGCATTTTGGGACAATCACTATATTTGTTATTTGAAACGGTGACAAATTTATCAAAAGAATTAATCGCAGGATTGGTTGCGGTAATTCTCATAGGTATCGCCGCTTTTTTAACGGCAATAGGGGTATACGACAGAATCGGTGCATTTTCAGGTGGGGGCAGTATTATACCAATAACGGGATTTTCAAACGCAGTATCCGCAAGCGCCATCGAACATCGTAAAGAAGGTTTGATTTTCGGTACATGTGCAAATATGTTCAAAATTGCCGGACCTGTGATAGTGGTTGGGGTGGCTCTCAGTTGGGTTGTAGGATTCGTGTATTTTATTATTTCATTATTTTATAGCGGTATTTTTCCAACTTAATCTAATTATTATATAATTTCCAACTTTTTCCTCTTGAAGTGGCATACTGATTGGCGTGATACTTTTTCCATTTATATAAAGTTTTATTGTCTATATATTTATATAGAAAGATTTGCAGTACTTTTCAAAAAATTTAAAGATGAAGTTGTACAAGAGGTCAAGGAAGGTAGTAATTGTAGATGTTATAACTAAGGAAAAATGCCTTTGTATTTTAAACCCTTGCTATAAATTATCTTTTGCCATATAATAATATTATTCTTATAATTCTAAAGGAGATATTATGGGTATCAAAATGTTGTTTTCATTCTTGGCGGTGGTAATTGGTATTTCAATGTCTGGGTATTTTATAGGTTCTGTTGCCATGGGTCATGAATATCAAATTGCTTATGCACCGACAGTATCGTTAGTTATGTTTTATTTTGCGCTTTTTGCTGGTGTTGCAATTACCATTTTGGGATGTATTTTATCTTGCACAAAGAAAAAGGACATTACCTTAACCATTGCCTTGATCACTGTGTTGGGTCTTGCAATTATTTTCCAAATTGTTGCGATAAGCACAATTCAAAATTATTTAGGACGTGAATCTGGTTTTGTGATGATAATTTTAATCGTGGCTAATGCCGCAATTTTGACACTTGCAAATATTTATTTAGTTCAAACTTTGCTTGACAAGGGGGAACAAATTAATGGGAATTAAATTTTTATCCGCATGACTTGCAATAATTATTGGATTTTTTTCCATGGGGACGACCCTTGCTTTAATTATTGAAGGACACAATTTATTAAACGAATTCGGAACGTTTTCCGAGATACAGAGTACTCTTGCAATGTTGTATTTTGTTTTTTTCTGTGGGATTGCAATGGTTATTCTTGGAAGTTTGATTGTGTTGTTTAAGAAAAGATATTTCGGACTTGAAATTGCATTGGTTTCATTAGTTTCTTTCGCACTTATCGTTGATATTGTGGCTATCGCGTTACTTTATTCATACTTGATTCCGTCAATTGGGACCTTGTTACTTGTAGACATGTTAATTAAGCCTGCAATAATCGCGTTGCTTGCAACCTATATTTATAAAAATAGGCCTCTCAAAATTGGGGTAAACAACAATACGACAGAACGTGTTGAGTTATTAAAAAAATTAAAAAACGAAGGAACATTAACGGAAGCAGAATATAAAGAACAATTAATTAAGGCACTAGAAAAGTGAGGAAACATGAAAATAAGAAAATATATCATCTCATTCTGCGTTTTAGTAATAATTATCGCAGCAACATTGTCTCTTGTCCCTAATAATAATGGAAAAGATATTAATATTGTTTCGGCAACAACCTGGGGCAACCCAGAAAGTCGTGATACCTCGTGGTTTAATTATACATCTGGATATTCTGCTGAAAATCCATTTTTGATTGGCACGCCTCAACAGCTCGCGGGGCTTGGATATCTTGTTAATAGAACTGGGGTTGGCGGTGACACATTTCAAGGCAAATTTATCAAACTAACGGAAGATATTAATCTTCATGGAATGCAATGGCCAACAATTGGCGGGGCTGCAGTACCTTTCATGGGTACATTTGATGGTGGAGGAAATACAATAATAATGCCAACAACATTGGTAGCGGGTGGAACACAACCATCGTTTGTCGGATTATTTGGAAGAATAGAAGATGCAATAATTAAAAACGTAATATTGGATGGAACTATTACATCACTAAACGTACCTACTGGTACCTCAAACTTAGGTGTACTTGTTGGAAATGCCGTTAACTCTATCATCGACAATATCACCAATCATACGACCATCACACTTAATAGATCGTCAATAGTGCGAGTAGGCGGAATTGTTGGCACTGGAATAAATACCACAATAATCAATAGTAGAAACATGGCATCAATAAGTTCAAGTTCTGGAAGCAATAATTCTACTGTCGGTGGGATTGCTGGAATACTTGAAGGAACAATTACACTTTCAAACCTTGTCAATTTCGGAAGAATTTCTGTAGCAGGTTCGTCACTTTCGCACCAAGTCGCGGGAATTGTAGCAAATGCTTTGGGAACGATTTCGGCAACGAATTTGGCAAATTATGGTGAAATACATTATGGTCACAATTCAACAATGATGTCTGCAACTTCTGCTGGAATTTTTGGTCGCGTCTCTAGTGGTTATTTGACAAATGCATATAACCGTGGAAATTTTACCGGAAATATCTGGATAGGGGTCGGTTTGATTAGTTTAATTTCTGGTGATTTTATAATCACAGGGGCATATAACATATCAAACAGAACAAGAATTGCAAGCAACAATATGAGTGGAGCTAGTGGAACGCGGGTTCTTCCTGAAGGAGTTTCATTACATTTATCACATGTTTTTTCAACAGGTGATTTTTTCTCCGAGAATAATATTGACACACATATTTTCAGATCAAATACTGGAACAACAACCGAACTTGGTATAGTGAATATTGGTGGCACATTATTATCAAGAATGCAATCAAGTACATTGGATAATCAATGGGTTCAAGGTGTGAGAGGAATTCCATCAATACCAACATTAGAAATAACAAAAATACAAGTCCGATTAAATTTTATTTCGCCGACCGCTACCGTCAATATGCCTGATGACAGATATGTTTATGCAGGCACAATACTTTCTCAACCTGCCGAGCCATCTCTTGCACGCCATACTTTTCTTCGGTGGGGTGCAACTGAAAATGCGACTACCGCTTTTGGCTTTGATATCATGATAATCACCGATACAACCATTTTTGCGATATGGAGGGTAGACCTTGTCCAAATTAGCTTTAATACACAAGGCGGAACACCAATTCCTAACCAATATATTTTGCCAGGTACATCGCCAACAGAACCCGCATGGGAGGACAGACCCACACTTCAAAGACATACTTTTGTACGTTGGGGTGCAACACCAGATGCTACAACGGCATTCTCATTTTGGATAACTCGGAATGCCGATACGACTGTTTATGCTGTGTGGAACTTGCATAATGTCCGTATAACCTTTGATTCCGCGGGTGGCTCCACACATGGAGACATATATACTACGTCTGGCTCGATTTGGGCTAGTGATCTTCCCACACCAACAAAACCAGGTTATGCTTTCCAACATTGGTTACTTGATTCATCGCCGATAATTGGGTCGTTTTGGCTCAATCCCCGTAGAGATATCACTTTGGTTGCGGTATGGCAAAATTCATTTACAATTACATTTAATGTTCGTGGATTTGGTGTAGACACCCCATCGATTCAAAATATAATGGCATTTGATATGGTCACGCCACCTTCCATGCCCGACATTGGTGGGGCTTTATTCCATGGTTGGTCCACATCGCCAAGTTGGTTCTCAAGATTTGATTTCACAACACAAATCACACATGACAGAACACTATACGCATTTTGGGCAACACGTGGTACTGACTTTGCTAATATTGTGTATTTAAACTTCCAAAATGGTGAATCAAATGAAAGATTCTTAATATGGGATTGGATGTCAAGACCAATAGAACCAGAACATCCCGACGGACTCCGCTTTCGTTGGTGGAGTACACAACCAAATGGGGCAGAATTCAACTTTTCGCACAGAATTACATCGGATATAACGCTTTACGCCGTTTGGTATACACCACATAATTCCCCGGCTCGGATTATTATGATTGTGGGAATTTCAACGATTGCGGCAATTACATTGATTGGTAATGCAATTTTTGTGACCATGAAACTTAAAAAACGTATGCACAAAAAATAATTAGTAAAATTTTATGTTTCGTGTAAACTAAAACCATGGGACATAACAAAAGATTTAAATTAATAACACCTATTAAATTGTTTTTTTGCGGGATTACAATTGTTGCAATTATCACGCTTTATGGGGCTGGTATAATTTCGCCAATGATGGTTGTTTCGGTCAATGCCGCTACAGTAGGAAGTAGCGTACCAACGGGCCAGATCATGGTTTACAGAATGGACAGGACTTTACCGTTTCCGGGGTCTTCTGGTAGTACGACAAGCCATGCGCCAAATGCCACTAATATTCCAGTGGATTTAACCTTTTCGTATATAGACACAGTACAAAGGCACATCACACTTGATGTAAGTGTTCCCGTGGGTTATCAATTCGTTTTTGGTATGGAAAACACTTCTACATCGGTACACCAAACCATTTCGGCTGCCCAAGCAAATACAGCAAGATCAATAATTGGTTCAGGTAGTTTTACAACACAGTTAGAGTTCCGAAATTTATCAGTCGCCAATTTTAACAGAATGACAACGGCAACAAATGGGCGTTACCATATTTTTGTTGTTCAAATAGGCACACCAAGAACGATTAATTTTGATACCCAAGGTGGTAATGCACTTGCCCCTGCGACAATTACTACACTACACCCGATTGCGTTGCCAACCCCAACACATCCGCTTGGGCTGCCGTTTATTCGTTGGCTTCCACAAGTTGGTACGTCGACATTAACCTCTGCACAATTAATAGAAGGTGCAACACTCCGTGCCATGTGGTTAGATATTCCAACACCAGAAATTGTAGGTGGCCGGGACAACGCGGAGTGGAGTTACAGATATCACATCAGATGGTCTTGGATAGATGCATCTACAACTACACAGATTTTTTTGTATAGGCCGGGACTTGATAATATTCATATTGGATCCACTAGTAGTACGGCTTGGGATATTTCAAGTCATCTTATTCCAGAAAACTTTCCAGAATGGGGACCGGGTGAGCATCAGTTCATAATCCGCAGTTCGATTGGGGGCGTATTCACACCTTTCAGCAACCCAATATCTTTCACAGAAACAAGGACATTTCTCCCGACACCGCAAAACATTCATATTGTAAATGATGAAGTTCTTATTTGGAATACGACTGAAACTACATCAACCAGCATCACACACATTATTACATGCTATGACACCGGAAATTGGCTTGCACAGACAAACGAAACACAAATACGATTAGAGGAATTGTATGCGAATGCATGGTGGCTTGACGAAGGTGAGTATATTGAAAATATAAAAATAGAGACCAGATGTGATAATTTCAGATATTTTAGAAGTGTGTCAGAAGTAATTGAAATGAGCGAACTTGACCGTGTTGAACTCCCACGACTTGCGACACCGACACTTACCTTTGATGCAAGTTTTGCGCATAGCCTGCTTTTCCCTGCTATTTCTAATGCCGTTGGATACGATATCTATCATTACTATGAACACAGTGGATGGCAATTTTGGGATCATTTGCGCTATCACACGGTTGGCGCACGACGTGTTCTTAGATGTGATGGAATGGACCAACCAATAGAATTGATTAATGGATATTATCATTGGGTATTTACCTATTACATAGAATGGGGTTCAACACCAAATGATAATTTCAAATGGGGAATTCGTGCCGTTGGTGATTATCGAGAGTTTGGAAGTTCACAAAAATATATTTCAGAAGAATTTAACCCATTAGAAGTAATTACAATAAATATCGAGAATATTCGTATTGATAATCGTGGTAACTTCACATGGGATGGCCGCGACCACCATTTTTGGATGGCCGAACAAATAACGGGAGATCCAATCAGGGTTTCCGTCAACGGGGGAACGGAAACACACTTCTGGGAACCATTCAGCCCACACGACATTGGATTAACCCTAGGGAATGCGTATACAATCAAAATCACAGTTCCAGGGACACATAACTTACTACTCACCGGATACGCAGAGTTCGAATTTGAATACGTTACCCAGTTATCGACACCATACATAGCGATAGAAGACGGCAGATTATTTTGGAGTGTTGTTTCAAATGCAATAGGATATCGTATCTATGCAAACGGCGTATACCTTGCAACAGTGACAGGCTTTTCATTTGATCTCACACAGACAAACCTAGAGGTCGGAAGCCACACAATAACTATCGTTGCAATCGCGGAGGAGGATAGTGTTTTTATCGACTCTGAAACAAGTGGGGAAGTATCATTTGTTGTTGAAGTATCAACCAATAATGAGGTACAGTTGGCAACTCCTTTAATTGCGATAGAAAATGGCAGACTGTCTTGGAGTATCGTTCCAAACGCAATCGAATATCGTATTTATGCAAACGGTGTATATCTTGCAACGGTGACTGGATTTTCTTTTGATTTAACACAAACGAACCTAGTGGTTGGAAACCATACTATCTCGGTCATTGCTATTGCGGGAGATGGTTACTCAGACTCATATACAAGTGAGGAAGTTACATTTGTTATTGAGACACCAACAGACAATGTAAGTGACGAAAATAGACCGCTTTTCGGGGCGATACATATTGGCTTGATGGCTGGGTTGTTCTTGGTTGGGTCTGCACTTGGTGCTGTGTCTATTTTTCTTGTATTGCGTCGTACGAACAGGCGAGCAATTTAAATATCGCATTAACTTGTCCATTAGTCATAAAAATTGTATAATGATTTCATGATAGAATTGGTTGACGTCCATAAAACATATTCAGACAAAAAGGGTCGTGAGGTTAAAGCACTGAAGGGTGTAAGTTTTGCGTTTCCTCAAACTGGAATTATATTTATAGTCGGCAAAAGCGGTAGCGGCAAATCAACGATGTTGAATCTTTTGGGGATGTTAGATAATTATGATGATGGCGAACTTTTAATAGATGGAAAACCAACTAAAGACATGACGGAGCGGGAACGCGACACATATCGCGCCCACAATATAGGATTCGTTTTTCAAGAATTTCATATCATCGAAAAATACACAATAGGGCAAAATATTTCGCTGGCGCTTGAAATTGGTGGGAAGGAAGATATTTCATCTAAAGTTTCCAAAGCACTTGAAAAGGTGGGGCTTGAGGGATTTGAAAATCGTTATTCCCGTGGTACCAGTGGCGGACAAAAACAACGTGTCGCTATAGCACGTGCTATTATAAAAAATCCGCGCATAATATTGGCGGACGAACCAACAGGCAGTTTGGATTCGGTAACAGGTCGAGAAATATTTGAATTATTAAGAAATTTGTCTAAAGAAAATTTAGTAATAGTCATCAGTCACGACATAGAATCTGCACATCGTTATGCAGATAAAATAATTGAAATAAGCGATGGAAAGATTGTCGATACATACGATGGCGACGGAACACATGAAACGGTAAAAATTGCAATCGATGCGTTAGGCAAAAAAAATGTAAAAGAAATTAACACATTGGTAAATGATGGGAAGAAGGTCGTATTATTCAAGAAAAATACACATGTTGAACCAATGCCACCACCACTACCAACAGCGACAGAACAAACTATTGGTATCAACAAAAAGAATACACATTTACCATTTAAAAGTTCTCTGAAATTGTCGCTGATGGGTGTGCGGGCCAAATGTGTCAGGGTGTTTTTTGCGGTTTTTCTATCGATGTTCGCTATTGCATTTTTTGGATTTTCCGATATGATATCGCAATTTTCGGTTAACCGCATAATGGCGGAAGAAATTGAAAGTATGGGATTGCCGTTCGTTAACGTCGCATTAATGGAGGTTGATGACACATCATTCATCCCAAACCGCGAACAAGTTTTTTCAATTACTCCAGAACAAAGAACACGCTTCGGTTCACTCGGCTTGGATTATGCTATTCAAACCAGTGTACCTATCAGTATGAACCCCCAGGTGCTTACTTATCGTAATTTTTTTCCAAGCAGAGACCATGAACCATTTTTTACAAACCACATAAATGGGATAATAGAGTCCGAAAGCCCCGAGATGCTCGGTTTACAACTATCGGCTGGACGTTGGCCTGTTGCAATTAATGAAATTGTTATTACAAATTTCATGTTTGAACGATACAAATTATTCGGTATGCGCGCAATTAATGAGGCAAATTTGGCTTCTTATCCTTGGCGGTATCATACATGGACACATTTGATTGACCCATTGTGGGGTACCGAAAGAGGTGATATATATTGGACACAAAATAACTACTTTGTCTTCAACGCAAATACAAGTCAAACGATAACATCATTCGAAGACATCCAAAATCGAGCAATTCCAGAAAACATGGGCGAATTCCAAGCGGGACATAACAGACGTTATTTAAGAATTGTAGGCATGGTTGATTTTGATATATCCGCATTCGATGATATATCAAACCAACGTGCGATTGTACAAAATAATCAAGTAACAACTGACCAACGACTCATGTTACGGAGGGCGCGTGGCGCACGGATATCATATCTCAATAATTTTTTTGCATTACCTGGGTTTACGCGTGAATATATGCGTCACAATAACATTCATTACTTACGCGATGTTGCCGTTGTGTCTGCCACATCTCCATATATGCCAAATACACGGGAGTTTAGTGCAAGAACTTGGTCGCATTGTATAGAAAGGTCGATTAATTATCCTTATTGGTGGAATAATATGGCAATTCGCCCAGATTTTGACGTGGCAAATGATTTCAATTTGGATGGACGGCAAGTAATAATTACCGCAGGACTTCTTTGGAATTTGTTGCCAGACAATACATATTCGCAAATTAATCACAGGATACACCAAATTGTATCGGACACTGGTGTCCAATATCATGACGCATGGATAGAGGTCACCCGCCAAATGGTTGAATATGAAAATATTTTGGAAAACGTTACTTTAAATTTCGATATAGATATGGATAGACACGGTGTTGTTATCCAAAACCGATTGACCGATTTTAAACCAATCGGTGTATACCTCAGATGGGGTGAATATTTCATGACCACCCAAGGATTCTTTGATGAATTGGTATTTTATAATGTCCGAAATCTTATCGTTCCGGCAACATCGGCAACGCAACGAATGCAAGTGCTAAATTCAATTAATAATATGGGTAATTTCACAATCAATGAAGACGGGGAAGACCGTATTTTCACATTCGCAATATGGAGTGAAAATGCGCATGAAATTTACCACTTAGACAATATGTTCATGTTGTTTCTTTCTATTTTCCGATTGGCGGCGATATTGCTTTGTTTATTTGCGATATTGCTTATATATTCGTTTATATCGTCATCAATAAATGCCAGAAAAAAGGATATAGGAATATTGCGAAGTTTGGGGGCAACCCGCGGAGATATCGTACGTATTTTTGCAAAGGAAGGTATCTTGATTGCTATCTTAGTAATTTCTCTAGCTTCGGTTGCCGCCTTTTTGGGATACTATTTTTTAGACAGGTTTTTCATATCACAACTGGGTTATATTGCCGAGGCATATACATTGGTCAGCTACGGCGTACGCCAGATTATGTTAATGGGATTGTTGACTGTCGTCGCTGTTGCTATTGCTGTCACAATCCCGATTGTTCGTATAGCATTCAAACAACCAGTGGAAGTAATACGAGAAAATGAGAACGGGTAGTACCATACCTATTGAAACCCTAAAACGCAATATACCACCTTAACCCTCTAAAAGAGGACTTAATTAAAAGGGATGCGGGGCGAAGCCCCGCGCCCCTTTAGTGACGACCCCTTGAGGGGTCTAGCATGGGGGTGGTTTATGAGAACCGATAATTTACTAATCTACATATACTCTTTAAAAGATAAGTTACATGATGTGGTGTACATGACGCACTGGTTTTAAAAATGGCAATATATGGCTATAAAATAATCACACTTGCATAATCAGATTTTAAAAAAAATTTCAATTAGGAGAATAAAACATGGAACGGGGCAAAGCAGAATGCAAGCGTCAAATAGATATATCACATAAAAGCCAAATTAAAAATACACCCAGACATAACCAAACCATAAAATTCAAAAAGCCAGTTCATATAATAAGCGGTTATAGTATTGTGGGAAAAAAAGAAGGTAGCGGTCCTTTAAAAAGTTCTTTTTCAAAAGTGATTGATGACGAATACTTCGGTGAAAAAACACACGAAGCGGCAGAACAAAAAATGTTTGAACATGCAATCAGGGGGGCAATAAAACGTTCTGGACTTGGCAAAGATGATATTGATATGATGTTTTCTGGTGACCTTTTGAATCAAATTACGTCATCTTCATTTGCGGCACGTTCCTTTGACATGATGTTTGTTGGAATTTACGGTGCGTGTTCAACGATGGCCTTGACGCTTGCAATAGCAAGTTGTATGGTGAGTGCAGGGTTCATAAAAAATGCAGTAGTAAGCGCGGGTAGCCATTATGCAACCGCAGAACGCCAATATAGAACACCGCTTGAATTGGGTAACCAAAAACCACCAACTTCGCAATGGACGGTGACCGGAGTAGGTGCAAGTATTGTATCCAACGAACGAATTTTAGAAACATCTTCACCCAAAATAACATCGGCAACATTTGGTAAAGTTTGTGATTGGGGGATTGATGATGTAAATAACATGGGCGCGGCAATGGCTCCGTCCGCCGCACATACATTGATTGCGCATTTTCGCGATACCAAAACAAAACCCGAAAATTACGATGCAATCTTTACGGGCGACCTTGGTAAATTGGGTGAAAATATAATGCGTGATTTAATGGCAAATGCAAATTATCCACTTGATTCAAGATATTCGGATTGTGGGCGTTTGATTTTCGGTAAAAGCCAAAACCAATATCAAGGCGGTTCCGGTTGTGGGTGTGCCGCGGTTTGTTTGAATGGATTCATATTAGACAAATTGCGAGCTGGGGAATACAAAAAAATTCTTTTTATTGGAACTGGTGCATTGTTGTCTCCAGTATCATCGTTTCAAGGTAATACTATCCCTGGTATTTCCCATTGCGTATGTATTGAAAGTGGAGGTGAATAATGGATATCTTTTTGAAATTCCTATACGCATTTTTGGTCGGTGGGGCATTATGTATGATTGGACAAATTTTAATATTGAGGACTAAATGGACGACAAGTAGAATTCTTGTAATTTTTGTTACCGCAGGTGTTTTACTCGGTGCATTTCAATTATTTGATCCAATAAGACGCGTTGTTGGTGCGGGAATCACGGTACCCATCATAGGATTTGGTGGTGTTCTTGCCGAAGGTGCAATCAAGGCCGTCGAAGAAAATGGATTTATGGGAATATTTATGGGCGGGTTAACCGCTGTTGCGGCGGGCATTGCCGCGGCAGTTGTTTTCGGTTTTGTCGCATCATTGGTATCACGTAGTCGGTCAAAAAAATAGCCACTACAAATCAATTTTAATCATATCAAGTCCAACCAATTTTGCCATGTCGTCACTTTTGTCACATGCGTAATCTTCAGTATGGATTACCCGCTTAACTCCGGCGGCTTTTATTAATCTGATACATACTTTACAAGGAACGCCGGTCACATATATCATTGCACCATTTATAGAAATACCATCTTTTGCCGCATTGCAAATTAATCTTTGTTCGGCACATATACAATGAGCGACCTCTCTTTGGGTCCCACTTGGGATGTTTTTTTCTTGGCGGATACAACTTCCTTTTATCTTGCATGATTCAATGTTTCCCAGATGCCCGTTCCATCCGCTTACTAAAACCTTATCGTCTTTTACTGCGATTGCGCCAAAACGCGACATTGGTCGAATGCAACTGCTTTGTGTGCCGATTTCCATTGCTTGTTTCATGAAATCATAATCTCGTGGGGTAATCTTGTATTTCATTGTTTTCTCCTTGTCGTGGTGTGTGTAATGTAAGAAAAATCTTACGCTATAGTACCGCAAAAGGAGATAATTAACAATGAAAATTAAACCATTGTATGACAGAATTTTACTTGAACCAATTAAAGAACCAGAACAACGAAATGGTGTTTTTGTGCCACAAAGCTCAAGTGATAAAAGCCTCATGATGACGATTGTGTCTATTGGGGAGGGTTGTGAAGAGTTGTTTTCAGTAGGTGAAAAAATTATCTTGCATAAATTCGCGGGGATTGAGGTTAATCATAATGGACAAAAAATGATAATTGCCAAGGCAATCGATGTTTTAGCAAAAGTGGAGGACAGTAATGAAACAATTTAAATTAAATAAAGATGCATATGAAAAAATTCTGTCTGGTGCGCAGAAGTTATGTGACATTGTTGGTTTAACGCTTGGACCGCGTGGGCGTAATATTATTATCGAATGCGAAAATGGTGAACCACTTATCACGAATGACGGTGTAACAATTGCACGAGAAGTAATTTTTGAAGATAAATTTGAAAACATGGCGGCGCAGGTTTTATTACAAGCATCGGCACAAACCAATGCGGAGGCAGGTGATGGTACCACAAGTGCAATTGTGCTAGCCACCGAAATATTAAAAAGAGGGTATGAGGCAATAGAAAAGGGTATAAGCCCAATTTTGCTAAAACAAGAATTGAATGACGCACAAGAATTGGCTTGCCAAGCAATTGTGCTTATGTCTAATCCAGTCAAATGTTATGAAGAAATTAAAGCGGTTGCAACCAATAGTTGTGCTAATGAATCAGACGGTAAATTAATAGCAGATGCATTTGAAAAAGTAGGGCATAACGGAGTGGTGACAATAGAAGAAAACAATGAGGGCAAGACATACATCAAACATGAAAATGGTTGTGAGATTGTAGCATCGCTTGCGTCGCCATATATGATTGAAGATGCATCGAAAATTCAAACAGTATATGACGATGCTAAAGTAATAGTGGTAAATTCCGCCATCAAACGGGCGGAAGAAATCATACCAATTTTAGAATTTGCATCAAAGGAAAAACAAAAAACAGTGATAATAGCAACAGATTTTTCGCAAGAGGTAATTAACATGGTGTTAGTTAATCGTGTCCGTAGTGCCATACCAGTATTATTGGTGAAAATTGGTGAAACAGGTGATAGAAGGAACGCATTGCTCGAAGATATAGCGGCGTTGACCAATGCAGCAGTAATTTCAAAAGAAAATGGAATTAACATTATTGATATAAAACCAGAGCAATTTGGTAAATGCAAAAAAATATCATGCGGAATGGAGTCTTGTAAAATTATTGCTTGTGAAGATGTAAGTGAAAGATTAAATGATAGAATTTCTGTAATTAAATCTCAAATTGAAATTGCGAATGATGAATACACAAAAATAAGGTTAAGGGAACGCCATGGAAAATTAACAAAAGGAATATCTATAATTAGTATAGGTGCGCCAACCAAAGTAGAATTAAAAGAACGTAAGTTGAGAATCGAAGATGCAATCAATGCCGTTATCGCGGCAACATCCGAAGGCATCGTACCAGGCGGAGGAATAGCATATTGGGATATTATCAAAGTGGAGGAA
>Ga0131853_10003537_pt1 | contig 28003 bp, 25 predicted proteins | sample TergutLab28metaG_FD_92764 | JGI IMG/M metagenome (GOLD analysis project Ga0131853, IMG submission 92764) | Labiotermes labralis P1 segment gut microbial communities from Petit-Saut dam, French Guiana - Lab288 P1 (version 2) (version 2) | ecosystem: Host-associated > Arthropoda: Insects >...
CAACTGAATTAAAGCGTGCGGCATTGTACCCATACCTTCCTTGCCCCACCACTCATTCATCGCATGAGTTGCTTGCGCTGTCGCACCACCAATATAAGCAGCATATCCATCACCGGCTTGTAACTGGAAATGATCATCGCGATCGCCCATGAAAATAATCGGTTTCTTAACCCCACCCGATTGTGCTGCAGTTGCTACATTGTAAACATTCGTTGCAACTGATGTTCGACGCGCTAAAATTCCGTCAATAATTCCTTCCAGCGCACCAAAATTCTGGTACGGACCGGTAATTGTTAAAACAGTCTCAAACGGTTTAATTTTGTCCCCATCTTTTAGAGAATATACTTCCAAAGATGCAGGATTTTCTGCAAAGGTTTGAAGTAAAGCAATCACTTCATCTGTGCCACACAAAACGGCATGCTCTTTTTGAAAAAATTGCATTGTTACAATGTTATTTGGTAAAAATTCCTTCACAATCTCTCTCGTTTTTAAAAAATAAACTGCCGAGAACCAACCATCTGCAATTCGACTGTCAAATTTAAATGTGCGATTGGTCAAGCGCTTGATCTTTCCAGCTAATTTTAATTCGATCTCTTTCATGTCACGTTTCCTTCTTTATTGTTGATGTAGGCAAGCTGAAATTCTTATGCTTTCAGCAGTAGCTTCTAGTAAAATAATAGGTTTCTAGTCAAATCAGGTGCGGGATAATGTTAGCTAAATCGGAGATTTAGAACATTCTCGCCTCAATTAGTTCCTGTAAGGTATCCATCTCATCTAATGTAATGAGGACATTTCGTGGCTTCGAACCATTCGACTCAGAAATTACACCAAGGTCCTCTAACAAATCAATCATTCTCGCTGCTCGATTATAGCCAATTCTAAATCTTCTTTGCAAGCTTGATGTGGAAATTGCTTGCACTTCTACTGCAAACTGACAAGCTTCCAAAAGTAATTCATCTTGTGCATTGTCACCCATGTTAGTACCTTGATTCTGCTGCAACTTTGCCAGCTCATCAGCCTGTAGCAAATACTCTGGCTCGCCTTGGCTTTTCACATGTGCTACAACTTGCTCAATCTCATCATCGGTAACAAACGTTCCCTGCAGACGAATCGGCTTTGATGTCCCATTTTCTAAAAACAACAGATCACCACGTCCAAGCAGCTTCTCTGCACCTGCTTGATCCAAAATCGTTCTGGAATCCGTCTGTGCCGAAACTGAGAAAGCAATCCTTGTTGGAATATTTGCTTTAATCAAGCCGGTAATCACATCAACTGAAGGGCGCTGCGTAGCAATAATTAAGTGAATCCCCGCTGCTCTAGCTTTTTGTGCAATACGACAAATCGCTTCTTCAACATCTCCCGGTGCAGTCATCATCAAATCTGCCAATTCATCGATGATCACGACAATATAAGGCATTTTTACAGCTTGATTGCCGGCTTGCAATGCTTTTTCATTAAAACGAACAATATCTCGAACACCCGCTTGGGCAAAAGCCTCATAACGCCGTTCCATCTCGTCAACTGCCCATTTGAGTGACAACGTCGCAGATTTCGGATCTGTAATAACTGGTGCCAGCAAGTGCGGAAGCCCATTATAGGCAGTTAATTCCACCATTTTCGGGTCAATCAACAAAAGTTGCAAATCTTCCGGTGATGATTTATACAGTAGACTAATTAGCAATGAATTCACAAAAACACTTTTTCCTGATCCAGTAGAACCGGCAACTAACCCGTGTGGCATTTTGATTAAGTCGGTCACAATCGGCTGTCCGGATACATCCAGCCCAACAGCAATTGTTAAAGGTGAGGCAGATGCTTCAAAACGCTCATGTTGCAAAATCTCACGGATAAAAACAGATCTCGCATCACGGTTAGGTATTTCAATGCCAATTGTTCTTTTTCCGGGAATCGGCGCTTCAATACGAATTTCTTTTGCTGCTAAACTCAGCTTCAAATCATCTGCTAAATTCGTAATTTTGCTAACTTTGACACCTGGTTCAGGTTGTATTTCAAAACGTGTAATGGATGGTCCTTGTGAATAATCAACAACACTGGCTTTCACATTAAACTGTAACAAAGTATATTCCAAAGCCTCTGCTTCCTGCAAAACCCAAGCTTCATCCGCCTTATGAGGTACGTATGATTGCAATAATTCGATACTTGGATAAATATAATTCGTTTGTTTATTTTCTCTTTGAATTTTTAATTGAGCTTTTACTACCTGTGAAGTAGTTGGCTTAACAGCCGTTTCTACCTCTGGAACGAGAGCTGAATCATTAATGTGGTCTGTTACTTGTTTGGTTTTTGATAAAACTTCCTTTTGCTTTAATGAATGGCTGCTTGCTTGCACAGGCGATGCATCAATCCAAGTGAGCAAATTATCTTTCTGCAGCGGCTCTTGATCTGATAAATCAGGCAACTCAAATATTACTTTTTCTTCTGCACGCTTAATTAAATGCATTGGTGGTGGGACTTCTTGCGGCTGAAATCTTTGCCCAGGCTCCGTTTTCGTTGGCTTCTTATCATGCCACCTAGCATTATGCTTACTTCGTATATCTGAAACAGCAGTACGGGCAGCAACACGTAGTGGCGCTCTTCTGCTTAAAGCTGGCACTGAATCCAATTCATCAATCGATTCTTTTACCGTTGATTGAGATTCCCTAGTAGACCGGGCACCATCATTCAGTGGTTGCTTGTTAAACCCGGGTTCGCCAATAGGCGACTGCTTTTTTGATGGAATATCACCAATAATAGGAAAGCGGAAATCCGCCTTCTTCTCAGTCGCTTCTATCTCAATATTTTCTTCTTTAGGCTCTTTATCATTAAGAAATTTCTTAAAAAAGCTCATGATCTTTCCACACTCACTTACTATTCAACTTGCTACTATATTCTTCACTAAAATCGTTATTTTCTATTTTTCGCCATTATAAAGATGGGTTCAAGTTTATGATTCTCATACAAAAAGGCTAATGAAGTAATTGGCGTAGTACCTTCAGCAAAAAATTTCATAGCTAGCTGTGCAAGAATATCGTACCCTGTAGCATTGCAAATATCGGCAATAATTAACACATCTTGATGTGGTACTGCTATGACCATCGTTCCTTTGAACTGAGCTTTCTTTTTATCAAAATAATCAGTTAGTAAAATTCTACTGGCATCATAACCATCATTCTGATTAATAAAATAATAATCATTACTAGCAACAGTATCTTTTTTACTCGTAAACGAAATATTTTTAAGATTCTCCAACGCAATCGCATGTAGCTGTGCGGGCACCAAATTACTGGATGTCAGCATATCTTCATCAATGATACGATAACTGTCTCCTAAATCCAATGCATAGTAAACAGCTGTCTCTGCTGTATGTTCACAAACAACAAAACGGGCACCAGTTTTACTTTCACTAGGGAACGAAGTAGATCGCAAAATCGGATAAACTTTTCCTAAATCGAACGCTACAGAACGATCTGCTAATAAGTTCGTTTTCACATAATAAGCAATTTCTTCACTGGCAACTGTCGGATTTTGCTCAAATCGTGTAGCCAATTGATTCAAATCCAAAGAAACGCCTATCCCTGATGTACGATTGGCATAGCGTAAACTGTTTCTTTCACTATCAAATTCCGATAGAAATTTATATTTAGCCAACTGCTGATCAAGAAGAGCCTTAATATCCATAATGATCTTCCTATTCAGGTAATTGCTCAATAAATGCTTCGATCTGCTCACGTGTTTTTCTTGCCCCACTGACAAATCGTCCAACTTGCTTACTATTATGAAAAGCAATGAAACTTGGAATTCCCATGACTTCCAATTCCACAGCCAAATCCATCATCTGATCACGATCCACTGATAAAAACTGATAATCCGAATATTGTTGAACCACTTCATCAATAAAAGGATCAACAAAATGACAATCCGGGCACCAATCTGCTGTAAACATCATTATACACTTACCTTGAATTACTTCATGATATTGCTCGATTGATTGCAACTTTTCCATTATTTCCACTCCTACAACTGAGGTATAGTACAAGCTTATCATACCATAAATCAGCTATTCAATAACAGTATCTTTCGTTTCTTTTCCTAAAAAGATCACTGTCAATATACCGATTAAAATTGCTAAGCAAAATATCGCAAAAATAAAGTTAACTTCATAACCTCTCTCGGCAAACACCGGTACTAAGAGCGGTCCTATAATTCCGCCAATTCGACCGAACGAAGCAGCCATTCCGGCACCAGTTCCACGAATCATGGTTGGATACTGCTCCGGTGTATAAGCATAAAGTCCTCCCCAAGCACCCATATTGAAAAAAGATAAAAGCGCTCCTGCAATCAGTATCGTGCTGAGCTCCGTAGCATTTCCAAAAAAGTAAGCACTAGCCATTGTCCCAAGTAAGAAGGCAACCAAAACAAACTTCCGACCAATCTTTTCAATCAACCACGCTGCAACAAAATATCCCGGCAATTGTGCTAAAGTCATCCATAGCACATACTCAAAGCTTGTCAACATATCAAAGCCTTTTAGTAACATCACTTTCGGTAGCCATAAAAATATACCATAATAGCTAAATACAACAGTAAACCACAATACCCATAACGTAATCGTTTGCTTGCGATAAGCTTTTGACCAAACCAATTTTAATTTTTCAGAAAATGATTGACTATTTTTCTTTTCAAGAAAAACTTGTGAGTCAGGCAGCTTTGCTCGCAAATAAAAAGCATATAACACCGGCAATGCTGTAAGTACCATTGCAATTCGCCAACCATAATCAGGAATCACAAAATAAGCAATGATCGCTGACAGCATCCAACCGACAGCCCAAAAGCTTTCCAACAAGGCAACTAATCGACCACGTTCATGAACTGGCGCACTTTCAGAAACAAGTGTTGAAGCCACCGGCAATGCGCCTCCAACTCCCATGCCAATCAGAAATCGTAACACTAAAAATATAGCTAACGAACCTACCAATGCTGTTAAGCCGCTCCCAATTGAAAACAATAATATCGTATAAATAAAAGCTTTCTTTCGTCCAATACGATCAGCCAGTAGACCAAACACTAAAGCACCAACCGCCATACCAACAGAATTAGCAATTGTAATATAGCTAGTTTGTGAAAGTGACAAATTCCATTCTTCACTTAAAGCTACAATAACAAATGATAATAAGCCAACCGCCATGGCATCAAATGCCCAGCCTGTTCCTGCCATAAAGAGCAGCTTTCGATTTTCTTTTTTTAACACAGCTTCTTCTGAATTTTTCATAATTAAAAATACTCCTTACTTCTAACACATTACTGATTTTTCGCTTTTGCATTAATCATTGCTATTTTCAACATCCGCCTTATCAAGCAACTTCATAGAACGAACAATGCGCATCATATCCTTAGCATCACTAGATAATTTAGCTCTCTTAGTTGTAGTTGTTATCTTAAAGCCGCCAATACCAATTGTCATTTGGTAACGTTTTTTAACTTTTTCAATTAATAAATAGCCGAAGCTCGTCCCATCTTCAAAGGTTTCATTCACTACATAATTTGTTGTATCTGCAGTTAACTCTTGGTAAGCCAGACGACTCCCCGAATCTTCAAATGGATTGAAAAAAATTAAAAAGCGCTGCGAGCCTTTTTTAACAGTTAAATTATTTTCGCTTTCACTTTCCACAATATAGCCTTGTGGTAGAAAAATCGAAACACCATTAATGTCATTATCTGTCTCTAATGGCGTTTTTGTAAAAGCTGACTCAGCCTCTTTAACGGCTAATGCTTCTTCATTAATTTGCAACGGTATAATAATTAATGCAGCTACAATGACAATAACCGCTGTCAAGTAAATCCAATATTTTTTTAACTTTTCAATGATGATCATTTTCATCCAGAGCCCTCTATCTATATTTTATTGAAATTCCAAAGTAATTTGTACGATTTCAGAATCGCTGCCAATCCTAACTGGTGGACCCCAAGTACCAATGCCTGAGGTTACAATGGCTTGTAGCGAACCATTTCTATAGTATCCGTAATCCACATCAGAACTATGATTTCGTGTGATCAAACCCCCAGGGAATATTTGCCCTTTATGTGTATGCCCACTTACAACTAAATCAACACCTGCTTCCTTTGCTTCTTGCAAATAAAGTGGCTTATGATCCAATAACAAAATCGGCTTTGATTGATCAACATCTGCAAGCACCTCAGCAATCGGCATTCGTGGTGCTCCTTGATCACCAATCGGTTGTGAATCTTTCATTCCCGCCACGTAAAAACTATCCGCAATTAAAACCGCTTCATCTTCTAATAAAATCATACCAGCATCTTCGCAAAATTGGCGCATCTCTGCAACACCACTACCAGCATCATGATTTCCGAAGCTGGCAAACACGCCATAAGTACTATTGATCTTCCTAAAAGCCTCAGCAGCTTGCTTCTGATCAGTGAATATCTCCATATTGCCATCAAATATATCTCCGGGTATTACAACAATATCCGGATTGAGCTGATTAATCTCTGTTACCCACTTTTCAACATTAGCAGTTCCATACATATGACCTAGGTGTAAATCGGATAGCAGTACAACATTCAATGATTGCAGCGAACCTACAGTTTTATCTATACTTACATCATAAGTAGGCAGCTGGATTTGACGCGCATGAATACTACCATAAATCATTGCAGTACATACAAAAATAGCAACGATTCCTCCTGTGATTCGCTTAGTTTTCACTGATTGAACAAAGCTTCGCGGTATTATTTTCAAAAGCGTTAACAAGCGCACGAATTCAACAATAACTAAGCTAAGCAAAAGAAATAAAAATGCACCCAACCAGTAACTTCCAATAATCGCTAATGTTCGAGTTAAGAAAAAAGTTGGGACTAAGTTGTAAATGAAAAAACAACTAATCAAACTACCATAAATTGGCCAAAAAATAATCCCTTTTATTGAAGGTATCATTAACTTCAGCCAAGCAAATATTCTTCGTCCAATATAATAATGGATGGCGAGAATTAATATAAGTGCAATGATAAATATTATGACAATCATCTTGTTACCTCTACTTTTTAATTTAGACTGCTTTCTATTATAAAACAAAAATCTATTTTTCAGTTGAAAAAATTAAAAAAACCGCTATAATTATAATTGCCAATTATTTCACAACACATTTGTATAAAAATAAACACATTGTGAAATGATTACACATAGGAACATGCTAGATCATGTACCGCTTGATATTATTCCTCCTTAGCTCAGCTGGTTAGAGCACTTGACTGTTAATCAAGGGGTCGTAGGTTCGAGTCCTACAGGGGGAGCTTTTTAGAGCCTGTTTAGTATTTTTTCCTGTGGGAAATTTGCTGAAAATACAGCAGAAAAGATACTAAGCAGGCTCTTATGGAGAGTTGTCCGAGTGGCCGAAGGAGCACGGTTGGAAACCGTGTAAGCGGGTAACCGCTTCAAGGGTTCAAATCCCTTACTCTCCGCCATTATCGTTTTAAACGATGCCAAAATATAAATTAATGAGTGCTGTAAACGCTGATAAATAAAGCGATTGACAGCACTTTTATTTTTGACAAAGTTTTTATGTTTTTTCATACGGGTTACTTTCTTTGTTGAAATTTTTAAAATATTTTAGCTAATAAACTAGCTCATATTATGATAAAGATTGAGCAAGCCGTCTATTTGCTGACTAATTGCTACCGTTTCGGGTGCAGAGTAGCCATGCTTTGTGGCTATATCATACATTTCTTGCTTCCTTTGATCGATATACTTTTCTAATTCAGCTTTCGTAATAGTTGATTCTATTTTTACAATAACCGACATTCTATACCTCCGCAATTTTTATTTGTTATTAGTTTATAACGGATTTTATAATAGATCAATTCTAAACAACCTCTATTTTCTGTCGCAAGTTTTAACATGGTTATTAATCAGAAAAAGTTTTTTTATTGATTTCGCGATAATATTATGTCAAAAATTTTGTGATTCCAGCACATTTCTTCTATTTTCTTGAAATTAAAACTAAATTTTACAACTTGATAATAATTAGGAATTATAATGATAATATAAAGAAAGTATACTGCAATGTTTATGCTTGTCTTTATGAGAAAACTATGTCAAATCATTAAACTTAAAGGAGTTGAGTATTCTATGAAAAAAAACAAAATTGTGCGTAATTTGCTAATATCTGCAGCGACGCTTGTGGCAATTGTTGCTTTACTCTTAACCGCTAATGCTATCTATACTGCTTACGAAGCGCACAAGTACGTAAAGCCTGGGAAAATGGTGGAAACCGAAAATGGAATGATGCATGTATATGCAAATATTAAAGAAGACAGCGAGATCACATATGTATTTCTCACTGGGCTTGGTGGGCACTCTTCTTACTTTGAATTCAAAGCCTTGAGAGAGCCGCTTTCAGAGAACGCCTCGGTTGTGACAGTAGATTATTTAGGGTATGGCATGAGTGAAAACACAACGGCTGAACGATCTATTGCCAATATTGCATCTGAGATCAACACCGCTCTAGTCCAAGCGGATATATCAGGACCCTATTCGTTTGTTGTACATAGTATCGGAGGTTATTCCGCCATGGCCTTCACCATGGCATACCCGGAAAAAGTAGCGGATCTTATTTTTATCGACAGTAGCGTCCCAGAGCTGATTGAATATACCGAAGTAGAGCTTTTGTGGATTCTCGACCAAAAACGAAAAACTGATTTTAGGCGCTTTACCGGCCTTGACCGCTTTGATCCCCCAGCTCCATTCCTTGGACTACCTCCAATCCCTGGACTAACGCCGGAGGAACAACGGGCCGCTGCATTTCATAATAGGAAAATGGCAATAAGCAGCACGGTTATCAACGAAATTAACCATACGCATGAAAACTCCGAGTATTTGGCCGGAATGCAAATTCCCGACTCTATTCCTGTTTTGATGCTATTATCTCAAATTACCGATGACTTATCTGTGGAATTGGGGTTTCCAAAAACATGGAGGGAATCTCACGAACAGCGCATGAACAATAATCCCAAAAGTGAGTTGATTATGTTCGATGCCGGGCATATGTTACACAGAGAGACTCCAGAGGAAGTGCTAGAGGCAATCAAGGTATTTCATAAGTATTAGGCACGAATAGCAAAGCCCCGATTGGTTTCCAATCGGGGCTTTGCTGTTGCGGATGATTTTTGCATTTTGCTCCTTTTCTCTTAATGAAGCTGTCAATCAAGTTTCATATTCATCTAAGATTTTAATAATCTCACAAGAGCAACAACGCTTTTTAGGATTTCGTTCTTTACATTTACCTATCGTGCAAGCAGATGTCATTTCTCGAATATCCTGTAATGTTTCAGCACCATTTTGGATGGCTTCTATAATCTGCTGCTTTGCCACTCCTCCACAATAACAGATGATTTCTTCTTGCATTTTGATTATCTACCTCTCTTGATCCAATCCCGATCTATACTACTTAATCACATCATAAGCTAATTCTTCAATTTCAAATTCAATTTTTTCTGCAGGTATAAGCGTAACATCATGCTCCACTGTTACAGTTTTTTCAGTTAAATCTACTACTACATTTGATACACCAGGTAAGTCACCTATTGTATTTACAATTGATTTCTCGCAATGTTTGCAAGACATACCATCTACATGTAATATTGTTTTTTCCATTTCTAATACCCCTATTCTATTTTTAATTTTATTCTAAGATTAGCTACTCCTTATTACATTACTAATTATGCCCTAAATCTCTTCAAACGCAACGCATTCGTTAAAACGGAAACAGAACTTAAACTCATAGCAACTGCTGCGAACATTGGATTGAGTAACGGTCCACCAAATAGATATAGCGTACCCGCCGCAATCGGAATACCCATAGTATTGTAAGCAAATGCCCAAAATAGATTTTGTTTAATGTTGGTGATGGTTTTTTTACTTAGTTTAATCGCCGTTGGCACGTCCATTAAGTCGGAGCGCATCAACACGATATCAGCTGATTCCATCGCAACATCCGTACCAGACCCAATTGCGATACCAATATCTGATTGTGCTAACGCTGGTGCATCGTTGATCCCATCGCCAACCATTGCTACTTTTTGTCCTTCTTCTTGTAACTTCTTCACTTCATTTGATTTATCTTGTGGAAGAACCTCAGCTAGCACTCTGTCGATACCAACTTGTTTAGCAATTGCTGCCGCAGTCTTTTTGTTATCGCCAGTAATCATTGCTACTTGAATGCCCATGCTGTGCAGCTTTTCAATTGCTGCCTTGCTGCTTTGTTTCACGACATCAGCTACAGCAATAATACCTGCTAGTTTTCCATCAAAAGCAACATACATCGGCGTCTTGCCCTCTTCTGCCAATCGATCAGAAGCCTCACTTAGTTCGGATAATGAAATGTTTCGTTCATCCATTAATTTCTTATTTCCAACTAAAACAGTGATATTTTCGATCGCTGCTTCAATTCCGCGCCCTGTGATTGACTGAAACTCGCCTACAGGAAGGAATTCTACTCCTATGCCTTTTGCCCCATTCACAATTGCTTGTCCTAATGGATGTTCCGAATTTGTTTCAGCAGAAGCTGTAATCTGAAGTAGGTCACTTTCGGAAATTCCTTCATTCGTAATTACATCAGTTAAAGTTGGTTTGCCCTCTGTAATCGTACCTGTCTTATCAAATACGATTGTGTTCAACTTGTGCGTCGTTTCTAATGCTTCTCCACCTTTAAATAGTATCCCGTTTTCTGCCCCTTTACCTGTTCCAACCATAATCGCTGTTGGTGTTGCTAGACCAAGTGCACATGGACAAGCAATCACGAGAACGGAAATGAATATTGTTAGTGAAAATTCAAGGTCTCCTTTTCCAATGTACCAAAGAATACCTGCGAATACAGCAATCGCAACAGCAATCGGTACGAAATAGCTACAAACAATATCTGCCATTTTTGCAATCTTTGGTTTAGAGCCCTGTGCATCTTGAACTAGCTTGATAATTTGGGCAAGTGCTGTATCACTTCCGACTTTCTCAGCACGGAATTTAATTGCCCCAGTTGTATTGATCGTCGCACCATATACAGAATCACCTGCCTTCTTATCAACCGGCACACTTTCTCCGGTCAACATAGATTCATCAAGTGTCGAGGCTCCTTCTATTACCACACCATCTACAGGAATCTTTCCGCCGGGTTTTACAAGAATAATATCGCCAATTTTTACATCATCAATCGGTATTTCTTTTTCCACACCACTTTCAATTATAATCGCTGTTTTCGGTGCAAGCCCCATTAACTTCTTAATCGCTTCACTTGTTCTGCCCTTCGCCAGCGTTTCAAGGTATTTCCCCAGTAAAATCAGTGCAATAATCACTCCAGCTGTTTCATAGTACAAATGATGTGTATGCTGATACTCACCACCAATAATCAAAAATACCTTATACGTACTATAAATCACAGCTGCAGATGTACCTATCGCAATCAACGAATCCATATTCGGGCTTCGTCTAAAAAGCATTTTAAAGCCAACTGTATAAAATTTATGCCCGGCAATCATAATTGGAATTGTCAACATCAGTTGCGCTAGTGCAAACTGGACTGGATTCGTTTCACCATTAAGAAATGGTAGCGCTGGAAGATTCATAAAAGGAATCATCGGCGCCATAGCCATATATAAAAGTGGTATCCCAAATATCGTAGCAACGAGAAATTTTACCCATAACACATGCGCTTCTTTTTCCTTACGCTCTCTATCTTCATCCGCTTTATCTTGCTTAGAAGATACACTTTTCTCTTCTTCTATGCCATAACCAAGCTTTTCCACTACAGCCTTCACGTCGATAATGGAGACATTGACTGGGTTATACTCGATAGACAGTTTTTCAGTTGTTAGGTTCACACTTGCACGTGTAATACCTTCCATTTTTGAAACTTTTCTCTCCACTTTACCAGAGCAAGCAGCACAGGTCATGCCACTAACACGAAATATAGCAGCGGTACCTTTTGTTTCCTCTATCGCTTCAAACCCGAGCTTTTCTATAGCTGATTTTATTTCGTCAATCGAAACTGTAATATCATGCTCAATGAGCAATTTTTCAGTTGCCAAGTTCACACTTGCTTTTTTAACACCATCAAGTTTATTGACACGCTTTTCAACTTTAGCTGCACAAGCTGCACAAGTCATACCTCTAATTTCTAATGTTTGGCCTTTAAGATCTAATCCTTGACTGCTCATTACATCATCACCTTTTGAACTTTTCACTTATAATATAATTCTAAATTTAATTTTCGATTTTACAAGTACGCACTTTATTGTGTTATAGTACCCTAAAAGATACTATCCCTCACTCTTGACAAGTGTATTTTTTGCAGTATCATTATAGCTATAACATCATATTAATTGTATATATACAAAAATATATCGTAGTACCCAAAAAGATACTAAGGAGGGTAAAAAAATGAATGAATGTTGTGCAAGTACAAAATATAACTGTCCTGTAGATGCAACACTAGGCATGATCGGTGGGAAATATAAATCCCTGATTTTATGGCATTTGGTTGATTCTACTTTACGCTTTGGAGAGCTACGCAAACTTATCCCACAGGCAACTCCAAAAATGTTGACACAACAGCTTCGCGAATTAGAAAAAGATCAATTGATTATTCGCAAAGTGTACCCAGTTGTGCCACCGAAAGTGGAATATTCTTTATCTGACTTAGGGCACAGTATTCGCCCGATTTTAGAAGCAATGTATGCATGGGGAACAGATTATCTGAATAACACTGGAGTTGAGATAAATTGTTCCATGACTTCGCCTACCAGAACTGGAAGTTGATTACTGCTTCCAGTTCGCGGGAAACCACTCTGCATTCGCTTTTAATGTATCATAAGGAATTGCAATCGTTTCAGCAGTTTCCGTTTTGTCCCCCGCAAAGATAGGGATTGGATTACAACCACCTTGTTCAACCTCGATTCTTTCCAGAAGAAAGTTCTGCATACAATTTTGACATTGTACTTCTCTTCCATTTTGGATGAAATATGCTTTTGGCGAACCGTTACATACTTGACAAGTGTTAAATGCTGTACGAATTGTGCCATCTGATGCTTTTACTGCAAGCACTTCCATTCTTGTGCCATCTACTGTAATCGGATAAAACTGTACTGTTTCAGAAACTTCGCTCACAGGTATCTTAAGGTCTTCTCCTGCAGCAATCGCTTGTGCTTTGCTCTCATCCCAAGTTGTTGGATCATCTCCAAATGAGCAAGCTGCCAAAACAAGCGCCAATGCAAACACTGCCATAGTTAATAAAAAACGAACACTTTTCTTTTTACGTATTTCTTTTTTCACGTTCCCCACTCCCAATATTTCATTACTTTTAATTTATATTATAATTGATTAGCTTAGCCACCACAGCAGCCACTACTACTGCAGCCAGCAGGAAGCTGATCTGTGCCATCATTTTGATTTTGTGCTACTGTACCATCTTCACCAACTACGATAATACCAGAACGTAGCATTCCCATCCAACAACTAAACACAAAAATTCCTGATTCATCAGGAGTAAATTCAATTAGGTTTTCACCAGGTTGCAAACTCACTTGCAAACCATAAGACGGAATGATGATCGCATCATTACAACCGTTCAAGGCACCTTCAGGTACATTTAATGTCCACTTGACAGGAACACCTTGTTGAACACGGATTGGCTCATAACTTCTTGCATCCATTGTAGAAGTTACATATTGAACACCATCTCTAATTTCTGGCTCAGCAGCCGGCATTGTCGCGGGATCACCATTTGTTGTGTTAACATTCGTTGTATTAAAATTTCCTGCACTACTACTATTAGTAACCGGTATCTCAGGTTGTCCTGTGCCTAACTGTGCACTAACACTTGTGATAACTGAACGTCCACCAAGTAGGAGGACTGTCACAAACAAAACTGTAATCCCAACAAACAAAGTAGGAAAGTTTTTTCTAAACGAAGAAAAACTATCCCCTTCTCTTCTTTCATAATTTGAATTCATTTATAATACTCCTTTGTTTATTTTTCACCATCAATCACTGTAATACTGCCATAAATCATACCCATCCAACAGAAATATTGAAATTTTCCTGTTTCGATAGGTGTAAACTCAATCACATTTTCACCCGGCTCAAAAGAGTAGTTGCTAATTCCATATTCTGGGATTTCGATTGGGTTATTACAACCATTGATACTGCCGTCCGGTGCATCGATAATCCATTTCACTGGTGTTCCTGCCTGAACAGTAATGTTTGGGTAAGTGCTAGGTGTCAGTTCGCTCCGTACAATTTGCTTTCCATCTACTATTTCAACATCCCCTAACGTTCCGGCTGAGACACCAAGACTAGCAATTGTATTCCATGAAAGCACTGCTACTACGGAAATAGCAATTGTGACTGCAAGCGTCACAGTATGGTGTGTAGCACGACGGAATTGAATGCTGGAAACAATACCAATCAAGCTAAAAGCGATAATCACTACGAATAAAAGCGCTGGTGGTAAAAAACCTGAAAGATTTCCACCTTGTGAAAGCATCGCTAAACCAAGTACCACTACCAGTACAGCACCGGTATTCATCACTTTAGCCGTAAATTTCTGACCTAATGCTGACACAATCGAACCAAGCCCCAACATCATTGGTACAGTTCCTAAACTAAATAGCATCATCGAGATTCCGCCTACTAGCGGATTTGCAGAAGCCAGCGCGATAATTTGAATTGACTGCAATGGTCCACATGGCATAAATCCATTTAACAAACCAACAATTAACGGACTTTTACTCCTCGCTTTAGTTTTATTAGCTTTACGCGCAAATCCCCTTGGCATACGAGGTTGAAGCTTTCGTAAGATCGGGAATAAACCAAGCATATTGATTCCTATAATGACCATGAACACACCGGCAATCAATTTAAGAATCCCTTGTACTACGATTGATACTCCTACTTCACCACCGCCACCAAGCAGCATTCCAGCAAAACCTAATGCCAAGCCGACTAGCGTATAGGAAATGACTCGACCAAAGTTATAAAGGAAAGTTGGCACAAAAGCAGAAAAACGACTTTGTTTTTCGATTAATGAGTCCAAACCTGAAATGGATTGAGAAAGATTAATCCCTCCACACATCGCAATGCAATGAATGGACGTAACCAAGCCGATCACAAACAACATTCCATAACCCATTGTTGCATCGCCTAATTGATTTGGCACAAGTAGATTCAAAAGCCCAAATCTATCTAGCAGTATGTACAAGGATATGACGATCAACAAAACTCCGGTCACACGGCTGACATTTGGCTCGAGCCTTGTACTTCCAGTCAACACCTGATAATCCAACTTCTCAATCACACCAGTAATATCGCGTAAAGAGACAAGATCAACATCATAATCAATAACGGCACTTCCGTATTCATAACTAACATCAGCATTTTCTATTCCAGCTGTGTTTCGTAATTTTCGTTCAATTTTATTTTGGCAACTAATACAAGTCATTCCTGCAATTTTTAGCCGCTTTGTTTTGATGCTAGACCCCATATACCTAGCTATCCTCCCTCAAAACAGATTTTGCTTGTCTAAATGCAATATAACAATCTTTTATATGCTTTTTATATGGATTGAAGAAATTTCTTAAAAATAATTTGTTCTTCATTTTCTTTTTTAAATAAGAAGCGCTATTTATCACAAATGGCTCTCCAAATCGTTAGATGTATCCTACTATTTGGAGAGCCATTTTAATTAATTCACATTTTATTTTAATTTATTCATTTCACGATGATACTGTTCTTCATCAATTTCCCCAGCAAGAAGCTGATTTCTTAATTTCTTACGGCGATTCTGTATATTGTCTTCCAGATGATCTCCATTCCCTGAATGTTTTGTAGCTCTGCCCCGTTCAACTTGATGTTCTTGTTGTCGTGATTGGCCACTACCACGTAAACCAAAGAAAACAATAATTCCAAAAATCACAATTACACAAGCAATAATCAATGCTGTCGATACTGTGGCTCCACCAGTATTTTGTGATTCATCCATTTCTTGAACATTTTCTTCACTTAATAGATCGACAGTAAAGGTATTCTCTGGTCTAATATAAGAAACGGCAAACTCAATTGGCTCCTCAGCAGTAAGTTGCTCCTTATGGTATTGATAATATCGTTCACCATCTGCATTCACTTGTTCATGATCTGCTTTTGGATTTACCTCATAATCTCTCGCATTAATTGGCAAATAAAGATTCACATCCAGCACATCTATATCGACATTTGTCACAAAATCAAAGTTAAACTTTTTTGTATCTGTTACTTCCATTGGGCTCATAACATAAGAAAAGGCGAAAAAATATTCAGCATCTTTTTCAATCGCTTTTGATGGCTTTACACTAAGTATATTTCGTTTTTCATCTAATTCATATGGAATCTTCTGTGAATCACCATTTGCATCGTCTTCACTTTTATACTCTCCAGCATCAACGACCTGGAAATTTTTCACATCAGAAGGTACTGGTATCTCAATCTCGCCTTCATATTTACTACCTGTTTCATTTTTCATTGTTACACGATAGAAAATCAGCACAGGCGGTTCTGCTTCCGGCCAAGGTCTAGGTGCATTATACTCCGGCAAAATTTCTAAATAAGCTTTAGAAATTGACATTTGACTAGCATTAAAATTCACCTCAGCTTTAGCTGTATTTGTGGTAAACAGTGATAAAATTAAACATAAAAACCCCAAAGTAAATAAAGTCTTGCGAATTTGTTTCATTTCAATAAATTCCTCCCAATTTAAACTCAGACAAAAATAAATAACCAATTACGTACAAGTTTAATATATCAAGACAATATATGTTTATTGTGTAGAAATACAATTTTTTAACTTTTCACTTTACTTTGGCAGATTTATATATAAAATACAATCCCCCATACTCAAATGTAAGGAAGCATTTGAATATCGGGGATTTTCGTTTGATGATCTGAGATTCACACATCAATTTTAGCATATATTTTTGTTGTAATCACGTAAGAAACAACGAACAAAATCACTGGTACTACAACGTTAAGTGCGATAATGCTGTTCAATGATAATTCAAATTTAAATCCAAGCCATCCAATAAGGGCCATTATTGCCACTGAAAAGAAGAGCGTGATTAAAGAGAGTCCTTCTTCTTTGCCTTTAAATAGGGTATATGCAAGTGGATAGTATAAGCTACACACAATGAGCGCACCCCCGATAGCAACTAGCAACAATCTGTGGGTAACTGCTCTAGGGTCAAACCCTTCTACTAATTGTTCAATTGAACCAAACAAGGCAGTTCCATATTCAACAATGTTCATTTCGTGTAACACCCTAGCTAAACCGATAAAAACGCCACTTATCACGAGAGCCATCAATAGAAAAATAAGATATGTCACATATTTAGATAGAATCACATCTTTTCTTTTAACAGGCATCGTCAGCTGAAATCTAGTCCAGTTCGATTTATCGTCTTGTGCATTGCTTGCAAGTGATGCAGGAACAAGGATTGTTATCGCAAAAATCGGAAAAGTAGGTGTACTACCGAAAGCAGTCATCAGTATTCCAAGCCCTAAAACTATCCCGCCAGACATGATGATGTGCCCGCTAGCACTATAAAGTGAATATTTTACTAATCCTTTTACTGGGTTATTCTTATTCATAAGTTTTCTCTCCCTTTACAATGATGAGCATGATTTCTTCAATGGTCACATCGTCAATCACAAGGTCTTGATATTTCTTTTCTGCGGCACTTTTATTTGCAATCAACACATCAATTTGATAGTCTCGTTTTCGATATGCAACGATATCATCTTTATCAATTTCCTCAAATTGTGATCCTTTGCAACGCATAACACCATAGTTATAAATCAACTCATCTTTCTGCTTACTTAAAATAATTTCCCCATCATGAATAAAAGTAATGTAATCAGCTATTTTTTCAAGGTCGGTTGTAATGTGTGATGAAAAAAGAATAGAATGATTTTCATCTTGAACAAAGTCTAAAAAGATATCAAGCACCTCATCACGCACAATAGGATCCAGGCCACCTGTCGCTTCATCTAAAATCAAAAGTTTTGGATGATGGGATAGCGCTGTAGCAAGTCCCAGTTTCATTGTCATCCCTCTTGAATATTTCTTAATACTCTTTTTAGCAGGAAGTTTGAATTTTTCCAAATAGCTCGCAAACAAAGCATCATCCCAATTAGAATAAATACTTCTCATCACACTGGCTACACTTGTTGCTGTTAAATAATTTCCAAAGCTATTAGCATCAAAAACCACACCGATATCATCACGAATGGCCACATCGTTGTCACTCATATCACGGCCGAACATTTTGACTGAACCAGCATCTCTAATCAATGTATTTAAAATACAGTTAAGTGTCGTTGTTTTTCCTGCTCCATTTTCGCCAACAAACCCCATAATTGCACCCTTGGGTAGGGAAAACGAAACGTCATTTAGACTAAAATCTGAATTTATATATTTTTTTGTAAGTCCATTGACTTCTAAAATTGCACTCATTTTTAATCCTCTCCTTGATAAAATAGATCCAGCAATTCGATTAGTTTCTCTATAGGTATCCCATTTGCTCTACTGATATCAGCGGCCTCTAGCAAATGCTCTTCCACTTTTCGTTGCTGTTCTTCTTGAATAAAATCTTTGTTTTGTGCTGACACAAAACTCCCTCGTCCAACCGCTGTTTCAATAAAACCGTCACGGTACAAATCTTCATACGCTCTTTGGACGGTTATCACACTCACATGAATTGACTTCGCCAACGCTCGCATGGAAGGAAGTGACTCGCCAGTTTGCAACTCGCCATTCATGATCATCGCTTTTATCTGCGACGTTATCTGTTCATATATCGGCTTTTTAGTGCTACTACTAATAATAATTTCCAGAACAACCCCTCCTAATTCTGAAGTGCGTTAAATTGTAATCATTGTATAAGTACATTATGTATTATATCAGTACATCTGTTAACAGTCAATAAGCATAAAGCACAAAAAAACAGACTGTACCTCCACGACTAATCTACTTTAGTCATTTTAGTACAGCCCCATTCAGCTTAATTAACGATTATGATCTTTTCTTCTTCTTCAAACTACAAAGACTACCTTTATCCCAGAAATCCTTCTCTGAACAACCAATACAAGCGTTTCCGGAAGTGATTGGTGAGCATCCGCCGCCATTCCAACCAATTGTTTCACAAGCATTAAACGTAGTCGGTCCTTTACAACCAAGCTTAAACAAGCAATAGCCAAGACTCGCTCCCTCATCATCATAAGTTTCTGCAAATTGCTTATTCAAAAAATAAGGCTTACGTGGACAAGCATTGTGAACGCTTGTACTATAAAAAGCTTTTGGTCTTCCCTTTTTATCCAATTCCGGCAACTCATTATGATAATGTAAATGAGCTAATGTACCTGTCATTACATCAGCAATTGGTGGACAACCAGGAACCAGTGCCAGTGGCGTTTCTTCTGATAAAAGTTCGGTCACAGCAACCGCTCCGGTAGGGTTTGGTTCAGCTGCAGCAATTCCACCCCATGATGAACAGCTCCCAAATGCCAATACTGCTTTAGCATGTTTGGCAGCGGCAATAATTTCCTCTTTAACAGAATTACCAGCTACCATCAAAAATTGATCATCCATAGGAATGCTGCCTTCTACAACTAAGACATATTCGCCTTTATACTTTTCATAAATTGATTCTTTATGATGTTCAAATTGCTCTCCTGCAGAAGCAGATAGCAATTCACTTGCTTCAAGTGAAATAATTTTAAAAATAGTATCTTCCGCGGATGGCATTTCAGAAGTAATAAATGCCTCAACACACCCCGTACATTCTTGTGCACTAATCCAAATAACCGGAAGGCGCTGTTTATTCTTTCCTTGCAACATTTCTTCAGAAATATTTAAAGTTTCTAACCAATTATATGAGAACATACTGATCAAGCTCCCTTCTATTTTTTCTATTATGAAAGAGCAATATGTTGTTAATATGAACATAACTCGACATTATTGTGACAAGTTTTTCAGCAACACCTCTATATTAGCTAAAATTTCTACTCAGAATCAATCTTTTTATCATGCCATTTCGATAATAAAATGAATGCTACCACACTTCCCAAAGTAGCTAAGGCCATATCCCATTCTGAATCCCAAACATCGCCTTGTGTTCCCAAAAAGTCATGAGCAGATCGTCCTAATACTTCAGCAACCAGCCATTCACCAATCTCATAAAGTGCTGCAAAAGACAGAACAAAGGAAATGAGTATAACAGTTAATAATTTCCCTCTGTGCAGTTCCGTTTTACGTAGTAACAATTCCCGCAAAGGGATCACGATAAACCCTTTAGCAAAGTGACCAACCCGATCATAATGATTTCGCTTCAAGTGAAAGTGGTCTTTAATCCAATTAAACAAAGGAACTCGTTCATAAGTATAATGACCACCAATCGCAACGAAAATCAATAACACCATGATGATGAAATAGGACATCGTAGAAAAACGAAATCTGTGATAAGTAAAAACAAGGCCTAGCAAAAAAATGAATGCAGGCACCATTTCTAAAAACCAAGTTTCTCGATCATATGGTGCTATGCCGGACCAAGTAAAAAAAGCTAAGACAACAACAAGCATACCAACGTGAATTTTATTTACTTTTTTCATAAAAATTATCCTCCACCCATTATTTTTGTAATAAAAGGGCAAGTTATACCTATTAATTCGTTTTTTGACACAACAAATTCACGAAATAGATGACGATTAGTCAAGCATTTATTGTTTCATTGCGTTATAATAAGAAATAAGTGTAAGAAGGTAAGGAAGAGAGGAATTTATTGATGGCAAAAAAATTATTATACATCATTGCCAATCCAAAGGCAGATATCCATATGTCAAAGGGACTGCAAATTGGGCAAGCTTATTTAGAAGCATTTAAAGAAGTTCAACCTGATATTGAAATTGAAACACTTGATTTATTCAGATTGGGTGAGGATGAAAACCCAGAAATTGATACGGATTTATTGTATGCACGTGCCGGTCTTTCATTTAGAGGCTTAAAATTCGAAGACTTAACACCAGATCAGCAACGTAAATATACAGCGCATATCCAGTGTGCGGAAAAGTTCATGACAGCTGATTACTATGTTTTCGTATCTCCTGTATGGAACCTTGGTTCACCGCATATTTTGAAAAAATATATTGATAACCTATTCATTGCCGGAAAGACATTTTCAGCCACTCCTGACAACCGTCATGGTTTATTGTCTGGCCATGTTCAGCATTTGCAAACGCGTGGTGGAATTTATTCAGAAGGTCCATTAAAAGATTTAGAATCCGGTGACCGCTACTTATCCATTGCGATGAAATTCTTAGGTTTAACTGTACATCCGGTTATTTATGCAGAAGGATTGGATCATAATCCTAAAAAAGCACCGGAAGTTGTTGCTGAAACAATTGAGCAGGCAAAAATCGCTGCCAGAGAAATGGCAAAACGCTAAGTATTATAATAAAGCTCATGAACTTTCGATAAATATGTTATAATAAGGATGATGATCTTTATCGTAAGGAGTTTTTACTGTGAAGTACTTAGTATATTTTGGTTTATTTATTGTTTTTTTAATGATTATAGAAATTTCTATTAATAGATTTATTAACCGAAAAGGCAGAGATAAAGCATAAGCTGCAACTACAACAGCTTATGCTTTTCGTTTTTTATTATTAAAAATTAGAGAAAGCTACCCATCGAACTTTTATCGATGGATAGCTTTTTCTTTATATTTATGCTATTCAAACTTACGTTTTCTAGTAGTAACAACTAGTGTTGCTGTAAGCAATATTGCAATGAATAGCATTTTTACACTGGACAATCCGCTGTCGGATGTGTTTGGATTATCTGAATCCGGCTTCTGTCCTGGCTTTGGCTTTGGTTCTGGTTTTGATCCTGGACCTGGTGGCGTTACTTTCTCTAGATTGTCAATAGCTTTTTGAAGTGCAGCATATGCATCATCGATTTCTTTTTGTGTTGCATCTGGATTAGATAGCACTGCTTGTGCATCTTTCATCGCTGCTTTAAATGCTGCTGCTGACTCTTCTGTATAGCCCGACAAATCTCTATCCACATTTTTGTTATACAGATCTTGTAATTTCCCTTTATTCGGTATTTCTGGATTAGGTTTACTCACTTCTACTAAGTCATTGAGAGCTTTTCGAAGTGCATCATACGCAGCATCGATTTCTTCTTGCGTTGCATCTGGATTATCTAATATTTTTTTCGCATTCTCCATTGCTTTTTCAAGTGCTGCAACTGACTCTTTTGTGTATTCAGAATAGCTGTTGCTCTCAACTTCATCATACAATTTTTGTAATTTTTCCTTATCCGCCTTCTCTGGAGCCGTTGGCGCTAGTAACGTTTTAATCGTAACAATATTACTTACGCCTGAAGCATTTGCAGTCGTTGTTTCTTTCATACGTGCTACAAACGAGTACTCCGTATCTGGATTCAGACCTGTAAATACATTGCTATCTTGCCATGCACCAACAGGGTTTCCATCTTTATCTACCAGCATATATTCTGCTCCGGCAATCTCTGAAAGCGTTACTGATGTATTATCAGCGCTTACAACACTTAATACCGGTGCTGCTTGTGACGTTTTTGATGCTAACTTAATATCAGCTCTGTCACGAATACGAATTCTCGGACCCTCTTTTGTATCGTCAATTGATCCTAATCCGATTACTTCTACCATTGCACCTTCAACAATGTCAGATTGATCATAGCCAGGTGTAATGTAGCCATCCATGAATACATAAGCTGAACCTGATCTAGTGACACCATTGACTCTGAAGCTCTCAATAATGCCTTGTTCAAAGACAATATCACTAACAACACCTTGTATCTTCAGCAATTTACCTGTATTCTCAGGAAGCATAGAGGCTGCTGGTGTTACTTCAGTTGGTTCTACCTTTTTCACTTCCGGGTCAGTCACAACAACGTTGCTAACATCGAGTTGAATCTCACCTTGGTATGAGCTAAGTGTACCCGTTACTTTAATTTCTTGACCTTCCTGAATACTTTCTTCTATCGGGTGTAAGTTGATTCCACCAGTTTCATCTTGCACATAGATACTACCAAAGAAACCAGTATCTTTATCAAAATCACTTGAATTGGAAGTTGCTCGGCCAATGATTGTAAACATTTCTCCAGAAGTACCTTCTTTCACCTCTGCAATCGGTGTAATTTCTTCTGGAGAAAGGTATCTCAAGATGTTCTCTGTAATTGTATAATTCGAATATGGCAATGTCCAAATATTATCTGCATCAACTCTTATTTCAAAGTTAGACATGAAGACAGTACCACCTACAAATAATGTAGCACCACTATCGAGTGTTTCCACTGTAAGTGCAGGGTTAGATCCTTTTACAATTGGATTTCCTTCTCCACCATTACCATCGCCATCAAAATCATGGCTATACGTAGTTGGATGTGTACTAACAATCGTTGATACTTTTGTACCATCTAACACTTCAATATGACTACCACTATAGAAACTATAAAGCTGTTCCGGAACTACCCTAGCCGTAAATTCATTGTCAAAATTATAAGTGTTAAACATCAATCGGAAATTCTCATTCACTTTGCTATCATCATCGCAAACAAGGTCATCAACCAAAAGCGTGTTTGCACCAAGTGCCGTCAGAATTGAATTCTGTTGAGCTGCAGCATGGTATTGTGCTGGCATACTTGATGTTTCACCACGGTCTCCTAATCCTGTTACAATAATCAATTTGTCAGGATCTTCAGCCCAATCTTTAATGGCTTGTATTTCTTCTGGTGCATAAGTCTTTAACACAAATGGACTTCCATCTGGAGCAGTTCCACTACTTAGTCGAGTTGGAGGCGTTACAATTAGTCCATCTAGCGTTGCCAACTGTTCTGGTGTAATGCTACCACGAACTTCCACAATACGCACATCATTCTCACCAGCTAATTGTGTAAAGTTTGACATGCTACCTGCATAGCGGCCAGTAACATATTCATTTTGATGTGTAGCAATGATACCAATTGTTTTCATATTAGAACCGTCTTTTACATGGAAACCGACAGTACTTGTGTATGTTCTCTCTTGCCCGGAAATTCTAGCTTCCACAATTACTTCCAGCTCATGTGGACCTGCCACAGTTGGTGTATAAGCAAATGTAACATCTCTTGTTGAGTTTGATGTTACGGTGAACCCTGAATTGTCGGTTCCTACCACTTCACCGTTTACTTTATAAGTAATTGATCCTACAACAAGATTTTGATTTTCATTGTTGAAAAGCTTTGTTGTAAAATTAATCGCTTCATCCTTAACCGGTACTACCACATCATATGCAACAGAATCAATTCCTGCTTTTTCTACTGCTTTTGTCCAAATTGGTGCTGTAACAGCGATTTCACCACCAACTTGTTCTACTTTTAAATAGTAATATGCGTATTCAGCTGGCTCCGTGAAAGTATATTCTACAGTATTAGAATCAAAATGTTGTACACCGATTTCTTTGCCGCCATCAACAATTAAAGAAACTTTTTTAATCAGATCCGCTTCATCTGGATCTTCAATCACGGCTCTAATATCAACTGTATCAGGTGTAGTGTCTAAAATTGTTCCCATCACTTCGTCGTTTAACGTGTAAGAAATACGTAAGTTCTCATTTTCTGTAGCATAAACACGTAGATTACGGAAAGCATCATAAATATTTTCAAGGCTCAATGATTCTGCTAGCGCAACAGTTCTAGCACCATTTGAGTTCCCCCATCTTCCTCTATGGTTATCTTGGTTTGCTGTTGGTGCTAAATGCCAACCTTTATCTAGTGCTCTCGTGTATTCATCATGTGAACGCCAATAACCACTAGGGAAGTTTCCTTCACCGTTACCAACTTCAATTAGTTGAATCATAGCATCTCTTGCAGGTGTATAGTAACCAAAATCTCCAAATGTTCCAAATGTTGTACCAGGATGATTTAATTGTGAAATCGATCCAGGGCTACTCACTAACAAATCATAGTATCTTTGTAATCCAATATCATTTGTTTTGCTGTTATACCAAGTACTATTACGGCTAACAAATCCTAGATCCCCTGTCACCGGATCAGTCAAGTTCCAAGTATTAATATGCCCGGGACCTCCTGACCATGTCATTTCCCAACCATAAAGCCCAATGAAATCCTCGTCAGTTGCTGCAGCAGCTACTGCCATTCCATTGACAAACTTTGGTGCAGTTGTATTCACAGCTGAAGATGAATTTGATGTATCAAGATTGTTTGAATGATCTGTGACTGAGAAAAAGTCAAGTTGAGCTGTATTTTTTGCATGGTCATAGGCTTCTTCTATTGTTCCAGTACCATCCGAATCATTTGTATGTGAATGTAATTGTCCATAATAATGATTTAGTTCATCTGGATTTGTTGTGTCAAGTGTATAATCAAATGTTGTTACATCACTTGATAAATAATCTTCATGTTGTTTATAAGTGGTGATTCTAACTGGAAACATATCAGCAGTTAATGTAATTGCTTCCGAATAAGTTGCTTCTGAATTCACAACTTCATCACCAGTACCAGCTTTTTCTGTCAATGTATAACGGATTTCACCAACATCCTCAAAAGACATTAACCTAATTAGTGCACCATCTCTAAGAGCAGAACCACTTGCCCTATTTGCACTAACGCTTTCCAACTTTGCTTGCGTGTAAGTAAATGTGAATTCATCCGCCGGTGCACCGTCTACAATTGCTCTTGCTTTGATAACAGCAGTATTACCAGCTTGATTAAAAGCATCAACTGTAACTGGTACTTCATTCGAAGTCGACTGTACAGGGCTATTTCCATTCAATTGATATTCAATGACTGCATCCGTTGCTGCAACTGATAATGTTACAACAGCATTTCGTGGCACACTACTTCCAGATGCTACATCTGCTACAACTTCGTCTGTTGGAATAATACGAGCACCTTTGATTGTAATATCTGCTATACGGCTAGTACCAGTAGATGCCACAGTTCCTCCATTTACCGAAGTGTTTGAACTCATGATCCAGCGTAAATAAACTTTGCTTTGATCGCTTAAAGAAGAAGGTAATGGTATATCTCTGATTGCACCAGATGCATAGTTATCATTGCTGCCGGTTACAACAGTTGTACCAGGAACGTCTGTCCACACTACCCCATCCAAACTACTTTGAACTCTAAAATCTCTCGGACCGGTAGCTGAACTCATCTGCCCTGATGAAAGCGTTAAATGCCCATAGCTTTGTGTGCTAAACTCAGCAACCCAATATTTCTCATTAGCGCCATCCTGCCAACCATTTGTTGAAGGATACATATCTGCATTTACATTGTGCGTTGTAGCATGGGAGCTCTTCAGAGTCCCAGAATCTTTCAATACGCCATCTGTTGCATTAAAAAGAGCTGCGTTTTCTCGTGGTTGTACACCAAAAACAACAACGTCTGTATCAGGCGTAACATGCATAATACGCTCACCTTTAATCACTACATTCGCTAAACGATTAACACCAGTAGCGCCCACCAAGCTTCCATTAATTGCATTATTAGAAGTCATAATCCAACGTAAATAAACTTTATTTTGGTTATCTAGTGAAGCACTCAACTGCCTATCCTTCACAACACCTGTTACATAGTTATCATTTGCCACTGTAATGTTTGTACCGGAAACATCCGTCCAAGTTTCTCCATCCAAGCTGCTTTGAATTTTAAAATCCCTTGGACCAGTGTTTGAGCCTCGCTGCTCTGATGAAATTGTTAAGTTCTCATAGCCCTCTGTACTAAGCTCAATCAGCCAATATTTTGTATCAGCACCAGCTTGCCAGCCCTCTACAGCAGGCACATTGTCATTATTCAGCACAATCCCATCTGGATTTGAAGAATGCGTTAATGTTGCACTGTCTTGCAACATACCACCTGTTGCTTGCATAACAGGCGCTTTTACTGTTTGAGGACCAAAGACTGCAATATTTACCGCTTCTGAATTAGCTGATACACTTGGAAATGGCATAAACCAGTTCACCATCAAAATAAATGTTAAAAACACTGACATAAAACGTTTGCTTTTCCCTTTAAGAAACATTCAACTTTCCCCTTTTTTAATGTTTTTACTTTACATCAACACTTACAAATATTGGATTTTCAAAAAACAGCCCTCAGATCCCTCCTATACTATTTTTATGATTTAATTATAAACTATTTTTTAAAAAAGGAATACATAAATTGTCGATATTCAGCATAAAAGTGTAGCGAAATATTGTCATATATGAAACATTGTGTGCATCATATTAAAAATGTACATCATATTAATACCATTACTATGAAAATTGACGAATTATGTATAAATATGGTAAGTGAAATTTATCCATTTAATTCACGATAGAAGTTTGAGGGATGTATTGTTTTTATCTTTCAATAAAAAATTTGAGCGGCTTTGAAAAACATTTTTCCATAGAACTCAATAATCAATATTGTTTCAAGTCGCTAATGAATAACAAGAGGAGGAAATTAGTATGACATAACAAAGTGCTAATGTGCGACATAATCAACTGAATCAAATTAATGCTAGCAGGAATGAATTATCTAGTTCAAAGAATCAACTTACTGGAGCGTCAAAAAAAGAAGAAATAAGAAGGAAAGAATTACTTGAAGTCAGAGGAATATTATCATATCTAATTACTTAAAAGGCTATATAAAAGAAGCGCGGAGAGTACTAGGTTAAGTGCAGGCCCTATTTTCTTTCTCATAAAATCTACCTCTTTCTTCCCTATAAAATAGTATCATATATGAAACATTTTTACCAAATAGTTTAATATATGAATACTTTTAACATAATAGATTTTTTGCATGTTACAATCCTAATTATAGGGAGAAAAATAAGAGAAAATGAAAAAGGGGAAGAAGAAAAATGTTAAAAAAGCGAAGAAAAA
>Ga0131853_10003539_pt1 | contig 27985 bp, 19 predicted proteins | sample TergutLab28metaG_FD_92764 | JGI IMG/M metagenome (GOLD analysis project Ga0131853, IMG submission 92764) | Labiotermes labralis P1 segment gut microbial communities from Petit-Saut dam, French Guiana - Lab288 P1 (version 2) (version 2) | ecosystem: Host-associated > Arthropoda: Insects >...
ACACACACACACACACACACACACACACACACACACACACACACACACACACACACACACACACACACACACACACACACACACACACACACACACACACACACACACAGCCTTCTGTTACAACCATGTGATGGTTATGTCATCATTCAGCATGGTTTTGTAGACTGAATCCTGCTGCTGCATACTATTCAGTCTTAACACATTTTATTGTACAGTAACGACAATTATTTGAGTCAGAGTAATTGTGTATCAGTGGTTTTATTAAAAATGTTGCCAGGTGAAACAGTGAATGAAGAATTCTACTTGTCTGATTTACAGCATATAGCAGAAGCAATGTGAAAGAAATGACAAGCAGAAACACAGTTGGTTTCTTCACCATGACTAAGCTCCTGCATACAGTGCTTTCAGTACAGAAGTTTCTCATGAAAAACATAACTTCCGCCATCCCACAGCCATGATCTCTCTCTCCAACAGAGATGTCTTCCTGTTCCCAAAACTGGAAGTTAGTTTAAAAGGATGTTGATTTGTATCAGAAGGGGTGGGGGGGGGGATATATATATATATATATATAAGAAAAACTGCTAGAGCATGTCACTCAAATTTCTTCAAATGAAATACGGAAAGCTGGGAAAAATGGAAACATCATTGGAAAAGTTGCATTAAAGAAGGAGGGGACTATTTTGAACGCTAATAAAATTCATCTCATAGATACTATGTTTTATTTAAGCTAAGACTTTCTTGAACAGACCTCATATTACAAGGAAGAAGACTGACTACATCACATGTCTGTCACCCTATTAAATTTTGACCAAATAATATGAACATAATCCCAGTAGTGACCATTCAACTGGTGTAGTTGTTACTCTTCTGTCCTCAGTAATACCAACACACAAGTCTGAAAAGTCTGAGGTGGAGAACAATGAGCACTGAACTTAATGTCAGCCCTGACATCTCTGAAGTAAAGAGGACATCAAACGATTTCCCCACAATATTTTTTACAGCAAGTGAAAAGTTGCAAGAGAGCAAACATACCCATGGAACATTTGAAGTACATAGTTGAATAAAGAGAGACCAACTTGATGTCACTTGCTTTTTTATTTCTTTATTTAATGCTCAACATGTTTCGGATATTAATACATCCATCCTCAGGAGCTTGCGACTTATCTGTTGAGTTATTTCATGGGTTGTATTGCTCTGGTTCCATGTGTGTTGGTGTTACATTGTGGTTTGGCTGGGGTGGTGTGGTATCCATATGCTGGCTGAAGCACCAACACACATGGAACCAGAGCAATACAACCCATGAAATAACTCAACAAATAAGTCGCAAGCTCCTGAGGATGGATGTATTAACATCTGAAACATGTTGAGCATTAAATAAAGAAATAAAAAAGCAAGTGACATCAGGTTGGTCTCTCTTTATTCAACTATCAAGATGATGAATGGTCCAATAAACATAAGATGTGAAGTACACATAACGTATACATGTATATTTTTAATACAGACTATGAAATATTTACACATACGCACAACTTTACAACCCTTATACTGAAGGACTTACCTTGTTCTTCAGCTGAGCAATGCTCCGAAACATCATTTTCTTCATTTTTCCCTTCTATAACATACGAATCCCTTGTATTTCTCACTGCACCATCTGTCTTATATTTAAATTTTTTAATTAAGTCATCTAACTTTTCCAAAAAGTCTGGATGCTGAGAATCCTGTTCACTTTCTGTCTCAGATTCACAACTAGTCTTCTCACTCACATTCTTGTTACAATTAGATTTCATTTTCAAAGACAGACTTCCATGGGAAGTTCCAGTGTTTTCCTCTGACTCTGTGATCTCATCTACAAATGGCAAACAACTGTTATAACCCAGTACCTTAAACATTAATGTGGTAAAGTTAGTTTGTGACATCACGATCTACTGAACTATCGAACAGATTTTTTCAATGCAGACATTTTTATAAAGCCCGTGATTCAGCACTGACAGCAATCTCCTTTCTTTTTACTACTTCCTTCTCAAAATTTGTATTTTCAATAAAAAAAGCTAATGTTAAAAATTTATAGTCCTGCCATCACCAGACACCATGAGAATTACACGAAAAATATTAGCCTCCTTTGGCCTCCAGTATCAGCAGTACAAGCAATGCAAACAGTGGACGTTATTATCTATTGAAAAACTATCCTTATACCCAGGATTCAGTTATGTCCATCAGATCCTAACATTGCATATTGTGTAGTTTACTTTATAATAAGACAGAGTACAACCTGATGATGGCCAATATGGAGGCTGAAACATGTAGCTGTTAAGACAAGCTATGTGAACCACCTCTTAGTGATATAAATGTTAAAAGTTGTATTTAACTACATTTTACTGATGCTTGTGAGATCCTAACATTCCCTTCCAACTACGCAGGAGATACTTTCTGATCACAACCACATCTGTTCTGATAATCAATAAGGCCCAAGGGCAGACACTTGTATGTATCGGAATATATCTATCATCACCTGTTTTTTTCCCATAGCCAGCTGTGTGTGACATTTTTCTGAACCTCTTAACCAGACAGCATCATTGTCACAATTAGTGAAGGGCATCAACAGCATGCAGCGAATGACACATTAGTAAAATCAAAAAGTACTTTAAAGTTTGAAATATAAAAATAAGTCTTTGCTGATTGAATATTTCATTGTTTATATGTGTCAATTATTTGCACTGGTACAACTAGTGCATAAAAATCACAGTGCCAGACCACCTACCACACAACATGTCAAGTCTACTGTTTGGTCCCTCAGTGGTGCATTACACTGTAAAAATGTGTCAAAAGTTGTCTTTAACACTACAAAAACTTCAGAATTTAAAAAATATGAAGTTTGTGAGTCTTGTGATTTTCACATTGCTGTAGCTGAGTATTTTGCAATACAATGCAGTATTACATCTGACATGAATGGTATCCTTAACATAAGGTTTCCAAGCAACACACAGTCAAATATCTACGTGGTAAATTTCACTGACACAGATATATGGCCAATGATTAAGTAATATAATCACAGGTCTATTATAATTTTGTGTCAGGTTTTAGCATAACTGATGGAAACATATGACAAATCATAATTTTAGATCACTTAACAACTCGGTATATTGCAACTTACTTTCTTATCAATGTTTTCATAACTACGTACACAACACAGTATAGGCTTACAATGATAAGATGTCTGCGAGAGATGCATTTAAAAAACGTAGAAGGAAGCCATTATGGCCTTTTATAATGTTAAGAACTCGGCATTTTCTTGGATGAACTGAGGAGAAACATGCATATCATCAGTGAGGATAGTTGATATTCAGACTTGGTAGTCAGGTAGTCTGCGAATACAAAGTCAGAGTAATAACACTGTGCCATGGTATTCATCCTGAAGTAGCAGTACAGCATTAAATGAGAAGTGACAATGGTCAAGAATGATATGAGACAGTCACTTACAGACTATCTACAGGCACTGTCAAACATGTACCTGGAGGGACAGCATAAACTGTTACACCTTTAGACTATGATGTAGTGTGTATTAATGTACTGTATTATAACTAACTTTGTTAAAGCATAATAATATAAACTAATACACAGAATGTAATTCACAACCCAAAGTTCATAGTTAATCATGATTTCATGCAAACAGGTTTCAGCCCACATGGCCATCATCAGTTATTAAACTTTAAAAATACATTGAGGAAAATAATAATGCACAATGTTAAGGGCGAGAATAGAATGATATTCAATTCTTCACAAAGAAAATGGGCAATTTAAAAAATGCCATGTTTCGAACGTGGTTGATATTGTAAAGCAATCAGAAAATTGTATAAAACTGTATAAAATATTTTGTTAAGTTGCTTGAATTGCTTGTTTTTATATAAAGAGTGACAACTCATTCTATTCTCGAACACACTATTGTATGTTATTACTTTCTTCAAGGCACTTTTAAATTGTAGTGCCTGCTAATGGCCATACAGGCCGAAACATGTTGTACTAAATAATGATTAACTTTATCAATTTAAGTTGTAAATGATGGTCAGTGTATTATTCTATTTTATTACTTGAGTTCATGTACAAACTGCAGTTTGTCCAAACAATAAGCACATCTTCAAAATCACAAAAAAGCCAGGTTTGTTTTGCTTTGTGCTGTAATTTACAAATAAGCTGAAGTAAAACTGCAGGCATACCAATCCTTTCAAGGACTCTTCCAACACCCCTGCAACTTGTAGCGTCATCACTTCCAACACATTCTTCACATTCTTGTTTGAGACATAACCAATGCTCTATCTGATCCTTTTCATCTTGAGGAAGACATTTACTTATCATAAGTTTACTAAACAAATCCTCTGCATTGGCAACCAATTTCAACCACTGAGATGCTGCAAATTCTAGTCTGAAACACAAATTGTTATTTACCGTCAATTAATACCAAACCTGTTGGTTTGGAAACTGCTGTGTCTCTTTCAACATTCCAAACAACATTTACTTCTACAGACAAGTTCATATCCCGAGGGAAGGGCTTGGAAGGGGGGGGGGGGGCACCACCACCAGACTGCAGCCCACCTCACCAAAATTGAAATTAAAAAACAAACATTTTGTAGACACAATGTATCATATGTTTTATGTGATTCACCCTTCAGCCAAAATAAGCCAATGAAATCATCTGAGGACTAGTATATTAGAATACTGAAAAACAAAATAAAAAATTTGGAATGTCTCAGAAGAAATTAAAAAAACAAGAAGATTAGACCTGTGATTTAAATCAGCTGAGTGAATCATGGAACATGCAGATATATTTGTATGTACATAACTGCAGTTTCAAACAGTGTTATGTTGGGGATACACTGTGACATGATCTTTGTAACACAGTTTTTTTAAATCAAACATAAATTATATACAGCCTCAATGTCAGCTCCCTCCCCCCACTTCCCACAACAAAAACTTCTGGGTGTGCATTTGTCTACAGAGAATGTCTTTTGATCACACACTCTACCTTAGGAAAATACAAATGCAGAGTGTGTAGGACTGTTTGCTAATGCTGTAGCTGTGTTTATGCTGCTGATACCTATGCAAATGGAATGGGAACTTACTTGTTAGCCATTTCTTATTACAAGTGGACCTCAGGTGGTCTCAGCAAGCTTATGAAATGTATTATGCTGAAATAAGAGTGTTCATTTGTAGTACTTTTGCAAAGTATGCATCACGAAAAAGATAGTCAAAAGGTGTGTCAGAAATACCCAGTGTCAACAGTGCCATGCAAAATGGCAATATACAAAACAGTGGATACAGTCTGAATGACAGGTTCAGTGCTGGACAGAAAGAAAATACAAAAACTGTGTTTTAATTGAACAAAAATCAGATGACATTGGCACCTGGTCAGAAAGAATTCCCAGAAAACTGTTGTGCTGGTTGACTCTTCAAAGCAGGGTGTTAAAATTCTCAGCTCACCAAAACTTTTAAAACTATGCACACCTAAAATCAGAGATGTATAACAAGTGGTTTCAAGAATATGCAAACAATAAATTTCCTAATCCAAAATTTGTGCTTTTTGCTGATGAGGCATGTGTACATTATATGTTAATAATATAAACAGAAAGAATAGGAGATAATGGTGTCCCAAATATCCCCATGTGGTTCCTGCAGTTAATTTCCATGACAAAGAGTCTAATACAAAGTGAATGTCCCCAAAATCACAGAGCCTGCATTTTGTGAAGAAACAATAAATTCTTAGCACTATGGTTGGTTGATTCTAACACCACTTTTCAGACAATTATGCCCTTCCATATCTTCAGATTTTAATCCATGCCATTACTGTGTTTGACAGACAATGAATGATGAATTCAATATATCAAGCAATGAATGCACTCAATAAAACACAATACAGTACAAATCAAAAAGCACAATTCATGACAGGTATCAAATTCTACACTTCATTACTCTACACTGCACTACAGCACCCACCATGAAATACTTCACATGCTCCATCTGGACAAGGTCCCCTTGGGGTCATATAAATCAGGCAGATGGTTGTATACATACTGCAGACAAATATAAATGGCTGCAAGCTTATACTTGAAGAGGCTCCTACCACATAGTTTTAATATTTTAATATCACAACATTGTAAATTTATGCTTGTCAACCATATGTATTCTAGAATTTTAATATTTTAATGTCACAACATTGTAAATTTATGCTTGTCAACCGTATGTATTCTAAAATTGTAATATTTTAATGTCACAACATTGTAAATTTATGCTTGTCAACCATATGTATTCTAGAATTTTAATATTTCAATGTCACAATATTGTAAATTTATGCTTGTCAACCGTATGTATTCTAGAATTTTAATATTTTAATGTCACAACATTGTAAATTTATGCTTGTCAACTGTATTTAATCTAGAATTTTAATATTTTAATGTCACAACATTGTAAATTTATGCTTGTCAACCATATGTATTCTAGAATTTTAATATTTTAATGATACCAGTGAAAGTGATCAATACCCAGATTGGCATGCTGGACTTGTATTCCTTTGTTCCAGTAGGCTCCCTAAGGATGGCACTCCAGTGCCAAAATATGTAGGGTTTCATACTTGTTATGAATTGTACTTTATGATCTGCATTTTATTGCATTTTACTGAGTCCATTCATTAGTTGCTATAGTGAATGCAACAGTATGCGACATGTGAATGATAAACTTCAGAAGTAAACTGCTAATATTTCAAGATAATCTTGCCTGTGTTTTGAGAAATACTCTCAGAAGTCATGAGTCCTGCTCAAAAGCTGGAGGTCAGCACTTCGAGAATCTTCTATGAAACAAGGTAATGTGATAAAACTCCTGTGACAGCTGTGGTGCTCAGTGACACAACTAGTACTACACAGCTTACTACATGACTTTAATAACTCTCAAGAAATTTAATGTGGTCATCCAAGTGCATTTTATTTGTGAAAATACCAATAAATTCAATCACAGCTACAAGTTTTGGCTCACACCACGCCATCTTCAGGTTGTACACAATTATATACAGATACATATATATGAACTAAATATGCAATATATTGTCAAAATTGAGGTCTGAATTTCATGTCATATATAGCAAGTTCATATGTTTTACTTAGTATTATAATGGGCTATAACAGAACACCAATTATGATGGCTTATCAAACATCATGAGTATTCATGTTCCAATAACTGTATTCCTAAATAAAGTATAAGATATACAATTGTTAGGTAGTTGTCAAAAGGATGTGAAGGTAAGACATGATAATCAATCTAAGCCTTTTGCTATACACTGTATAACAAATAATAATTCACAGTTTTGTCTGTCAACAACATACCAATGAAAATTAATAAGTAATAACCCAGAATCTTCCAAAAGAGCCTATGGAAAACCAAGAACATGTCCAATAATGAAGAGTGAAAAGGTACAATCTTGCAGGATACATAGGGAGGAAGGAGGCAGTGGTGTATTGCAGCAGTAAACTGTGATATCCTTATAATTTATTGCCACAATATGCCACAACCTCCTTCCTCTCTTTGATGATATGACCATTCTAACAACCACAATTTCCATGGGCTTTACAGTCATCCAAGAAATGGACAGAAAAACTGGTGTTAAGATGCAAAAACACTGGACAGCATTTGTTTTATGTTACTCATACCATGCATTTTCTTACACATCCACAAACATCCATATCAATATATGATCCAAAGGGATCTTGTCCAGCTGAAGTGTGTGATGTATCCCATGTCAGGGTATATAGTGTACTGGGTAGTACTGGCAGGAACAAAGACCAATGGTCATGTGAACCATGGAGATTGAATTACTGGCATGGGCTAAGTCCCTTGCCAGAGATGCTCTTCTACATCCTAGACATGATAGTGCAGAGCATTTACATTTTACATACATGTATAAAAGCACAGACAGAACACTTGAAGTGTTCAAACAGAAGGTGGTGAAAAGAGACAGGCAATGAACATATAACACTGGGGTGAGTTCGCATAACAAGTGTTGCTGTGCACAGGCAGTAAGTATTAAACATTCTCAATGTGTGTCTGTATTCTTACCTTAGTTAGCCGGAATGCAGAGCACATCTTTTCTACACTGTATATTATTGTCATCTGTGGCCTGTCTGGCTCTAGCACATTTTCCCATATTATCTCATAAACACTACAATTTTTGGAAAAAAGCTTCTCAACATAAAATGATTTTCTCTAAAACTTTTGTCTGAAAAATTTCTCATACTAAGAAGAATTCAGCAAGATATTATCATGAATGTACTTAGGTCTTCATGCGAAGTACTTGTTATTCTGGCCAGATTTTAATGAAACTTGAATTTTCTCAACAAATTTTCAAAAATAATCAAATATCATATTTCATGAAAATCTGTCCAATGGAAGCTGAGTTCCTCCATGCAGATGGATGGGCGGATGGACGGATGAACATGATGAAGCTAATAGTCAGTCCTTGCAATTTTGAGAACGTGCCTAAAAAGATCATCATGCACTTTCACAGGTGTGAAGAAGTGCACTTTGCAATATCACAGAAGTCACCATTAATATAATCAACTAACCATAAATAACTTTCGTATAAAGTTCCTCCAGTTGTGGCAAATGATAAGAGAATTGTAAAATGGTGATATGTGTACTGAGAAAAAAATACCCAGAGAGAATCTACATGGAAGTGTCCAGGTAAATACTCTAGTATATAGAACTTCCCCTACTGGAGGGTTAAGTCTTAAATCAGTAAATTAAAATACTGAAAACTTTATAGAACTTTAATTACACCCTGTAAATCTGTTGCAGTACACGAGGACTTGATGGGTGCCAGGCTTAAGTTGCCTGAGCTGGCCACAAATAAAGACAGAGTAGTTTTGGAGATTACTTTGTTTCTACCAGCACTGCAGCAGTGTCTGTGTGGATTTATGTCTCGTAAATGCTAATCATCTGTGGAATAAAAACGTATTTAGGCGGGTCACAAACTCTATAATCTGAAACCTGCTTGAAATTTATGTTTATATTTAAATGTATAACAATAACACAAAAACAAAGCTACATACCCAAACGTATCAGCATTTGTACTCCTTTCCTCTGAATCCACAACATCTGTATACTGTTCCTCTGATGTAACTTCCACATTACATTCAAGATCATTGCTGTCTGTTACTCCATTCATCTCAGGGGTATTATTGATACACTGCATCTGAGTAAGGAAGCTCAAGCAGGTTAGCGTTTCTTTAAAATCCAGAGAAGCTGGTGACAAACAGCCAATCACCAATGTAGTAGCTTTCCCACCAAATGAACTCTATGAGATAACAAAAATGTTTGAAACTGTAAAAAGCACAATTTATTTGATTCAGATAAATATGTGCAAATGACCAGTCACATCACAGTATCCTGATGTTCAAGCATAAAAGTAGAGTCAGGTGAAGGATATAATTCTCTTTAGTACAATAAGTACTGTTTTCCTGGTAGCAGGCAATGACACGCTGCATTAGTGCCATGTCCCATAAAATATGTAAATATAAATAATGATAATGTTAACAGGAATTAGTTGGCAATGGAGGCCAATAGGAAGAAAGACTTTTTCTTTCTTTTTTACTTACAAATTTCCATTAATTCTGGATACAATGGCAATCATTATGGTTGAAAAACTAAAAAATTATCCCTGTTGTAATACCTGAGAGTAACATTACTCTTTATAAAATAACAGTGCATATCTCACATGATGGGATGCACATTTATAGTACAGCAACATGTTTAGGATACATATGTCAGTCAACACTGATTAAAAAATTTATTTATTGTAATTAAACGTCTGTTTTAAAATTACAACTATTCACCTTAAAGGTTTAGAAATTACGAAACAAAAATAATGCTATGAGGACATGTACAAACCTGCATGACATTCAGCTGTTAACAAAGGTCTTAACTGAACACATAAACCCTGCCATGTGAAAACAGTCTTCATTTACTTAAGAATATAAAGGTAAAGTTCACCCTAGAACAGGCCACAAAGGCCCAGAGGTGGAGTACAGGTATAACTCTACTCTTTCTTTAACCTTAGTGCTAGATGGGGTAGGGTGTTCAATGCTACACCCCAGCTGCTTTACACCTGGGCAAGACCCATTGCCCACTGTATAGAAGGCTGGGTGGGTCCCAGCACCAGTCTTGACGGGCGCGGAAAATCTTGCCCCCACCAGGATTCAATCCCCAGACTGTCCAGCCCACAACGAGTTCCAATACCGACTGTGCCATCCTGGTCCATGACTTTAAAATATACTGTAGTTATATTTGTTTTTTTTTCATGCTAGGACAAATTTTTGTGTATTAATTTTGTGCGTTGTTTCCAACTTTATATTGTTCACTAGTGATTGCGCAATATTGCAGTTAGCTGTTAAAATTTCATAGTGGTGTACATGACTTTTGCACACTTGCACATGTCGCTCTTGATGATGTAATGGTCACATGACTATGGTGCGATTTCTTTGTCTTAACAGGCAGGCAAGCACGTAAGCTTGGCTTGCCAGTTCAGTTCAAGTTGCAACTCCGTCTTGCCAAGACATGTATGGGCTTGCGTCCTGTGAGGTGCAGACACAAGCCCACAATAAGTGCAGTCCAGAGGGGGCAGCTAAGCATTACACATACAAAGGTGTAATTAGTCAGTCTACAAGCAGGTTTGCAACTTCAGCAGTCTCAAAGGGAGACACACGTATGCAAAATGTGTCAATGTGTCTTTGTGTTCAATAATTCATGTTGCATGCTGGATAGCATATCTTTGTTAGTTATTATCAACTGCAAGAGGCTGTCAGCCAGTTACATCGGCGTAAGGCAGTGTATTTCAGTTGAGAAGGGACTTGTGATTACCACAGAAGTGTGTGTGCTAACTCTGCAAGGGTAGCTATTCTAAATTCATGGGGAATTATTAGTCAAGAAATATGTGCAGTGGACTGTGACAAAAGGAAGCTATTTAATTGTGTATTAATATAATTACAGTATTATTATCAGCATTATCAAACAAGCTTACACTTGAACAATTGAAGGTTAATGTGAATAAGGCAATTATTAACAGTGATTAATCATCAAAGAGTGCATTAACATTATTCAATATTATTAATGAAGCCATTTAGAGTTACATAAGGGTAACAATTTCTTGGTTTAGTTATGTTCAACCCTGTGATTAAGTGTGCAACCAAATAATAATTATCAGTAAAGTGAAACTGGATCCTTGTTTTGACTGGCAATTGCATAGGTCATCATGAAGTCAAACCTTTCCACTATCCAGTGCATCCCCTGAACTACAGCAGGTAGCGACAGTTTTAATTTTTAATGTAGTGCTGTGTTAAAACACTACTTTGAAGTGCATATTGAACAAGATACGCACATTTTCTTCTAGTGCCTGTTATCATTTTAAAGTACACAAGTTCTGTTTCAGTTTAGTTTTGTATATACATGTGCAGTAAAACATAAACATAATTTCCTTAAATTGTGTGTAGGAAGAGCACAGTGGGCATCAGCAAGTTATTCGTATTTCCTTCTGCTGACAATACTGGTGAACTGTACACAGTATATTGTCATAAACTTCCTTGAATGGAAGTTACTTCTACACCAATATTCAGGAGATTGTTAATGTTACACATTGGATAATCTGGGGATTGAATTCCAGTGTGGGTAGCATTTTCTGCACCCATCTGGACTGGCCCCAGGGTCCACCCAGCCTCCTATACAGTGGGCACTGGGTCATTCCCGGGACTAAGCGGCCAGGGTGTAATGTCAACCACCCACCTCCATATAGCACCAAGGTTAAAGAAAGAGCACAGCTATACCTCTACACCCTCCATGCCATCATGGCCGGTTACAGAGTGAACTTTACCTTATTGTAGCTAGTAACTTGGATTGAATCTGGAACTTCCAGAGAACTGATCTACTGTAATACTTACCACAGTTCTACATAGTCATATTGCATTTTACTGCATCAATTACTCACTTTAACAAGTCTTGTTAGCACAGACTGCATATAGGGGACTTGTGTGTGCTGCCACTGGGGTTCTGTCAGTGTGGAAACAACATTTGCCAAGGCAACCAATCCACTATCCAGCTGAATTGATTCTGATATGAAATGACCATCACTTTCCACTAAAACCTTCTTCCCAAAGCCTCCAAGGTCAGTGAACTGAGCTTTTGAACATATATTGCGAATGATGCCATCTGCAAAATGAGTTACACACAATTAATACTGAAGAGTTTCCTCTCCAAAAGCAAGTTCCAACAATGTGAAGGTTTCTGTAAAGCTTTGCCTAATTTGAAGCAGAACCTGATATACATGTACCAGTGCTTAGTCTACCAGTTTCTGAAAGCGCAAAAATTGCAGAGGACACAAAATACAGCCACACTGCACAAAGCATAACTTCAAGATGATGCAGTCTAGATACCTGACATCATCAGCAAATAACTCTGCAGATACCATTCTACCTCCATCTATCAGGTGAGTTCTGCAATAACTGCAGGAGTTCATCTTTTGACCAGTCTGGAAACTCTCTGACCACATAACAAAGAATTTTTTGTGTATTACACATACAGTCGGAACACAACTATATGTGTAATACACAAAAAATCCTTTGTTATCGAACCAACACAACGGGGATGATGCATCTCAAAAAAAAAAAATCTCTGACCACACTTCACACAACACACACACACACATATATATATACTTCACTCGATTATTCAACAACTTAAGCTTTTACACATTATGCATGTTTCAGAAACTTATTACCTTTACCTCCTACCTTCTGTAACAATAAGCCCTCGAGAAATAAGATTTGATATCCACAGCATAGTTAAACAGCATGTTAGCAAACGATTACAACAACTAAATGTTACTGCCAACTGAATCAACACCTTCATCATTTTATAATAGCTGGATGACTTTACAATACTTACCAACTATCCACTGCTGCTCTAGAGTCAAGGTGAATAAGGAATGGGAACAACAATGCTGCTGCTGAGCTGTGACCCATCCCACTTGCCTATTGCTCATTCCTACATGCAAGCAATTAAATACTTCACTGACACTTTGACATTCAATTTCTTCAGCTCCAGCAACTGTTGTATCCTTGAAAACAGACAACATTAAAGTTAAAATTCATGAGAACATTAGGATATTAGAAAGTATAATTTTACCAATATTATGGACTAGTGTGAAACTTTCTCTCCTAACCTTTATAAGTTTCTAATGCTTACCTTCAAATTATCTATTACAATTAAGTGTTTCTTAAACTGGCTTGTATTCAGAAGATCTCTTATTTCATCATCATGAATCTCAATAAATGATACTCTTATTTTGAATCTTCTACCAGGAATTTGCTGTAACAAATGGCAGAACACAGAAATGTTTCCATAAATTATTATTTCTCACATACAGATGAACATACTACAACGAATTTTGTTAGACAGTCATATAGGCCTAATGCTTGACGAAATGCTCATATCCAACATTAGCAACATATTCCACATACTGTACAGAGTCCATCTTGTATAGCAATGAATATTAACAAAACAAAGACATTTTATTGCACAAAATTAAGCTTATTCCAAGGAAACTTAAGAGTGTTAGAAATCTGTCATGTTACAGTCTGCCAGCTGTTCAGAGCACCTAGTCTGAAGCAGCAATAGTTTCTTTATTGCATCAACAAAGAACTTGTTTGGTGGCTCCAGCAGTCCAGTGTCCAACACCTTCTTCACTCTGTCAATGCATAAGAATTGTTTGAGTCATAATGTTTCCATAAATGGTTCAAAGTGGAGTTAAACAATCAGTGTAATATCAACACTGTACATGAGATCACACAGCAACTCAAATAATGATGTAAGCAACCAACAAGATGCAACAAATTCCATTTATTGATCTTTTCAAATCAGCTCTACGTGTTTCAGGCGACAAACTTGCCCATCCTCAGGAGCACTTTTTAACTGTATATACAGCTCTTGGTTCAATGCACCGATATTGCTACGGACTGGTGGCAAGGTTCCATCTTAACCTTGTCACCAGTTGGCAGCAATATTGGTGCATTGTACCAAAAGCTGCATATAGAGTCAAAAAGTGCTCCTGAGGATGGGCGAGTTTGTTGCCTGAAACATGTAGAGCTGATTTGAAAAGATTAATAAATGGAATTTGTTGCATCTTGTTGGTTGCCTGTATCATTATTCTAATGACCACGGTCTCACAAACATCAAGCATCTCAAATTTTAGCTACAGGTTCCACTGTCAAGGCAGCCATAAGTGGATGAAGACTGTCTAGACACATGAGAATATTTTCAGACAGTTTACTTCTACATTTGATTCTAATGATATCAGTTGATTGCAAAGCATACTGCAATGTATTCTCCTCCTGAAAGTTCTTTACTGTTTATGTTTCCAAGATGCAGCAAACAGTCAACACCACTTAGCCGGTAAAAGCTACAGTCTTTCTGAAAGATACTGAACTGGCAGAGGCCTCAGAAATGTACAGGGTTTTCATTTAATTTCACAAATACTGTTGCCACTTCCTGCTGCTATTCTGCTATATATGTGAGCAGCCAGCAGCGTGGATTACATTAACACAATAAGCGAGTTGACAGCAAGTGGAAAACACGAAACTGGCAGATAAAATAATGTCCTTATTTTAGTCAGGGATAAACCAAGACACCCCTTGCCCAGTAATCTGTTGCAAGTGATGGTGAAGACTGACAAGTGGAAGTACTTAGCTTCTATAATGTAATGCAAAATATGTCATCCTGCATCCATACTGTATCAGACCTAATAAACATTTCCTGAGCTGGAGTGGCTGGGTGCTTATAATAAGGCTCTGACATATGCACTGAAGTTCACAGTAATACAACTATATTTCATCTGCGGTGTTTACACAATTCAGAAGCCAGATGCTGTGTAGTGAATGCCACATGGTTCCATTTAGTCTTCCATTAACTGTTTTGACACCCACCTTACAATAATTTACCAAAAATTAAAATTATTAAGAAACATGGAATGAAAAAACCATAACTTACATTCAGTTTAACTACAATGTTCATGATGCTACCTTGAATTGTCTGACAGATCATTGCTTCTGCCTTCTCTGACAACATTATCAGTGGTTAAATTCTGTAAACTCCAGGGTATCAAACAACAGCAACATTTGTTTTCCTACTTTTATAACACTTTCATTAACAAACACATATTGTAATATACCACACAGCCATTGGCATACTGCATTAATATTATCAGTGAAGTGCAGCCATTTCTACACCTTCTGTCCACAGAAATATTATGACAGTCTGTAGCTCATCTTTAATCCTCAGTCAAGGTATTCAACATCTTGATATGTGGATTACTAGTGTCACACGTGGTGTGTGGCCAAGCTAAAGCGTACTTGTGCACACACAATTGTGCTATGTATTAGACAGTAATTTTTATTTGCCATTTCACTCTAGTGAGCATGATAACAATATGAACCTGTGAATCACATTGGTCAGCCCACATGTCACTTTTTGTGTCAAACAGAGCTGTAAGCATGAATGACTTTGATACAAATTTTAGTGACAATAAACAGTAATAATTACAGGTCCTTGAAGCTGTAAAAATAATTTTACACATATTGTTGTATTATAATTCACCCTTCAAAGGTGAAAATGGCTAAGAAGAAGAGTTTCTCTTCCATTCCATAACCTCTCATCTACTGGACCTCAACAACTAATGATAAAATTTTTATCATAGCTATATCAAAGGGAAAACGTTCGGAGCCTGTACTTCAAAAACAGTGTCCAATGGGTCAAACAGTAAAACAGTTGTATCTTCATTTCTATGACCTTTCTGTTCATTCCACATTTGCTAAAATCCCTAACATAACCTATCCTTATTAGTACAATCATGCAGATTCGAACTCCAGTGTAACATCATGGACAGGACTAAACAATCTGTGTTGCTATAAACAAGTGTTGTTCCAACCAAGCAGTATGATACTATGGAAAGAGCAAAGGACTTAACTGGTGTTACAGAATATTTGCTGCTAAAGGTGAGGTGTCACATAAACTAATGTTGTTGTAAACAAATCTGAGTATAGTTCCACATAATGACATTCTGTAACAAATCATAATGTTCTGTCATCCTTCTGGGTAACTTATGCATTTATCCCCTCTCTCCTAAAACAAATTTCACATGAAAAATAAGGTGGAAAAAAATGTATAAAGCATTATGAAGATATCACACTCACAGTCAGTCGACTGAAGATTTCTCTGGTTACTCTGGGAATAATGCCATACTCAGTTTCACTTAAAGCACAATGAACACCTGGTCCAAGGATGGTGTATGTTTTGCCTGCACCAGACTGGCCATATGCAATTACTGATATATCGTACCCTGTAACAGATGAGTTAAGTCCTGAGAGAGTGTTAGAACACTCCATACAAGGGGCCATCACCTTCTTTTTTATGTCCCTGTCCTTTCAGTCTTGCTATAAAATCCTCTTGAATTAATGGTAAATAACCTAGTAATCATCTTCTAATCATCATAAAATTATTCCTTTGCATGAATAAGACAGACCACAACTAATTTTAATCAAAATATTGACCTCAACACTACAGTGAGGTAAACAGTTGCTGTATTTATATGAATACAAGACATAATTAATCAAATAAGAAAAAGGGGGTCATCTAATAATTGCCAACATGTTCTGTACAGGTGTTTTCCTGAATCAATGGGGATTGTGATCACAAACAGGGTAATCTTATATTCACATATATGATACTTTAATTACCAACCACCTCCATCAGCCAAGAACAGTCTCAAAGATACAAAGCTGGGCATGTTGGTGGTGACAAGAAACACCCTCAGTCCTCATGCTCTATTTCCTACTTTTGTTAGTGATACTTAAGTAACTGCACAGCTTATATACCAGTGAACAGAAGGATAGCTGTGATGTATCAATGGAGATATAGAAGTGATCTTCATTGAGTACGGCATACATTAAGGCCAGGATCAACAGACATACTCACAAAACTACAAAAAACATCACTCAGAATTACCATCCTTGACGGGAGGTATCTAGTGTATGGTCAGTCACTTTACTGGCTGACACACTGAAGCATAGCAACTGAACTATTCTCTCTCACAAATATCAGAAATACATGATGCAATGTCACAGCCACTGGACTGACCACAAGATGACATTACTGCTGTTAGCACCAACATCTACTGCTTAAAATGCTATGGAAACTTTCAAAATATTGAAGGTTGCTTTTCGAGAGTAGAAAATGGGAAGAACACAGATTTTGTGTGTTTTTACTAATTCAAAAGTGGTAGGACCTTTGCCAAAAATGGCAATGACTTGGGACACTCATTTATAAGCAAAACGGATAAAAAAAGGAACTGAGGGAAGGAACCAGTCCTTGAAAATAGAAGAATCACTATTTGTGAAGCTGCTGACAAGCTGGGAATTTGTCTTACATCAGTTCAGAACATTATGAAAGATGTACAAAATTTTTTATTTTTTAAAAAGACCAACAAATCCACCTGGACATATGAAAGTACTTTTATTACACAGAAATCACCAACATGTTTCAGCCATTTATGCGGTCAACCTCAAGGTGGTGAGACAATTTGAACATGCATCAGATCCTCACCATATCGTGCCCTGCCTACTGAGCAAGAAGGAGGATCATGTTAAGCCTTTAAGGGCTGAGTTAAATCCCATCTGCTATTTGCTGGCATTATTAGGAACTACCCATATTCTCCACATTAGCAGGATAAGGGTTAACATGTGTCAGGACCCTCATCAGAGGTTTCAAAGAGACCAAAATTACCATGTGTCTTCTTTCTTTCCCGAAACTCAAGATGGAATTAAGATGAAGATTTAACAATGTCACCACAATTCAAGCAAAGCCCTGGGACGTACTTGCTGAGTATGAAATAGTGCACTTCACACAATACTTCCAACAATGGAACAATCATTGGGCTTACTGTATGAAGTCCCAAGGAGACCACTTTGATGGGGACAACACTGATCAGAAGTTAAGGATTGTTCTTAAGGAGAACTATATTCAGTCTGGAAACTATCTGATCACATCATGCCTGTTGCATGTACTTCTCTGTCACATTAAGTTGTTTCGAGGCAGATGACAGGCTGATTCTAAAGTAGTGATACTAGACTTTTTGGGACTCTCTGATGTAAAATATACTTAAAATATACTTACTCTGCTTGTTTGGGCAAGAGTACACTGTCCTAACTTTTACTGTTCTGACATATGATTAATACAACAGCAGTCAGTTACCTCACAATTCCTCCAAACTGCAAAAATTTCTTTACACTATTCTTCAAAATATTGTCACTGAAATATGTTATGTCCTCTTCTATCTACCAAGTACATTAATAACATTACAACCTTTCTAAATGTCAATTATCAAATACATTCAGATAATATGCTCATACATATGACAGATCCACCATGGGTGACAATTTTCTTGAGACCAGAACTACTGTTTTGCAAAATCAGCTGATATGCTGCAGTCATAGACTCTCAGGGCATAACACTAAAGCACAGACAAAAACAGCCATACTGAGATGGTGTTGCTTTAAACAAATAGTAAAGCTCTATCACAAGCAGTATATACATTAATTATTAATAATATTTGTGATATGTACATCACCTTCCAAAACACAATCAATAAGTGGATACACAGTAGTGACAAAGAGTTGACTTTGGGAGCAATTCATTGGTAACGCATAACTGACAGTGAAACAGTTTTGTTTTGCCAAAACAATTTGGTTAGCATATGGGAAAACATCAACACTAACAACTTCATGCAGCCTGTCTGTGGGAAGTAAAGGCCGCACCTGAAAAAAAAAAAACACAGCAAAATCCTCACTTACACGAAAAAAAAAAAAATCAAGAAAATTAAACAAAGCTGATACAGAGTAATTACAATGACTGAACTCAAACTACTTACAAAAACAAAATTTCTTACAAATTTATAAAAAATGTAAGACAACACTGTATTGTTCATGTACAATGAATGATGCTTTTTATACTTTCTAAAAGACTGATTACTGTACATTTAAAGCACCATTACTACCAAAGTGCTTCAAGTCCTGTATAAATAGATATAAGAGAAAACTATGTTGTCAATAAAGGACTGTTCATATTTCAGCCACTAAACAGCCAATGGGGCTGCGCCAGTAGTTTTGAAACCTTCTGCATTGCCTCAGAACTTGGCAGAGTCTGTTTTACATAATATGATGTTTAATGATAAAGGGAACTGACACTGGGAGTGTATACAGGTTACGGCTGATATGGGAACAAGTGTCATGAATTTGTCAGATGAATATAACAGGACTTGGGAGACAGAAATGTACCTCCAAGTTGGGTCAAGCAGATACGGTTGTTTTGTAACTGGCAGTGCCCGGTTCGAATTCAGACCGGGACATTAAATCTGATAGATTTCTTGTGTCCCTCCACGCAAATGTCGGAGCAGGACTTCAAAATTGGTTCACAGTTGCTTCCACAGCCTTCTGAATTTAATATTCACTAACCATATCACTTGACGTTATATGTTTTGATGTACCAAGAACGTCGCCAAGTAAGTCATGAACAAAATAAATCTTAGATAAACCGTGGCACATGCCATAATACTTTAATAGAGACACACCCCTCAGTACTCACTATTCAGCTCATGAATTGTGACAATTATGTAAACCTAACCAATAACTGAAACACAATAACGATGATTAGTGGATACATTTTAAAAGACATTATATTGCAATTAAATCGTTGTACGCCTACTATCCTTCTAATGACAGCAATATTGTTTTGGCCTACTTTTCCACTCACTTGGACGTAAATATGGCACATAGAGATTATAATAAGTCAACCCGAAGAAACACTACTGGTACTGAAGTACTCTAACCTCGCCAATAATCTTACCCGAACTGCTACTTGGATGGGAACTCCCATCATTTTTAGTTCAAATTATAATAGAACACGCTCTTGAAAATCTATTTCATACTGACGACACAAACATTCTTACACGCCACCACGAATTTCTAGACAAAATCGAGGTTATGTTGTTTACAATACGTAGCCATGACACACTACCACGGATTATCGTCACCGGCACAGAGGCAACCCCATGGGTCGACGTTGAGGTGCGCAATCTTCTTTCGCATGGAGCAACACTCCTGCCATCTTTTCGTCGGGGCTACGAATCATACTTAGTGGCAACTCAGCCGATAATAAAGCTAATTACTTCTGCTGTGCCGGATCTGTACAATGCGGCCGCGTGTGATAAGTTCTTTCTCCAGTTATGCTTTGGGGCCTTCATTCACCCCTTTGGCGCCCAACGACGCAGACACTGTACGCAGAAATTTAAAGAAAATAGAGTTCTTACTGTAACCTCGATGTACATTTTAGAAGTTCTGTGCAACCTCAAGAAAAATTGTGACATCTATGAGCATAACACGAGAAGCAAATATGACATTCACATACAACCCCATAACACATCCCTACTTCGAAAAAGTGTGTTGCATATGGGTGCTAGATTGTACAAAAAATTGCCCACAAGGATTAAAAATGTAGACAAATACAATCAATTCAGAAAGGAAGTGAAGTCCAACCTGCTACATAACACGATTTACACACTTGAAGAATACCTGCAAGCTATACTAGTGTAGAAGCAGTATTAGTAAATACACATGATTAGGAGTTACAATACTACATTGTTTTTTTAACTTTCACACCATGTCGTGGTAAGATGATTTTACATAAATTCAAGCCAATAACTTTTATTGCTGTAGCTATTTATAAAAAAAAAACAGCATATTGTAAATCAAATTATGTTATTGTTGATACACCCTTAATCGCACAGGTGACACGGTGATGTAACATCGAACTTATCTGACATACTTTCACAAACTACCTCAAATAACATGCATATAGTAATGTATTTCATGTTTGTATTGTTTTGTTAAAATTTTCTCATTATTATCACCACATATGAAAACTGCCTTACACTATGTACTGTAAATTTTATTACGCAAATTGGACAAGTCCAGTGTTGCATATGTAACAATATGGAAGCAATAAATCAATATCAATATAACTACGTTGCGGGGTGAAGTCATACTAAATGATCTGTGGCGTGGAGAGTGGAACTTCGAAATATCCTAGCATACATATGGTTATTGTGTTTTTGTGCAAGAATTTGCATAAATAAATTAAATCCTGAAATTTAAATCCCAGTGTTCTACAGATTACCCCAGGAATTTGGATTATAAATGTTTCCTTGTTTAAATTAGTCGTTCACAGAACACATGACCTTGGCAGATCACACAACTCATACACTGCAGCCTCAGTGGTCATATTACTCTCTGTACCTATTATGCACTACAATTCAAACTGCTTTTAAATCTAGGAATGGGTGGATAAAATTTTCAACACCATTGAAACGTATCAAAATATTTAAAATGTTTATTATGTGGGGTAAAATTTTTCTTACAAATATGTACACTATATTTACTGAAAAATTGTAATATGGATATAAAACTTATGACAGCAACACACTTTGCATTAAATAATGGAACATATGTGCTTTGTATTTACAGCTTCACTCAGCACGAAGTAAGGATCAAGATGTTGCATCTTGTGTCACTCTCTTTGCCAGTATGCAAATATTCTCTGGCGAAGTTTGCTCAGTAACATATTCAAACTGCTTGCACTTGTAGCCTTGATTCTCAAGATAAACTTGGCGTCCATAATTCAGTAGGGCTTTGCTGTTCCTCCCTATTTTCTTCCTCTCATCTTCAGTGAGAGTTATGTGAAGAGGTCTAAAAAAAAAACGAGAGTTACATTAGGTACAATGAAACATCCATACAGTAAAACTGGGTACCATATTCTTGAATATTCTATATGAATATAACTTTTTTTTTTGACATTCAGAGGATTGTGCATCATGATATATTCTTATAATAAAAGCCAACAAGATGCACTATTTCTCAACTTTATTTTGGTAAAGAACTCTACATATTTTGGACAGATCTACTGTCCATCATCAGAAGCCTTAATATTGTATTCACAGCAATAGGTATTTGTCATACTAGTTATGTTGACTGTCTGCTAGTGAGGTCCTGACCTTGCTAGCAGACAGTCTAGTTATGTGGAATCAGCAAGAGACTTCTCTCTGGTTTGAGTGCCTTGAATGCTTACTGTTCTGTGCGGTAATTTGCAATCTTCAACTGCAATGATCGAATAACAGAAAATAAGTTGGGTAGAGCACACATTATAATGCGCGTGGGAAACGTTACAGTTGTACAGAATTCCATTCCCTTGCTAGCAGACAGTCAACATAACTAGTATGACAAATACCTGTTGCTGTGAATACAGTATTAAGACTCCTGATGATGGACAGTAGATCTGTCTGAAGCATGTACAGTTATTTACCAAAATAAAGTTGAGAAATAGTGTTATCTTGTTGGCTTTTATTATAAGAATGAATATGCCTTCTACATTAAAACTAGGGTGGGGCATTAATCTGACATTCTCTTTACAATATGAAACAGGTCACTTAGGAATGAAGTAAAGTGGTAATGGCACTTTAATGTACCGACTAGTATTTATTTTGGAAAGCGATAGAACTCATAGCATACATCTTGTTGGCTTTTATTATAAGAATGAATATACCTTCTACATTAAAACTAGGGTGGGACATTAATCTGACATTCTCTTTACAATATGAAACAGGTCACTTCAGAATGAAGTGAACAATGTTTTATTAATTTATTTTATTGTTTTGCAACTAAAGAGCTTTTACACAATCTGAGTTTTATTATTTAACAAGGCTATTAGACACTGAACTGTTTATAATTATTACTTGTAAACATTGTTTTGGATCCCAAGAATGTAAGCAGCTTTATAGTTATATGGTTCATATTGAAGGCCTGATGATCACCCAACAGGGTCAAAACATGTTGCCACTCTAATCATAATAAACCATTTGTGTTTGACAGAAGCTTTTATTATTAATAGTTCCTAGTGAAAACACATCGGGATGGCTTCCATCAAATAAGTATTACTTATATTTATCCATGTCAAAATCAAATGTTCAACTGATATAACATGGGACTGAACCTGGACCTCTGAAGTGCAAAGTCCACAGTCAATCATCTGTGCTACAGCAAGGCCAAACCTTATATAATGAAGTCATAAAATATGATCCCTTAAATTATATTAACTGTGGGTATTCCACCATATTTCACCACCTGCATACAGGCCGTAGAAAATACTTCACAGGCTACGGATGTTTGTTCTAATGGCCATCTGACCTTCGTCCATCAGTGTAAGTGTCATCATGTTCTTCAAGGATGGACATCCCTCTGCTGTGTGCAGGTCCACAAGTTGCCCAGCTTGTTATGCCACACATCACATGAAAATCTTCAGCTGTGAATCCTTGAGCCTGCAAAAACCAAGGTACAATTTATGTGCTACGTACAACTACCCACAGTATTCTTTTTCAAAGGTACACCTCTATTCCAGTTACCAGGTTTACAGTCAGTGGTATCTACTTGTAAAGGAAGTCTGTTTAAAATACTGTCTTGGATACTGTCTAGAAACTCTAAAAATCTGTGAGAATATTCCAAGAAGCTGATTAAGCCTGTAATTTGATTCAATCTTTTTAAGTAACAGTTACATTTTTACCCTTGTTTATTAAACAAATCCATTGTAATTACAATTCCAGTACTTCCAGAAAAATGGTGATGATGACAAAAATGATAATGATGGTACATTGTTTGTACTGACATTGTAACGTATGTACATACCAGCATAAAATCTTTGCCTGTATATGAGCCCCAGTCACAGCGATGATGACAACACAAAGCCATAAGAATTCCAGCAGCAGGAACTTCCTTTCTGTCCTCCATTTTGTCACAACCAATCAGGCACCGCAGGGCAAAGTCTGAAAGAGATGCACATATACATTAGTCAAAGAGCATTTAAGCTAGATGTAATTCAACTCTCTGTGAGAGGATTTTACTTTTAAAATCAATGATTCAGTCAGTGATTCATATTGAAATTGAAATGTATTCTGTCTGGGGTACTTTGTAGATATATCTGCATACTGCATGGATGAAGAGGAAAGGTCATGAGCAGTTCTAAAGTACATATAGCATACGTCTAGACGGAAATAAACTTCACTCAGAATAATGGTGATTTGGCTAACATTCAATCTGGAAATTTTTAACATGTGAAGAAGAATTTCTAATAATTATAGCGAATCCTTCAGTAATAGTAGTGGTAAAAATTAGTCTGTCTATACAACAACACATCCCAACAAAAACTGGAAAACAGTCTGAAATACCAAATGTTTTAAGGTGGTAAACAGTGGCATTTTTTGAGTTTCTGAATGTACATGCACAAATCTGAGACTGACCTGTAGCTGACCCACAAAGGTGTTTCCCAAGGCCAACAACTCTCTTATACAAGTGTAAGTCTGGAATATTTTCCAGATAAAGATCTGCTATGTCCGCACGAATACGTTTACAAAGTGAGGGAGTTTCCTTGAGTTTGTTATCAAATTTGTGACGCTGGCTGGCACGATCAACAAGAAGCAACAAGTAATCATCTCTTTCCTTCATTATCTGGGCAATATAATAACTGAGCTGACCTGCAAGTAAAAATTAAAAAATCCACAAGCTGGCATGCTAAATTGAGATAACTTAGTACAGTTCAAATACGTTTAATAGATAACAGCACGCGAAACTCAGTTCAAACTTGGCTTTTGGATATTTTTCATGTATGTTCACTGGCAGATAGAGTTTTGGAGAGTGAGTTTCAAACTAACAGCATCCTAGCCTCACACTATATGCCTGACTGATATTTCTAACTTCATGCAAGATACATACCCCTTCCAGCACCAAATTCAACAAACACAGTATTCCCTTGCAGAAGACCAGATTTTTCAGCATGTCCCAATAATGAGGAGTTCTGGAGCAAATGTTTCATTTTATTTGGACTGCAACTAAAATTCTTTAACTCTTCTGACAGTGATGCATGATTTAAGATCTCCCTTTCAATTGCTGGTATATGTTCTGTAACAAAAGTAGACTAAATAGGGTACAAATGTGCCAAAACTATTGTTTGGCTAATGTTTGTCACAACTATTTGTTGGTCAGGTATGTAATACCTTTATTCTCTAGTTTTAGCAGAAATTTGCTGATTATGAATTATCCATGTGTTCCTAAATTGTTCATAAACCTACATTGACACGTATTGTTCTAAGTGATCATATGCTGGTCACAAAGATGTACTGGCAAATGGCAAAAATGGCCTACTGAGCCATATGCTGGTCTGTGTGTGCTGAATTTTGGAAACTGAAATGTCCATGCTAAGCCAGAAAAACTCCAGCCATCACAAGATACATCTAGCATTTAAACTTGTCTGCTAAAGGTTAAGTAACATGTCTGGCATTCATACATCATTGCATGGATATGTCATAATATGAATTTTTTTTGCTGTAATTGAAAAAAATAAATGTTTTTTTGTGCTTAAAAGAGAGGGAGAGATGGAGAAAGAGAAAAAGAAGATGAAATAAAAAGAAAGAAGCAGCTCCAGTATCTAGACTATATAGCATCATTGATAAATTCATAACATCAATATGAAGCATTCACAAAATGACAGCTGACAGGTTAAACCAAAAAGTTCTTTAACAGAAACCTGTCCCAATATGGTTACACTGCAAGTATACTACAGTTTTTATCTTTCAGTAAGTTAACTCTTGGAAAGTAAGCACTTTGTAAATTAATTTTTGACTCTACATATGAATCCAACATTTTTCCATATTTACTTTCTGAATACTCAAAACACAACTTCCTTATTAAATTACTGAAACAAAAATGCAGGTAGAGCATGTTTTAATAGCATGGTGAAAAAAGAGAATGACTGTGGATACATATGGTCTTTATCAGAACATTAAATTTTGACAGAAACATCAAACTTCCTTTATTATAAAACCTGATGTTTTTAAAATGGTGGGAAGCCTTCAGCAATAACTGAGTAATATGGAGCATCCCAGTAGTCAAGTTCTTGTGCATGGCAACTGTCAAGAGAGCTGTATCACATACAAAGCCAGGAATGTTGAGCCCATTTTCCTCCAGTAGTTCAACTTACCTTTTTCCAAAGCACAGTCTTTAAGTTTGAACCTCCACCTTCTAAGCAGTCCTTGCAACCTCTGAAAATATTTCTCAGCACACATTGGCATTCTTGTCTTGAAATGCTTTCAGTTTCACTTTGAGTACAGTCTTGCAGTGAATGTGGGTTGTTCACATAACTCTGTCTTTCAGTGTCCCTCACATTAACCCTTATCCTGCTAACGTGGAGAATATGGTGAGCTCCTAGTAATGCCAGCAGATGGCAGATGGGATTTAATTTGGCGTTTAAAGGGTTAATGACAGAGATTCAGGTTAGGAGTTCAGGGAGCCACAATCTAAGGGTATCAGCTGTTTGTCAAATGTGGCTGACAATGACGAGTTTGCTGTGTGGTCTGTGGCACTATAATGCATGAAGTGTCCATACATTTTTTCTTCTTTTGTTAATAATTTTAAGAAAGGTGTTCAAATTGACTGAATGTAGTGTTGGGAATTTATTTTTCCTTCAGTAGACAATGGCCCTACAATTTATATTTAGTGAAAAATATGTTTTCATGTTTTTCTGCAAATATATGCTCTTTGTTCAACAGAAAATAATTCTCACATGCACTGACCACCTGCTCTGTTTGTGGCACAATGCTTACTAGGCTCCTGTTTCATGTTCCAGTGCTCAAATGAAGAGGAAATTTCCAGCAGATTCACACGGACTTAGTGAGCTCATATTTCCTAGGCTGGAGAGTAATATTGGTGGAATACTCTGTACAAGATGTCATTGGTTTAGCCACCCACAGTAAGCACTTGTATATCATAAAACACAATTTTTACTCAATTTAAAATGTCATTCATTTTTTGGTATTTTCAAAGATTAAGAGGAAAACAAAGGCAGAAACAAGTTACACAAGGTCAGTATGGTTAGAGATGAGTTATACAATAATATCTAACTTACTATTGTACACAAACTCAATTTTCTGCAGAAGAAGCACCAACTCATCTGCATTTAGGTCAGCAAGTTTCCGACAATTCTGATTAACATCATGATCACTACAGTTGATCCCAGGAATGATGAACAAAGGCTTTTCTTTCGGTCTTGAATTGCATACAGCCATGTGTTTCTTTAATTTGTTTTCATAGCAGGAACTGTGAACAAATATGTTTATGAATTATGATTGGTAATTTCACTTTCTATGTATCTGATTACGTATCATACTATTACAATAATGGAATCATGTAAGACCAGTTTTACTATTAACCTTTGTCAAGTCATGGAACATCCAGCATCACACTACACACAGCAAGAGATAATTATAAATACTATTCTAAGCAGAAACTAAGAGTTCATATTACAGTTACTGGGGTATAAATATGCCAATGACTAAAACCAGTACAGACTTGAAGTGGTCAAAAATTATTTTGTAAGTGTGTGAAACTCTCAATGTAGCATATGTGATAATTACATGACATGTAATGTATTATATTACAATATTATATTTTGCACTGTGTCACTCTATGTTAAAATGTAAAACTATGTTTTATAACTCCTGCAATAACAACTGTCTATCTTCTTCCACAACAAAACTTCTTAAGTGAAATTATAATAAAAAGAACTCAAAAATATCAATCATTCTTCCCCTTTACAGACAAACCTGTCCTATAATTTGGACAGCTATAGTAAGGAACCCGTGTAGTGGGTCCCTGTCACCACGGCATGGCGCGTCCTCAGGTTGCGGATAGAGGAACGGCCTCCTTTATGGAGGGTAGCTGCGAATAAATTGAATAAGCAGTCGTGGACAGCCGAC
>Ga0131853_10003540_pt1 | contig 27983 bp, 18 predicted proteins | sample TergutLab28metaG_FD_92764 | JGI IMG/M metagenome (GOLD analysis project Ga0131853, IMG submission 92764) | Labiotermes labralis P1 segment gut microbial communities from Petit-Saut dam, French Guiana - Lab288 P1 (version 2) (version 2) | ecosystem: Host-associated > Arthropoda: Insects >...
ATTCCTTGCAGGCATGACAGCAGCAAGTTTGATGATTGTCTCAACGATTGCTGGTGCCCGAGCACGAGACTCGGGCGATAACTTTTGGGACGGCTTTGCCAATCATATCCGAGACAACTGGGCGATGACCATGGCGATAAGCGGTGTGATGATAATTGGCATGTTGGGAATTGGTCTTGCCGTTGGGGGTGTTGCGAAAGCGGCGGCGCCGAAAAAAGGGGCAGTGGTTAGCGGAGTTCCGAATGCGGTTGTAAAAACAAACGGTGTGCAGATAATGCATGCAAACGCCTCACAATTCACTCCTGAAGCATGGGCAATCATTCAAAGCCTGTCGAAAAAAGCAACAGGAAGTACTGTATCGAGTTTGAAGAGCGGGCAAGCGGTTCATAAGGGGTTTATGGTGACAAAAAGAACTGGAACAACGATAAAAGGTGTAGGAAAAAATGGTTCAGATTGGTTTATGGATGCATTTGACGGAACAACTATTTTTGAATTAAAGCCAAATAATCCTGTGGGAATAAAACAAGGTATAGCACAATTACATAGATATAACAACGCAATGGGCGGCAATAAATTTATGGTGCTTGTATTGTATTAAAAGGAGTCAATATATGACAAAGAATGAATTTAAAAAAGTTACAAAAGAATGGCTAATATCAAAAGGATTTAAGAAAACAGGGGATGTTTGGTATTCATATTCCTTAACCGATTTTGACATTACTTTTGGATTTCCTAAAGATAGGTTTGATGAAATATATCGTATTCATGTTGGTTTTCAGTTAAGGGATATTGCAACTGGTTGGGGGTATGAAACCTCATCAATTTCAAAAAGGCATAAGAAATACTGGATAACTTATGATATAGCAGATGGTTCTAAAGAATTAGTTAAGAGCAATTTCTATTATGAGAAATGGGATAAATACGATTATCTTGAAACTCTTGAGGAAATTTGCGATACTCATATCAAGCCATATCTTGATAAGGGCATAAAACACTTGAAAGAAATTGTCAAGAAATATGGAGAACCATTTGAGGGAAATACATACATGATTCATCCCAACGCCGCCGAAGCGGTTCGCAATATGTAGTTTGTAAAATTAATTTAATTAAAGAAGTGTTAACTTTTGAGTTGGCACTTCTTTTTTTCTATACTATACCTACTCTCTACAACGGAGACAAACTGATTGATGAGCATCGTATAATTTTACAGGATATTCTTTTTCGTTTTTTATGGTTAATCAAACAATTCTTTGGTCAGATTTATAATGCAGAATATTTGACAATAGTAGAATTTAGCAGTATAATTAACTATACTTCAATTGAAAATAGTTCTCATAGTGCCATCTTTTAAATAAAATTAACTCTTTTTCATTTATTGAAAAATATAAAAATATATTGAAGACTATAATTAGGGGTTATAGTCTTTTTTTAATAAAGGGAAAAATATGGGAAGAGAACTAAAGACTATCAAGGCAAGGCTTGAAAACTTGATTATAAGTGTTTGGAGAGAAACCAATCGTGGAAGAGTTGTTCAAAATGCTTTGCAGGCAATTGTTATTAATGCTATTTATGAGACTTTGAAACATTTTGAAACGGAAGATTATCTATATGATTCGCAGCATACTATCTCATTTTCAATAATTTATTTATCAGTGGGAAATTTTCGACAGTCTTCCAAAAATCTGTTGTTTGAAGTAGGAGCAGATTTGGTTTTGAACACATACGAACATGGCATTACATATTCTCAAATTATCGAAATTGCCAAGATAAATAAAAACAAACTAGATAAAACAAAGTTAGCATTATCCCAAAAAGCATTCTCTTCCACAACAACACTATCAAGACATTCTAATATTTATATAAAATATTTTGAAAAGAAATTGAAGGAAATTTTGGATAAATAACTAGTATAACACAAAACAGCGGTGCAATTAATCTTTAACTAACTAATCCCTAGACTAACTAGATCATACGAATTTTTAGGGTTAATTTTTTTTTCGGGCTTGCATTGCCCGCCTCTACATTGGTATGTCGTCTTAAAATAATAGGGGTGAGCAATGCGAGCCTGAAAGTGTTTTTGGGAAGGTGCGGACGGTAGGGTGTCGCTCGCTACAAAGCAATTCCACTAAAGTAGTTAATCGATATTGATGGTCTTTTGATTTAAAATTCATATTTGTAAAATTGTGTTAACATTAAAACAAATTAAAACATATTATGGAGCATGGCAACAATAGTAATAGATGCAGGTCATGGAGGCGCTGATTGGGGCGCCACTCATCATGAAAGAATGGAGAAGGCCGATGTTCTGGGCTTAGCGATAGCGGTTGGCAGGGAACTTGAAAGGCGGGGTCACAGAGTAATTTATACAAGGCAAACCGATGTGTTTGTTCCGCTTCAGGAGAGAGCAAACATATCAAATAGGGCAAATGCTGATGTGTTTGTTTCAATACATAGAAATGCGTTCACAAATAACACGGCTCATGGTTTTGAAAACATTGTGAGACCGAATGCATCACAGCGGGAAATTGCTTGTGCTAACAGTGTCATAAACAGAGTTAACCAATTAGGCGTGTTTGCAAACCGAGGATTACAAACAGGGAACTTTCTTGTGTTGAATGCAACTCAGGCTCCTGCAATGATTGTTGAATATGGTTTTATCAGTAATGTGATGGACAATCAACGCTTTGACCAAAACTTTTCAAGGCTTGCCATAGCAACTGCTGACGGTATTGAGGATTGTTTGGGAGGCGGGACGGCACCGCCGCCGCCGCCACCGCCAAGCGGGGGACTGCAAGGTGTTGTTACGACTGCCGGCGGAAGTCTAAATGTCCGAAGTGCGTCAAACACAGGAGCATCAGTAATAGGCGCTTTGCCAAACGGCACAAGTGTGAATATACTCGGTGAGCAAAACGGCTGGCTTAGGATTAATTTTCAAGGCAGAGACGGATGGATATCAAGCGATTTTGTCAGAATTGCAAGAGATGGAACAGTGGCAACAACAGGCGGAAATTTGAACATGAGGGCAGCACCGAATGCAAATTCTCAAGTGTTAACAACAATACCAAACGGCACTCGTATTCCAATCACAGGAATATCAGGCAACTTTTTCCAAACCAACTTTGGAGGAAGAACAGGTTGGGTGTCAAGAGACTTTATTAGATTTTAATTAAGAAAAAACTTAAAATTATTTTTCAAAAAAACACCTGCAAGAAATTCATTTTATCTTGCAGGTGTTTTATTAGGAGCAATTATATTTTTTTGTGCAATATTTTTAAAAACAAATTAGTGAGAAATAAAGAAGGCGGATTATATATTCAAAAAAAAATTGTTTGAAATTAGTTTTTTTTAAATGATGATTATTAATTTGATTGTTTTTTTTCTTGATTAATGTTACTCTTTATGATATGAATAAATATTTGAGAAATGTTGCGATTATTGCGCATGTAGACCATGGAAAGACAACATTAGTGGATAACATGTTGAAACAAGGCGGTGTTTTTAGGAGTAATCAAACTGTTGTTGACAGGGTCATGGATAGCAATGATCTCGAAAGAGAACGCGGCATCACAATTTTGGCAAAAAATACTTCCGCTAGGTATGGTGACTACAAAATCAATATTATTGATACTCCGGGGCATGCGGATTTTGGCGGAGAGGTTGAGCGGGTTTTGAAGATGGTCAACGGTGTTATATTAGTAATTGATGCATTTGAAGGCACTATGCCGCAAACTAGATTTGTTTTGTCAAAAGCGCTTGAACTTAATTTGAAAGTTATAATCGTCATTAACAAAGTAGACAGACCTGATGCCAGACTTAATGAAGTGGGGGATGAGGCATTGGAGTTGTTATTAGAACTTAATGCTACAAGTGAGCAATTAGATAGTCCTATTGTGTATTGCAGCGGGCGGCATGGAACAGCGAGTTTCAAAAAAGACTCACAAGGAGTTGATTTGAAGCCGTTATTTGATACTATTATTAAACATATAGAGCCGCCGGCAGGAAACTCTTCTGAGCCGTTGCAAATGCTGATTTCTGCATTGGATTATAATGACTATGTCGGAACAATAGCAATCGGACGGGTTGAGCAAGGAAAGGTAACCATCAATCAACAAGTTATTCTTTGTGATTATTTTAACAGCAAGATACCAAAAAAATTGAAAATAACAGCACTTTTTCAATTTGACGGATTAACGCGTGTGCCGGTTGAATCCGCATCAGCCGGTGATATTGTGTGTATTTCCGGAATAGAAGGAGTTACAATCGGTGACACGGTTTGTGCGGCAGAAAGCGGAGCGATGCCGCTCACTTTTGTGAAGATAAGCGAACCCAGTGTAGAGATGATTTTTGCGGTCAATGATAGTCCGCTTGCCGGCAAAGAGGGAAAATTTGTGACCAGTCGTCATATAAAAGACAGGCTAAAAAAAGAGACTCTTAAAGATGTTGCGCTTAAAGTTTCTGACACAGAAACAAGTGAGGCATTTTGTGTTTCGGGAAGAGGTGAGATGCATCTTTCAATATTGATTGAAAATATGCGAAGAGAAGGATTTGAATTCCAAGTCAGCATGCCGAGAGTGTTATATCGTAATATTGACGGAAAAAAGCATGAGCCGATAGACCTTGCTGTTTTTGATGTTCCGGACACAAGCGTGGGGGTGCTTATGAATAAGATGGGCACAAGAAAGGGCGAGTTGGTCACTATGACTCCAAACGGAAACAGAATGAAAATGGAGTTCAAAATTCCGCAAAGAGGACTATTTGGTTTTAAGTCAGAATTTTTAACCGATACAAAAGGTGAAGGAATAATAAATTCAATTTTTTCGGGTTATGAAGAATATAAAGGTGATATTGAAAGGCGTCAAACCGGTTCATTGATAGCATTTGAGGCGGGCGAGTCGGTAGTATATGGACTTCATAATGCGCAAGAGAGAGGGACTTTATTTATTGGAGCGGGAGTTCAGGTTTATGCGGGTATGGTAGTCGGGGAAAATCCTAAAAGCGGAGATATTTTAGTTAATGTTTGCAAAAGAAAACAATTGACCAATATGCGTGCATCGGGCAGCGAAGATGCATATAGGCTGCATCCGCCCAAAGATATGAGTCTTGAAAAAGCATTGGAATTTATATCCGATGATGAATATTTAGAGGTTACGCCAAAAAACATAAGAATAAGAAAAATAATATTGGATAAAAATCAACGGGAAAGAGCAAAAAACAAAAAATATGGAAGCAAAAAAATTCAGAACAAGAGTTGATTGGTGGATTGCTATGGTATTATTTTTAACAGGAGTTGTCATGCCGCTTGTGTTTGTGCTGGGAATTATTATGGAATGGTTTGTAGGGACAGATGCCATAGTAATTGGAATCACTGCCGGGTTCATGTTTGTCCTGATTGCAGCAATTTTTACTCTAAGTTATATTGCTACATATTATGAACTGAACGAGCAAGGACTGATATCTCGTAATACTTTTTTTGTAAAGAAAACTGTGCCATATGATAAAATCGTTTCAATTAAAGAATCAGTCAATATCATTAACAGACCAAAAACTTGGACAGCACCGTTATCAGTTAGAGGTATTCGAGTTGATTATATTACAGAAGACGGCAGGCAATCTTGGTTTTTTATTGCACCGCAAAACAGGCAAGAGTTTATTAAACTTTTACAAAACAGAATTTCAGAGAAAATATAACAGCATAACACTCAAAAATCCTTGTTTCAGACAAAATCACATTGTCACATTTTATCAAGTTTTAAGCAACAAAAAAAATGACAAACAATTCGAAATAGTTTAGTTTGTCATTTTTTTTGTTGATATGTTTAGTGTCTATTGCAATACAAGCAAGGACAGCAGAGCATGAGTTTTTTGCAGCAGGTTAGGCATCTGCAAGGTCGTGGACACGGTGGGCAAGGTTTAGGTTTTGGACATGGCGGACAGGGTGGACAAATTGGGCATTCGGGACACTCGGGACATTCAGGACACTCCGGACACTCCGGACACTCGGGACATTCAGGACACTCCGGACACTCGGGACATTTTGGAATTATCACAACAAACACTTCATTGGTTTCAGTTTCAAATCTATTTGAAAATCCTCCTTCAATGGGAGAGTAGTCGTAGTTGACTTGCGCTTTGTTAGGAACGGGGTTAACAGTAGGCTCATGGGTTGCTTTTGCCTCGAAAGTTATAACCATGGTTTCACCGCCGGGAATTAATGGAATTGTAAAGCCTACATTTGGATTCATGTCAGGACATTTTATTTCATTGACAACAACTGTGCCGGAGACAAATTCAAGTCCGTCTTGAATAATGTCTTGAAACCAAATATTTTCAAACGGATTTTTAACGGGATTATGCAGCGTTATTGTGAAGGTAACGGTATCACCTACTTTAACATAAGGCTTATCGACACTCTTTACAGGCTTATAGGCTGCAAGTTCTATCTCAAACAATTCAATATCGTCGATTGCATAGTCATTGCCGTCTGCGGCAGGTCCCATGCTTACAAATTGAACGGTTAGAGCGGAGTTATTTTTAGAATATAAAACAGTTCCGATTTGTTTCCATTCGGGAGCGTCGCTGCGCATAGGGATTTCTTGTCCTAGGTTTGCGTTGTATAGTTCCTCGCCGTTTTCGTTAAGAACAATCACGCCAAAAGAAGGATCAACTGCAGGCTTTTTCATAAGGTTTATGACCCATGTGCTAAACAAATAATAAGTGTTTGGTTTTATCGTGATAACTTTTTCGCTAAAAATGTTTTTTTCGGGATAGTGTCCGTTTACTGCCATAAACCGACCTGTCTCGTCTCCCGTGGTGCGGTCGGCAATTCGCCACCAACTTTCGGCGATATTAGCGGCATTGTTGTTCATAATGTTTTGAACTGTGTATTCGCCGTCGGAAGGTGTTAACCGCCCGGAGCCTGTTTGCGGCTCAATATATGTGAACCATGATGCAATTTCGGGATAAGGCGGCATTGTGCCTGCTCCTTTGTTGGCGATTGTGCCTATTGGGAAAGAACCGAAAGTTCCATCATCAGCAAGCATTATTAAATTGTCGTGTTTAATTATAACGCCGTCGTCAAGAGAATCTTTTAGCGGAGTATAAATAACGGGACCTATTGCGAAATGATGTTGATTCATTGCAATAGCAGGAACGAATTTCCATGTGCGGGGTGTTATCCAATCTAAGGCATTTATATCATCCGAAATCTCAATTACTGCCTTTATATCTTCTAAAGCAGGCTTTTTCATTGCAAGAGTAAACTCTGCGTCCTGCCACTGAACTCTAAATTCAAAATAACCTTTATCGTCTGTATAAGCGGTTAATTCTCCGTCGGGCATTGTTAGCGTCATTTCTATTCCTTCTAGCAGAATATATGTCGGACTAAGCATCTCTCTTTTGGGGCTGTAATAAACATTTCCTAAAATTTGTGTTTCCATTTAAAAAATCTCCTTTGCTTTTTAACATGATATGTGAACATAAAAAAAGTAGTGCGAGATATTAATGCAAAGAAAAGATTAATGAGATTTAAAAAATTTTTTAAAAACATTTGTTATTATAAATATCCATTTAAAAAATCAAAAAAACACTCTACTATATGGCATTTTTTATTGATTTTGAGGCTTTTTTGTAGTATAATTAGAAGGTGGAAAAAATTCAAAAAAACCAAATTTCGTGGTTTCCGGGGCATATGAGCAAGATTTTAGGGTAAAAACGAGCCAAAATTAACAGTTTTTAGGCGATAAATAGCTATTTTTAGTGTCTTTTTAGGCTAAAAATAAGATTATTGGGGAATTTTAGGGGAAAAGTTACAGGCGAAGTTACAGGCGAAAATACTTTAAAAAACCCCTATAATGGGACGAATTTCAGGCTTTTTTATGCTATAGGAAAAATCGTCTTGAGGGAAAAACTTATTTTGGGAAATTTTGAGGGATATGTAATGGAGAGATGAGGTGAAAGAGGACAAAAAAAGCATGCGGCAATTGAACAGGTCGCGTTTTGCTTAGGATGAATAGTGTGCGTCTGTTGTGGTTATTTGGTTTTAGATTTGATTAGTTCTTGACAGGCAGGGCAGAGTTCGTCAATTTTGAAAAAAGCACCTTTTTTCTTAGGTTTAGGAATAGGTTCGGGTTCATGGTCCCAATCATTGTCGTTATTAAATTCATTTAGGAAATAATTCATATCAAGCAAGTCGCTGTCGCTCATGTGCTCGATTTGTTTTTTTGAGTAGCCCTCAGGCGGGGACATCATATATTTTTGTCTTAGGCTTTGAATATCCATAGTAATTCCTTGGGGTGTAGTGGGGATAGTGCATTTGTGTGTACCATTTAGGTGGAGGTCTAGGCTTTCCATAGACAAAGACGCAAGTCATGGTCATAAGTTTTCCGCAAGACGCACATTTGAGCGGATGATGACCAAAGGAAGAGAAAATACGCATATGCCATAGATTCATAAGCCAAACAGTTTTGGCATGCCCTTTTTTGTGGAAGGTGCTTAGTCCGTGATTAAGATTAGAATATAAACCATAATATCTAATCATGTTGAAATATTTTTCTGGCACATGAACAATAACTCTTTTGGTGAATTCATGTGCATGTAAGGTTTCCTCAACATATTTGTTGTCTTCATGTCGATTGTAGCAAAAAGTAACAGTTTTGCCGTCATAGGCTAATATTCTCTTTTTGGCAATCGCAGGTCTGCCAATGTAGCGAAGGATATAATCAACAGTATCTTTAAGGTTCATTTTTTTGTCTTCGGCATAAACATAAAAACCATCTTTGTAAGTGCTGTAAAAATGATCAATGAGGTGCTTTGGAATGTACGGCTTGAGTCTAAAAAGCAGTGTGGTCATGAATCTCTTTCTAAGCATGGGAAACGGGATAAAATCGAATATTTTGCAAGGTTTGTGAGGGAACAGCTTATTTTTAGCTGTTTTTGAGTTGGCAGCCATCGTGCAAAGCATATGAATGTGTGGATTCCATTTTAGGTCTCTGCCAAAAGTGTGCAAGGTGTTAATCATTCCCATTGTGAATTGTTTGGATTTATTCTTAGACTTGAGCCAATCGTCAATGGTAGCCGCAGCACTTAGGAAAAGGGTATTAAGTAGGTTGCGGTCTTTCCTAAAATAGTAGCGCAATTCTTCAGGAATAGTAAAAACAATATGGCGGTGCTTACAGTTGATGAGTTTTCGCTTGACAGTTTTTGCACGGTCGGTTTGGTATTGGTAGCCACAAGTAGGGCATAACCTAGACTTGCACCTAAAGGGAACAAATCTATAACGCCCACATTCGCATTCATAGAAGTAGTGACCATCTTTGCCCTCCTTTGCCCTCACCGCAATCAATAACTTTGCGCACATTTTCATCCACAACAGCTCTAATAGGAAATTGCTTGGCAAAGTTATCCCAATGATCACAAAAAATTGTCTTTAGACTAATCCCACTTAAAGACATTATACAAAAATAGAAGATAAGTTGTAAACCTTCTTAGCCCCTATTTTCTTGTTTTGTTTGAATTAGACCAAACCCGCCGCAAGGCGGCTTTTTTATTACAGTTTTTAAACTATTTGAATTAGGGAGGAAAGTGATGGCAGACAAGAATGTTATTGGCATCTCCTTTGGGGTGCTTGGTAAAGGTGCAATTAGCGGTGACTCCGGTGCAAGAATATTAAAACAACTTAAAGAAATTGTTGAAGCAATTAATAAAAAGCCGGATAGATTTAAGATAAAGTTTAGTGTTGACAAAGCTTATTTCAAAAAGCAAATAAATGCTCTTGCTAAACAAATTAATGCCCAAAGCTATAATATAAAAATCTCAAATAATATCGGTGCTGGCGGTGCTGGAAATAAGCAAGTAGTAGCGGTTAAAGACACAAAAAACGCAAATAAAGCCATCACAGCACTTCTAAAGGAACAATATGCTCAAGAAAGGAAACTGTTAAGTGTCCGAAGATGTGGCAGTGATGTGCTTCGTGAGCAAACGAAAATTGCACAAGAAGCGGTAAATAAGTTTGAGGCGGCATTTGAAAATGCAAAAAATTCAGGCTCAATCAGCGGCGATGAAATAAATCAAATTAGTGTCCTGAATTCAAAACTTGAAGAGAAATTGAGCTTGCAAAAGACAATATCTGCTAACCAAGACTTAGGGCTTGAAACAAAGTTCAAAGGTGCTCAAGCCGCCGCCGCATCGTTATTAAACCGATACCAAGATTTAATCAGGCATAATCAACTTGCCGCAGGCTGGGCGAATAAATTAAATGAATCAATTGCTCAGCCATTTGCAAATAGTGCGGAACAAGTCAGAGAGTTTGTTAATCTAACTAGAGAAGCGGATATGTCTCTCAATCAACTTGCAGTTGCAACAAATACTTTTGGCAGTAAGTTAAGACAAATGTTTGACCGCAGGATTTTCATAACTCTTTCTGTTCTTTTAGTCGGAACAATGATGAGAGCGGTTCGGCAAGTGTATCGTAATGTTGCGGAATTTGACTCTGCAATGACAAACTTGCGTGTCACAACTCGTGCATCGAAAAGAGAGTTCGAGGATTTCTCAAGAAGCGCATCCGCTTCTGCAAGAAGAGTAGGAGCGTCAATAAACGAGTTGGTTGAAGCGACAACAGTCTTTGCAAGACTCGGTCATTCTCTAAATCAAGCACAGGAACTAGCCGAGCAAGCCATTATATATAGCCGCATAACAGGCGAGAGCATCGAGGACATTGCTGGAACATTGTCAAATGCAATTCAAGTGTTTGGTCTTTCCACAAATGATTTAGAAAACATTCTAGATCATTTTGTTCATATCGGACGAAATTTCAAAATTACATCACAGCAAATTTCAAGAGCTATTGATGATGCTGCTACAACACTCGCAAAAAGCGGAAACACGCTCTCAGAATCTCTTGGAATACTTGGAGCGGCAACCATCGCACTTCAAAACGAAAGTAATGCGGCAAATGCTGTCAGACATATATCGGCAAGAATGTCAAGAGACCAAGCCGAACTTAGGAACTTAGGTATTGATGCAGGTGATGTAATGTCAACTCAGCGTCTTGCTTCAAGAATGCAGAATTTCGGTGTTGCCATAAAAGATGCTAACGGAAATCTTCGTTCTACTTTTGCAATCCTTAACGATGTTTCAAAAGTATGGGATAGTCTTGGAGATTCGCAACGCAACGCTATTGCTACAATGATTGCCGGTGACTCTCAATCCAATGCTTTCAAAAGTATTATGGAGAATTGGAACGAAGCTAATGACATTGTTGACGGTTATGCTGACGGACTTGGAAGCATGAGACGAGCACAAGAGCAATACATGAATTCAATTGAAGCTCGTGTTAATCAACTTCAAGCATCATGGACAGACTTTTCTCAAGCACTGTTAGACACCGGAGTTGTAAAAACTTTTCTCAGCATAATGTCAGGTGTTGCAAATGCTTTAACTGCCGTCATGTCATTTGGTGACGGGTTCGTTATAATGACCGGAATGCTTATGGCAGGCGTCACGGTTGCTATGATGGCTTTTAATAAACTAAAATCATATATCGCCGGAACTATTGCTTCTCAAAAACTGCATACTCTTGCAACTAATGAAAACACTGCCGCACTTGCAAAAAATGCACTAGCTATTCAAACAGCGGCGATGGCAAAAGGCGAGAGGATAACATCGGAAGCGGCATTAACTCAAGCACTGCAAGAGCAAGCCGCAGTGCAAGGGAAAACGCTCACATTATCGGAGGCACAAGCACAAGCCAATCAAATGCTGTCGGCAACAAATAAACAACTTGCTATGACAACAATGAAAGCGGTTGCGGCGAAAGCGAAGTTGTTTGCTAAGTTTGCCTTACTAGCTCTTGCTATGCGTGTTTTCAGAGACGGTGCAAACAGAACAACGCAAGCCACCGGAGCTATTGTCGCCGGTATCATCGCAGTCGGTGTCGCTATATTACTTCTTCGAGCAAAGATAAAAGCGTTCAAGTTATCCAATCCCATAGGTTGGATACTTCTTTTAGTGAGTGCAATTATTACCGCTACAACAGCGATTATTAATCTCTTTCGCCGTCCTTCGGTTCAGGAAATGACCGATGCCGCAAGGGACGCAAGAGATGCATTTGAGGAACTCACAAGTGAGTTAGATAATGTAAATACTAAACTCGATGAAGTAGCCAAACGCATTAGAGAGATTGAAGAACTGTCAAGACGAAGACCATTGAACCTTGTTGAAGAAGATGAGCTGAATAGGCTTCGGGCATTAAACGGCGAACTTATTGCAACACAGCGTGAACTTGAGATTAGAGCAACTGCCGCTCAAGCAGTTGCTCAATCGACGGCAACGATTGCCGCTAACGCTCAGATGGACAGAAGAAGGCGAGCACCGAGAGAAATTAGACGCAGAGCGAATAGGAATATCAGGGACGCTGACGGCACTAGGATAGATTTACGAACTGAAGTTAATGCGAACGGTGACACTGTGAGAAGAACGCATCTTGACCGTATCGGAATTATAATGGACAACTGGGACAGTGCAAATGTTGCGCAGCGTGCCTTTGTTGCGGATGTCATTAGTGACCTTGCTGAACACGCTGACATGATTAGTTATGTGTCCGGAGCATTAACCAGAGAACAGCAAGATGCAAATGAAGTCTACAGAAGAATTTGGGAACAACGAGATAGATTAGTCCTTGCTGACGGTGGCGGTCTCTCGGATATCTGGGGAAGTCTTCTCAGTCGTGGCAATTTTTCTTCGGCAGTAAACGAGTTAAGAATATTTGCAGACGCCGGAGAGGTAACGGCAGAGAGCCTTGAAAAACTAATTTCAAACAACTCGCAAATTCAAGGGTTCATTGATTACATCGAAAGGCTAGGATACGCTCTTCGAGATGAAGATGGTTTTATACATTCTTTCATTGTGTCAATAAATGAACTTTGGAATTCCTCTCTATTTCGTGTCGGTCGTTTAGATCACTTGGATATTATTGAAGAAACTCAAAGCAGTTTTGACGCTCTTGCACGAGGGCTAGAGGACATTTCAAGAGTAGGAGTTTTATCTGCTCAAAGCACTAGAGCGTTGATAGAAGAATATGAGCAACTTGCAAAGTTTTTTCAGAGAACTTCTCAAGGTTTCGTTCTTTCTGATGAGTTCGCTGGCTTAACTCAAACGGAAGTTCTGCAAGCATTTGCGACAGAATCGTTGAAGCAATATGTTGCTGTACTTGAGGTTGCAAGAAGACAAGTTGCAGAAACAGCGGGTGAACATGAAAAATATTCTAGGGCATGGCATGAGCATAGGCGGGCGATAGAGTATGCATATAACGCTTATTCTAATCTAAATATTGCAACGGAGACTTGGGCTATTCATCTTAGGGCAGTTGCTATTAGGGACGCCACAACTGCGTTAAATGAACAAAGAGACGCTCTCAGAGACCAATTAAGTGCATACAGGGATTTAATCAATATTAGAAGAGATTTACTCAGGACTTATAGGCAGGAGATAAATTTCCAAAGAGAACTTAGCAGAAGGCAGCAAACCGTTGCTGATATTCAAACACAATTAGCAATGTCAAGAATGGACACTTCAGCGTCAGGTCGTGCAAGAACTCGTGAATTAGAATCGCAGCTTCAACAGGCTCAAGAAGCACTAGATGACTTTACGCTTGAAAGAGCAGTCGATGTTTTGACAAGGCAGCTTGATAATCAATTTAGGGAATACGAACTCTTAATCAATGCTGAGGTTGATAGGATTGTTGACGAGATTGAAAACTTAGCGGAGATGCTGCAAGTAATAATTGACCGTCCGGCAACCGATACAGCGGGGGTTGAAAATCAAATTTCAATCATCGGAAAGCAAGGTCAACTTGATGCAGTTAATCGCAGGATTGAACAGCAAGACTCAAGGCTTGAAGAGGCAAAGTTGCAAGAAGCATTAGCGCAGCAAAATCTAGCGAGTGCCTTGAATAGTAAGCATGGTGATGTTGATGCGGCAGAAGAAGCATTAAGAGTTGCGGAAGATGCTATGCGTGAAGCAAGAGCAGATATGGCCGGATTGGAAGCTAAGCGGACCGGACTTGAAAATCAACTTTCTTCACTACGAACTGAACCGGTCGGTTCGGTTGATTCTGCAACGCTCCAAAGAAACGCTTTGCAAGCACAAATTGACGCTGCGAGAGAGGAAGCACAAAGGCAGGAAAACATTCGCAACTTAGCAAGAACTGATGCAAGTAGCGCTCAATCTGCTGTTGATAGTGCGGGCAAACATGACGATACAACTGCTCTAGGGCGAGAAAGAGACGCTGCTAATAGAGTTTACAATTCAGCCCAGCAAGACTTAGACAATTTAAACGCTCATCTTAGAGAACTTGAAGCAAGAATGAAAAGCCTTCCTAAGTTTCATACGGGCGGAGTGATTAACACAAACAGAAGCGTTCCCGGAATGAGAAATGACGAACTTCTTGCAATACTTCAAAACGGTGAAGGGGTGCTAACTCGTCATCACATGCGAAACCTTTCAAACCTTATTGATACGAATAGATTTTTGTTGAGAGGCGGTTCAAACAGTTCTCAAACAGTTAGCGGTGATACTTTTAATTTTGAGTTCAAAGTTGGAACGGTCACTCGTGAGGCTTTGCCGCAGACAGAAAAGATTATCAAGGAAGCGGTTAATAGGTTTAAGCAGGAAATAGGGTCAAGCATGACAAGAGCAGGACACAAAAGTGTCATCAACAAATTTAGAAAATAGGAGAAAAAAGTATGTTTTATACCAGAAGCAAAAATGCTTGCTTGCAAGGGCATTTTTGCGCCGCCGTCAATAGATATGAAACAGCGCAGCTTGCTGCGACAAGCACTATAGGTGCTTGCCCAGAGCTTGCTCTGGGGTTTAATATCTTTTATTTATGGTTTATAATCGCCCAAGTTTTTGGGGCGATAACAATTTGCATAGACTTCTTCGCGTATCAAGACAAAAGACCGAGAAGTTATTTGCTTAAGACTAGCATTGCATCAATTGCATGGTTTTTTTGTTTTCTGTTTATGGCATTAGCGGCGGGATGGAGCACATCCATCTCGTTACTTGTCATATCAAGCATCAGTTTCATCAGAGGCATTGGAATTTATTTTTTCTATAACAAAACAAAAGCCAAGAGAGTATTTTTCTGCACAGTGATGTGTTTGGCTCTCGGCGGTTGGATTGTTTCATTCATTTTAGTGCCGCCTGAAGTATTGTGGTTGCATTTAGTGCTATTCGTGACAGGAACAATATACTCATGTTCGCAAATGACCAAGAATACAATTTTTTTAAGAATAGCGGCATTCATTTATGCGGTTTTCGTAGCAATATCAATGACGCCAATCAATTTGTTATATGGCGAATTCAGATGGAACATAACAGGGATTGTTATTGCAGCGTTTGAATGTGTTGCAATATTAACATTTTTAACAAGAAGGAAAGTTAATCTTGAACAACACAAAGTAACTAACGAAATGAAGTGTATTTCAAATGGTGAGCATGACAAAAGTGTTGCAGACACAATGGAGAAGAAAATAGCAACAGTCCAAGCACTTCGTGACGGCTGGCGGCGCATTGAAAGAGGCAGTCTATATTGCGAAGTGCCTGAACCAGTATCGTTAGCAGGACGGTTTGCAGTCGGAGATGTTCAAGGAAACCATCCCGGCGGCAAGTTTATATTATACCCCGGCGATTTATTGGTTGGATATGTTTTGAATACCGACAAAAAAGGTAAAGACTTGCAAGCACAAAAAAAGAGCGCGTTATATTACCTCTCAAACAAATTCTGTGAACATTTTAAGCACAAAATTAAAGGTGTGTGCTTCACTAAAACCAACTGCGATTTATTAGCAAAAAACAAAAAGTTCGGCGCAACAGTTTCACACTATGTTGAATTAGGGGACTCTGCAATCATTTCGATTCACTTTCTGATATCAGTTGTTAAAAATAAACAAAAGACAAAAGAAATCCTTGCTTGTGAAAAGAGCACAGACTACAAAGGTAACTACCGAAAAAGAACAAAAAGACAAATCTGCTGCACCAATGACTATGGTATTATCTATGATGATTTAGTCTCATTTTTCAAAACAGTTACTTGTGATGAACTCGAACAAATGAACATCGACTATTCGGAAGGCAAGACACTTCCGAATTTTAAAGACTGCGAATAAAAAATTCACAGTCTTTGAAATGCATAAGATAATATATAAGATAGTATAGAAGATGAATTATGGTTTATAGTATTTTTGGTTCTTGCTAGTAGGCTTATCAGGCAAAGTCATAGCGATTACTCCAAGTTTAAGGGCAGGGTCTAGATAGTTCTTTTTAAGACCAACGATAGATTTTAGATTTAGTCTTGATGCAATTTCTTTTGCAGAAAGAGGTGTGTGCTCCATAACTTCCAGAAGATTTTGAATTTGAGTTGTCTGGCTCTTGATTAAGTTTCCAGTATCATTATGGATATTTCTAACAGCATCTAAAATTACTTTTAGCATGAAAGTAACAAAATGATTACTGCTTCCGTTATCGGCAGAACACTGCCTAAAAGCAGTGTAGTATTCTTGTTGTTTGTCTTTAATAATAGATTCAACTGGAATATAGGTAAATATCGGCTTCCATTTTGCTAAGAGTGCAGTTTGCATAAAACGACCTAACCTACCGTTTCCATCGTTGAAAGGATGGATAACTTCAAACTCATAATGAAAAATAGATGCTTTAATAAGTTCGTTAATTTTGTCAGTCTTTAACCATTGAAACAGCATTTCAACTAAAGAGTGAACATTAGCAGGTGGCGGTGCGACATGAATTGGTTTGTCACCGTCAAAAACACCTACATTCTTAGTTCTGAATTTGCCTGAATCATCCATCAGCCCATCCATCATTATACTGTGAATTTTGAGCATATCCTTCATGTCATAAGGATTGATTTTTTCTAACAACTTATAGGCTTCAAAGGCATTTTTAACCTCTAAAATCTCATTCTTCGGCGCAATGACAGTTTTTCCTTCAATAACAGCTGAGACCTGATCAAGCGTCAAAGTATTGCCTTCTATTGCACATGAAGAGTGAATCGTTTTTAAACGATTAATTCTTCTTAGTTGTGGTAATTTCAAAAGATTGTTAAGTGGTGATAGTTTTGTTAAATGTTCGGTTATCTCGACAACTAAGTCTAACATTTCACTTGTGATTGAAAATAGTGGTTTGTAATCAAATTCCATGTTTCAACTTTAACACAAAAAAATTATGATGTCAATCATCTTAACTACTATCTTATATACTTTCTTGTATATTTTTGATGATTTTCAAGGAGAAAAATAATGCTTAATGCAACAACATTTACATATGACGGAAATTTTTCAGGAGAGTTTGGGTTGATGATAGCACAAGTCGAAGCGGATAACTTTCAAGAAACAGCACCGTTTCAATCAATCATTCATACTGTGAAAACTCCCAAAAGCAAAAGGTTTTCTTTTGCCGGCATTGAAAACGAGGAAATGCCTCAATTTCAGTTTCAGATATTTTCGCCTCAGCATGAACCTCTATCAGACATAGTTCAAAGAGAGTTGTTGACTTGGCTTGTTGGAAGGAATGGCTTTAGAAAGTTACAGTTTCATCAGATTGAGTATCAAGATTATGAATATAACTGCATTTTTGCGGAAGTCGGAAAACAGTATGTCCACGGATTTTGTCATGGTATTATTTTAACAGCAACATTTGACTCACAATATGCTTACGGAAAGCCACGAAAGAAAATTCTTTCGAGTGATGGTGGGGAATGGGTTGAGTTGCGGATTATAAATGACTCGGATATTATTGACGATTATGTTTATCCTGAAATTGTGTTTAGGCAGAGAGAGCCTGTTGACGATAATAGTATTATAATTTTAAACTCAAGCGATAGGGCAGATCTGCAACGAGAATTTAAGTTTGACGCACTCGCAATCAACGAAAGAGTAATTGTGGATAATGAACTAAGACTTGTTGCTCGTCATCCAAATTCAATTTCAAATAGTGGAAACTTGCTTTCAAAGTTCAACTTAAATTGGTTAAGGCTTGTCAAGGGAGTGAATATTTTGAAAGTGCGAATCAACGGTGAATGCACAATTGAATGTCCTCAGTATGTCAAAATAGGTTTTTAATTTATATATTTTGACACAATATTTGTTAGACTTAATTTTGCGAAGATGATATACTAAAGGTAATGGAAAATCAAGATTTTGATTGGAAACGAGAATGGAAGGATGACATTCTTGAAGATATATGTGCTTTTGCGAACACAGACGGAGGCTCTCTTTATGTCGGAAAAGATAACAAAGGACAGTTTTTTCCGTTGAAGAACATTGGGAAATTGCTTGAAGATATTCCTAGCAAAATAAGGCATCTACTAGGTATTGTTGCAAGTGTTGAAGCTGTTACCGAAAACAAAGAAACATTTATTCGCATCAAGATGCGGAGTTATCCTAATCCCATAAGTTATCGTGGCAGATATTATGTTCGCTCTGGCAGCACAACTGTTGAGTTGACTGGACATCCGCTTGATGAATTTATTCTTCGCAAGCAGGGTAAAAATTGGGACGATTTTCCTATTCCTAATGTAAAAGTGGAAGATTTGTCGGCAGAGGCTTTCAAAATTTTTCGAAAGAAAGCGTTAGAGAGTGAGCGATTATCGGAAGATGACCTAAATCTATCGGACACAGAGCTTTTGGAAAAATTAAGATTGATTGAAAACGGCTGTCTAACAAGAGCAGCAGTCATGCTTTTTCACGAGGATCCCGAAAAATGGGTGATTGGTTCGTTTGTAAAAGTTGGATATTTTGACGACGATTTAATTTATCACGACGAGATATATGGTCCTTTGATTTCACTTCCCGATAAGGTTGTCAATTTGGTTTTTACCAAATATCTGAAGGGACTAATATCATACGACGGTATTAATCGAGTAGAGACATATCCAGTGCCGAGGGCAGCATTCAGGGAGTTACTCCACAATGCTATTCAGCACAAATTATATAGTTTAGGAAGTCCAATTCAAATTAGGGTGTATCCTGATAAGATAATCATTGGAAATGTCGCAAAATTGCCATTAAATTGGACAGTGGAAAACTTGTATGAAACTCATGTTTCTATTCCGTATAATCCGTCTATTGCCAAAACTTTCTTTCGTGCTGGCTTTGTTGAGGCATGGGGAAGAGGAGTCATGAGAATTAACGAGTCGTTAGAAAAGGCAGGCAATCCGCCGATTGAGTATCAATATAGCGGCTCAGACATAATGGCAACACTTAAAGTTCACCCTATGCATGTTGAGTATAACAAAAAGGGCGGAATAAAAAATGATATGGACCACACAATAAACCACACAATAAACCACACAATAAAATTGGGCGATATTGAGCAAGAAGTTCTAGATATTATCAAAGGAGATCCGACACTTACTATAAAAGATATAAAGTTGAAACTTGGAGGGAATCCTACATCAGCATCAAATGCCGTGAGAAGTTTAAGAGAAAAAGGAGTCATTGAGCATAGTGGCTCCAAAAAGAGTGGTCATTGGGAAATTTTAATATAATTCTGCAGAATAACCGCAGAATAAAATAATCAAGCAAGTTTCTGGAAAGAGACTTGCTTTTTTGCTGATAAATAATTGGGAGGAAGTGATATTGAATAATAATTTTGATTATTTCAGGAATTTAAAAAGGCCTGAAATTTTTTTATGCAACCCCGATAAGGAAAAGTTGGCGGTTTTGCAAGTGTTGGACGCACAATTAACTTTGAGATTTAACGACCTGTCGGAGTTAACTTTGGAAGTTCCTTCACGAACAACTAACGCAAGAGGGAAAAGAATTAAATATGAGCATTATAACTCGCTTCGTGCCAAACGATTGATTCTAGTTGACGGTGTTGGCTACTTTCGAATTATGGAAGTTGATGAGATTGAGAATGGCTTGAATAGTTATAAACAAGTTAAAGCAAGTTCACTTCAAATCAGATTAAACGACAAAGGCTTTTTCATAGAAGAAAGGGTATATAAATTCTTTGACCCACGCAACCCTTATGACGAAGGGTATTACGGAACGAGCCATGAAGAAATGCCGAGTGTTGTTGGGCAACTATATCAGCAGCTAAATATTCACATAGACCCAAGAGTTATTCAAGGTCTTAACGATTTAGGGCAAACCTATGATGACTGGACGATTTCATATATCAATCCGGCGTTAAGATTTAATTCAAATCATGAGAGTAAATTTGTTCGTTCTTTCACTGAACAAAAAACTCTTTGGTGTTATGAGTTTATTATGAACTATGCCTCACAAACCTTTGAAGTTATTTTCATCTTCGACTTTCTTCGCCACTCAATTCATATCAAGACGGTTGATGAAGTAACAGAGCGAACAAACATTTATCTTTCTTATGACAATGTTGTTAATGAACTGCAAACCAATGAACGAATGGATGAATTAGTAACGGTGCTAAATTGCAATGGAAACAACTTAAATATTCAAGCGGTCAATCCAACCGGCACAAACTATATCGCAGACTTTACATATTTCATGTCAAACGATGATGGAGAATATCCTAAGTGGATGTCAAAGGAATTGTCGCAGAAACTTCGAGAATGGGAAGTTGCTGTTGAAGAAGCGACCCCTGAATGGACGCAGCTCGTAACAGAATTAAGGCAGTTATATTTATCCAATACTGAAATTAAGGCTGGGAAAGTAAAAGTTGACAAAAGGATTTTAGATTTAGAAAACGCTCTCGGACTATGGGCACAAGCTCATAGCGAAGGAGTGGTTAACGAACTTAAAAACCTAGAGCAACTTGAAAGAGCAAGAGCAATCTTCACAGCAGAAGATATTCGGGTCGGTTCTATTAGTTTAGACGAAGCATCAACGCTCGGTATTTTTGATAGAGATACTGTCTATACATGTTATCAGTCTCAGCCAACTTTTATATCAGGCGAAAGGGAAACGGACGATGGAGAAACAGTTTGGTCAGGAAGTTTTTCTTTTGAAGGTCAACCCGGAAGACGAGCAACATTTAATGATAATTATTTATTCGGCAGCACAAACCCTCAAGGCGTTCCGCAAACCGAGCCACTTGGTGGCTTCATCTACTTTCCTGACCCTGTTTCAAACGACAATACATCATACTGTAAATTATATGGGGAAGTGTATCAAATATATAAACCTGACCCAGCGACAGAGTTAGAAGAGTTTTATGAAGCACATTTTTGGGTTGCCGGATTTGAGCGTTACACAACTTTTAATAACGCTTGGCTTTGGCTTGAAAAATATCAAGGTGTGTCACGCACACTTCAAGAAGAAATTGACGCTAATAATGAGGCGATAGAAGTTGTAAAAACACGAATGAAAGAAATCTCGTCAGTGCTTAATTTGCAAAGGATTTTTGACCTATCAAGCCCGGATGAGCGGAAATTATTTTTTGAACTCAAAAGGTATTGGATTGAAAACGACTATACGAATTCAGGTCTAGCAGTGCTTGAGACAACCACTCCTGAAGAGGCGATTGACCTTGCAAGAGAGCTCTTAGAAGAGGGTAGAAAGCATCTTGCAAAAAACAGCCAACCACGCTTCTCAATATGCGTTGATGCAATAGACTTTACTAAGATACATGTATTTAAGGCGTTTAGCAGCGAGTTAGCGCTAGGAAAGGTCATAACCATAAAGAAGAACGAGCAAACACATTACTATCCTGCATTGACTGCTATAAGCCTAAACCTAGTCACACCAAACAACTTTCTATTAGAATTTTCAAACGCACTAAGACCAGATAGCAAAGACTTTTTGTTTGCGGATTTAATCAACGAAGGAGTGAGTTCCGCAAGAACAGTTTCAGCAAATTGGCAAAACTTAACGCAATTCAATCGTGAGTCAAAAACCATCTACGACTTGCTGCGAGAGCCGTTGAATCGCACTTTGCGAGTCGCTCAAGGCAGCATGAGTAACCAACAATTTGTAGTCGATGACACTGGAATTCTAGGGCGTCGCTTCAAAGATGACACACATAGTTCTTTTGAGTCCGAGCAAATCCGTATAATAAACAACATCTTACTCTTCACTAACGACTCTTGGCAAACTGCAAAAACCGCACTGGGTAAGATTAACTTCAATCATCCGATGCATGGTGAAACTCAAGCCTATGGTCTTTTAGCAGAGGCTCTTGTTGGCTCGGTTATAATAGGGAACACTCTTTTCATTTCAAACAAAGAAAACACCATAACTCTTGATGACGACGGGATAAGAATTAAGAGACCGAGTAACAACGAAATAACCTTTCATGCAAAACCAAACGGAGATGTCTATATCAAAGGAAATATCGACGCTGTTTCAGGAAGAATCGGCGGACTTACTCTTAGTGAAGGCAACTTAGTTAGCGATAATTTTGAAATAATAACAGCGGAAGATAATTTGACAAGATTGGTTTTTAAGAACGCAGATGGTATAGAAACAACGCAAGTCGGTGATACCGGAGTGTTCTCTCCGCATATAGAAGGTTCAAACTTGACAGCCGGTGAAACATTGAGAGTCGGCGGTTTCGGTGGTTTGAAAATAGACAACCACAAAATTGCAACTGATAATCCGGACAGCACCTATATTAGTTTCAATGCAGGAAGCAGTGATTCAAGGCAAATTGTTGCAACGGTCAGTATGCCAACTTTTAACACTATGCGGATAGTTTTGGATCAGCCTCTCATGGGGGCGGCTACTTTTGGAGTTGCTTTAAGAGGAAGTTGGCTTGGAACTATTGGCGGCGGTTGGAACCGAACAGAACTTTTTGAAATGGCGGCAGGTGCAACTCTAATGGAAATGCAGATAACATTAGGATTAAACGCTTTTGTGTCTGATTTCTTTTTCGGAGACACTGGCACAAGAACCCGTGCATTCACGCAGGCAATCAGCACAAAAAATATTGAAATGCAGGGGAGTTTTGTTCCTTCTCAAGATTCAATGTATAGCCTTGGAAGCGATGATAAAAAGTGGAATGAAATCCACACATCGAAACTTTACCTAAACGGAAGACTTGTTTATGTCGGCGCTAACAATGTCTTGATGGTAGCAGAAAGTCAGGAGGAAAATTCTTAATGAAAACAAACTATAATGAGAAAAAACATGAGTTGTCGATCAAAGACATGTTTGATGGTGTTGGCACGCGGGTGTCTCGACACTTTTGTCTTGATGGAGGATGAAAAAGTATGATGCTTAACTTAAAAGACAAAGATGTCGAAGACACATTGAAAGGAAAGGCAGTTAGATATTTAAGACTCCCAACTGTTGACTACACAGGTGCTCCAATTCAACTAACACAAGCAAAATCAGGCGATACTAACTCAAGATACTTTTCAATCACACTATATGACGATAGAGGCGAAATTGACTTATCAAACTATTCTATCGTGGAACTAACTGCAACGCTTCCTGATGAAACAGTGCAGTATTACGAGGGTGATATTAAAGAGAATGTTGTTTATGTAAAATTAACATCATCAATGCTTTCTATGTCAGGCAGGCTAAACTGCGATATCTCTTTGCAGGGTATGAATAGTAACGGCGAGTGCGTTAGTTTAACCAGTCAAACTTTCTATGTCAATGTTTCAAGGTCGCAAAATTGTGATAACGAAGGGAGATTAGCGAATGAAAATCATAAAACCTTAATAACTCTTGTTAATGAAGTGCGTGAGTTAAAGTCTCAATTGGTTCATGTAAAAGAAAAGGCTAATCAAACAGTTGACGATTTGTTGAATAGAGCAAAAATTGGTGAATTCAACGGTAAAGACGGGCAAGACGGAATACATGGCAATAACGGACAAGATGGACAAGACGGTGCTGACGGAAAGAATGGCCGTGACGGTAAAGACGGCTTGGATGGTGCAGGGTTTACTCTAGACGCTATTTTAACCTTCATTTGTGAAGATGATGAGGAGTATTCATTCGCTTTGATGGAGCAGCAAGAGGGCTATTGCAAAGATGTTGAGGAAGATTGTAGTGATAATAAATGTCCTTATTGCCATTATTGCGGATATCCATGCACATACGCTTATCTGATATAATATTATTAAAATCTAGATATTGGCGTTTCATTACGCTCAAATCGCAAATAGATTAATATGTTATCATCCCACGTTCTATCTTTACTTATTGTGCTGCCGATTGTAACGAGTGTTTAATCATAGTTATATACAAATTAATACACATAATTCAAATCAAATGTCAGAAGCAGTAAGCAGGTTAATAATGGCGGCAATTGCAGGAAGTGGTGCAACACGCATAGTAAGAATAAATCCTGTTGAAAATGCCGCAATGATTGTTGAGGTTAGAAATCCTGCTGGTATTGTAATTACGCCAGATTTAGGAGCCGGCGAGTTTCAAATCGGAGTTGAATTTGAAGTTAACATTATTTATACTGCAAACGATGGATTTGAACTTGATAGTGTTACTACACCTGATCGTGTTAGAACCGACCATAATCAGTGGACTACTGAATGTGTCACATGGCAAGTAACTGCAGGAAATCAAGTTGCAGTATTTTCAGCAGTTGCCTCACAAGTATTCACCGTGACAGTAAAGCCTGCTCCAATGAATGCAACATTAGATTTAGTTAGAATCACCAGAGCGAACGGAGACCTTATTGTAATGCCTAATACTTGTGGAGAGTATAGAATGAGGCAAGGTCATTTAATCACAGTAAACTACACACCACAAGACAGCAGTCGTTTTCAAATTAGGCTTATCGAACCTTCGGGAGCACGCAATAATGTGCCTTGGTCTATAACAGGCAATGCAAGTTTTTCTGCTGAAGTAATATTTTTTACCTCCGAAGGAGGTGGTGATGGTAATAGACCGCATGATCCTAGACCGGATGGCACTCTTCTTCATGAATGGTCAAATCGTTTATCTCATCCGTGGTTGCCGCCTGTGTCTGAACATGAACTTGATCTTGGTGCTTATATAGCAGGTGAAGCATATTTTCCATATTTTTCAGACGGCGGAAATAATAATCCCCGAATACCCGGCGGCACTTTGAAAGTTGCTGTTGACGGCGATCCGACGGAATGGAACATGTTCTCAAAACATAATGGATCAATTACTGCAAACACCTTGAGAACATTGCTTTACAGCAGGCTTATTCAAGTCGGCAGGGATAACCGTATCTATATGGATTTAGCCGATAGTTTGAGTGTCGATACACATAATAAAACAATAACAATGACAATAAAACAAGATGGTTTATTTCATGATGGTGTTAATCTTACGCTATATGATGTTTTGGGAACTATTGAAACTGCGGCTAAACTTCCCGGAACACCTTTATTTGAATTATGGAAACCGGTTATTGATGACAATTTTACATCCGGAGATAGTGAATATTTGCAAAATGTAAAATTAATAGAAGGTGATACAAAAATACAATTTTGTTTCCCTGACCAGCCGGCAGTAGCAATGCATGATTTCTTATTTAGTCTTGCACATCCGCTTGCCGGCATACTCCCAAAACATTTAACTTACGGCATACCTATTGAAAGTTTATATGAGCATCCTAAGTTTAGGCATGAAACTATAGGTTCCGGACCGTTTAAAGTATCAGGAATTTTTGTGCCGGGTGAAAGCATTCACTTGATGGCTAATGAAAATTACTTTTTGGACAAGCCTTATTTGGATGCAATTTACTTAGAACATGTAGATTTTAGTCTTCGTGGTTCTGCGGCAGAGACAGGACAGTTTCATGTTGTTATGAATGTTGGGCATGGAAGAAAAAATATTAATAATGTGAGATTTTCAGCAATAACTTCAAATACTCCGTTAGCACTGGTATATCGCAAGACTCCAAGCGGGGATAAACCGATTGATAATGCTGCACTTAGAAAAGCAATCCAATACGCCATGGATATTAATACACTGCTTCAGGAGTTTCCCGGAACATTTGCTTTTGGAGACTATGAAGATGAAGCAGGTGTTAGAAGGTCAATTTATGATGAGGGAACATTTTGGGGACTAAGAACACTGTTTAGAGACAGGAATATTGCTAAAAGAAAATATAATATTGAATTTGCAAATGAATTATTAGAACAAGCAGGGTTTCAATATGCTTCGGACGGTTATAGAAAAGACCCTATGACTAATGAACCGTTTCAATTGAAACTTTTGGTATCAGCAGCAGATTTTGGATTTGGAGTTCATGCACAACTGATCGCAGATTTCATTATTCAATTTTTAAGGGAGATTGGAATAAATGCTTGTTTGACCCATGGTCAAGTTTATGGCGGATTTCAGCCTCTTTCACCTTCACATGAATTGATTTCCGAGTCGGATATAATTCTTACTAACTTTAGCCTTTCAACAAGACACAGAGATATTAAGAGTGTGTTTGGAAAAATGGGAGTGCAGAATTTTTGGCTTGATGACATGGGGTATTCTTTTCTTCATGAAGAATTGAGAGGAATGGTTTATGGCTTAAATTCACAGAGTATTGATTGTCCAACATATTTTGGAAACATTTGCAGAAGTATACAAAACTTAGTAAATGATTTTACACCGGTATCTGTTTTTGCTTGGAAAGAAATTGATTTGTCGGTTAATAATGCAGGCGGAGGAGTTTTGATTTCTCCAAGCGGCAACTATATTGATTTAAGGTTTGCTTTTCTAACGCATCCTTCACCGTATCAACATATGGGTTAGATGGTGAGGCAGATTAAAAGATAATGACAAAAAAGACAAAGGGCAAGACAACAATCTGCGTTGCCTTGCCCTTATTTTTATTAATAAATAATAAATGGAGGAATAAAAATTATGAGTGTTCATTTAACAAGCGCTGTCACAGGACAGGCCATAACCGGAAGGACAATAACAGGAAAATTAGTTCACGGCGGTTCTCATAGAGATAATTCAAGAGTAAATCAATCACAATTGACATATTCATGCGGAGCGGGAAGTGCTGCGGTGAATTTGTTTAACGGCAGGATGTTGTTTGAACATCCCGATATAAGTGTCGGAGCAAATGCCTTTCAAATAGGGGTGAGCCATGTGTTTAACTCTCATATAGAAAGAATGCCGTTTGATACCGCTATGGGTAATGGATGGAAGTTGACCGTTCAGCAATATCTCTATACAACCGGCGGAGGGGTATATTACTACATAGATAGTGCAGGAACAATGCACACATTTGATCAAACAGGTTTAGATAATCACTTTTTCGATACTTCTGGATTAGGATTAATATTGAGAATTAATCAATCTGGTGAGAATGTTATTGAGGATGAAAATGGAAACAGGATGTTTTTTGCTAATGATAGACTGGTCAGGACAAGAACATCTCACGGCGTTATAAAACACTTTAGATACACTCACAATCGTTTGACATATGTTGAGTGTGTTAATACCGGAAATAAAATAAGTCTGTATTATGATAACAATCTTTTGAGTCGTATCACAGCAGGCAATCAAACTATTTGTTTTTACTATGATAATCAAAATTTAGTGAGAACGGAAAGAGTAGTTGGCATTGAAAGGCAAGACAAAGCATTTTTTAGGTATGCTCAAAACACAAGCAGAATGACACATGCCGTTGATGCAATCGACAGAAGTTGCGTAAGATTTTCAAACAGCACTCAAACAAACGCCGGTGACAGAATTGGTCGAGTTGAAGAAGGAGTAGCCGTTGGAGCAGGAATAAATTTCAATGATGAAATAACAAGGATTGAGTGGAACGATTTTGATTATGAATTTAGTCCGCTAGGACCAAGGTCTATTCGCACAGCAGTGAGAAATAGAAATGATATTCGTGTTGCATATCACTTTAATCAAAGAGGATTTATTTCCTCAATTTTGGAAGCACCTCAATTGCAGACTTTCAATCAATTGAGAACAATGGAAAAACAGCCGGGAGTGCTGCTTTTCAATGCAGGAACTGATGTTGAAGTAATTAACGGCAGGCGGTCAAGTTTGATTAGAACAAACAACCAAAGCCTAATAGCAAAC
>Ga0131853_10003541_pt1 | contig 27978 bp, 16 predicted proteins | sample TergutLab28metaG_FD_92764 | JGI IMG/M metagenome (GOLD analysis project Ga0131853, IMG submission 92764) | Labiotermes labralis P1 segment gut microbial communities from Petit-Saut dam, French Guiana - Lab288 P1 (version 2) (version 2) | ecosystem: Host-associated > Arthropoda: Insects >...
TCCAAAATCGGACACATGTTTATATGAACTTTTTTGATCACAAAGACCTAGGAAATCACCTCCTGCAGTTATGCCCTAAAGTCGTGAAACACCCTGTATATATATATATATATATATATAACGAAGTATTTATCAAAATCCGACAGAATTGATCCACACAGCAGGTAAAACGAACAAGCTGAGACCCCAAAAAGTTTTAATTATATTTGGAGAAATAAATAACTGCCTCAACTGTGGAAAGAGTCCGTAAGATTGATCAAATCAAGGAAGATGAGATGGGCTGGGCACGTGATGTTCTCGGGGTAGAAGAGAAACGCACAGAGAGTTCTCGTCAAAAGCTGTGAGATACCACTTGGAAGATATTGGTGCAAATGGACGGTTGATATTCAAACGGATCTTCAAGGAATACAATAAGAGGCTTGGAGTGAACTCGTCTGGCCCAGCAAATAAAAAAGTGGCAGACTCTTGTGGATATAAAAACGAACTTCGATTTCCATAAAAAGAGGGGGCATTCGCTACTAAACAAGGTGGCATTGGGTTCTCAAGAAAGACTGCGATCCATAAGGTTAGTCTCAGTTTCTTCCTTCTCTAACTACAAATCGTTAATAGGAATGGAAACAGAAGCTGAAGAAATACCGCTAGTCGTTTGTATTTATTCGGGAACAGTGTTACGGACATACGGCTTGTATATGTAAGGTAAATTTTCCACTGTGCCAAAATACGTAGTACGATATGGAGAAGTGAAGGTCAACTTCCACGCTTTCTAGACTTGGGCACTATCGTTTCTCCAGCATCTATCAAGGTATAAATGTGATAACGTGACAGTACCACCTTTTTTTTCAATACCTAACGAATTCAGAGTATCCGATCAGTATCTGACGTTTCAAGTCAAAATCCACATTGGAAAAATCGCAATGATTATTGTACACAAGGAGTTAACGTTGAGAGAAAATCTTGGGTTAAACTCTGTTTGCAGTTGATAACAGCAGAAATAAATCTATCCTTTTGTACACCGAGAAATAACTCACCTCATTCTCAACCTCGGAACGTGTTTCGATAATTGGTAAGGCAGTTTTAACACACATTCTGTGATGGGTACAACACTGTATTCGTCCTACTGTTGCGACAGTTTCCTTAGTCCTAATATGTTGTTTTGATTGCCAGACCTTAATATTTATATCTTGCTTGAAATAATTGTGCCGATATTTTATAAACGACAGTCAATTTATATTTTACAGAAATCTCAATAGCAATCTGTACAGTAGAAGAGCTAGACTCAAGAAGCAATGGCTCGGTTGTAAGTATTTTATTATGTGTAGAACTTTTAGCCGCACGTACATTCAAAATCTGACGTCAGCAATCTCAACTAAAAAGGTCTGAACTCAGGCACAAATGATTCAGCCTTATATATGTCAGGCTGCCTAACATCTTTGAACCAATTCACATTCACAAGCTGACAGAAGTAATTCTATCGCTTATTCAAGATAGGTTCTTTTGTGGGACCCCATGAACAGATTACCGTTACCATTTCTAACAAACTTACTTGTAAGTTAGTGAATCGTCTTAAATTAATTTGTGATTCCATACAGTTTGTTGGGTTATTGTCTCTGTCAAGCTCATTAATTTATCTCCAGAATATTCTCTCTTTTGTTCTTGAAGTGTTTTAAGTCTTACAGTCTTCATAATGCTACGACGCCCTTCGCTTTGTTCAATAACCATTGAAATTAAACCTAACCTTCGTTGATTTCACATTTTGAACACCGTTCACTGAACCATCTTTTATGTCGCTTTCAGTCGTGATGATCTAGTAAATTTTTAGGTAATTTTCTTTGTCTTCATACTTTCCCAGGATGCATTCTTATTCACATCGTCACCAAATTTTCCCCTAACCTGCATTCCTATTCAAGATTTTAACCTGACGCTGTTGTTAATTTCCAACTCCATTAGCAACCTGGTATCGAAAAGCTCCATATCAGACCTCTGTGTTGCTCGTTTACTTACTGTCTCTCCCTGCATGTTTACGTCTTCGAAGCTACCAAGTAACTAGAAGGCCTATTAAATGACTTACAACTTGCTAATACACTTCCTACTGTTCCAATAAATTTGACCCGTGAACATTTCAGATATTCCGAGTTCCAAACCTCGTTGCTTGTAAGTCGTTTAATACGAACCGTGCAAGCATGGGGCTGAGACATTTTCTGAAGCTGAAACTGGAGGATCATCCCTTATCATCCGTCCGCAAATTCTTTTTCAATATATTTTCGATTCCACTCTATATACATGGAGGCTATTTTAGCCATTTGGAATCTCAGAATGTGCCATGCAGTGATGGTATCAGAGCACGTACAGGGGCAATTTTACGAAACTTTTGAAACAAATTTTATTATCAGGTATGAAAATACTATTTGAGATCTTAAAGTCCCTCTTCCGCATTTGTTTGTGCTAAGGACAAATGTAGTGTTCCTATACTTTAAAATAATCGATTTAATATAAATTATGAGGTAAAACATTCATTACATAATAAGGTATGTAACAGAATAACCAATATCACAAAAACATCAAACCCTTCTGTCTTTCCTCTAATAGTGCGATTCACGGCACAAGGTCAAAATATGAAATCGGTTCCGAAGATACGAAAATCTGAAAGTCTAGATGTGTGGTGAATGGAAACAAAAAAATCGGTTAGGGAAAAAATGTAAAAAATTTCACAGTTCAGTTGAAAGGATTAAAGAAAACCAGAACGAAAGAAAGCCAGGATAAGAGATGCAATAACAGAGATCTGATTGGCCGTGCACATTGGTAATAGTATATGACATTTGAGAAGAGCTTCCTGCCTTCATCTTCAGGGTTTAAGCAGTCCAAGATTTACCAATTGATATAGCGTCATATACCAGAACAATTGAAACTCATCAACGCCTCTGTGCAGACCACGAATCTCGCATCATTTTGGTTTCCTAGGCAACCTGAACACCAGGCAGACATTATCTGGAGAAGGCAATCTGTTTGCCAGCAGGAAATGTCTGTAGACGTCTCAAATATTGTTGCGAGCGATTGATTTTCCATACCGAGCGTCGGGTCACCGAACCCACAAAACGGGTGAGTGCAATAGTACTATTGTCTGGATCAAAACGTTGACCAAGCCCTACATATTAGCTACAGGAGATTCGGCCATCACGTAGACAGTTCGAACCCTCTTCAGTACGCACAAGAAGACTGACTTAAGCATAGGTCGCTTATTTCAGTAGTGCGTGAGCCCTAATTTCTGAACACGAAACACTGAACTCAGCAGCTTATGCACTCTTCTTCTTCTTCTTCTTCTTTTTCTTCTTCTTCCTCTTCTCCTTCCTTCTCTTTTTCTTACCCTTCCTTCGATTCTTCCAGTTTTATGTGGGTCGTCTAGCGACCAAAAATCTCCGTACCAAAGCTCCTCTTCATTTTTCTCCCTTGTTTTCCCTTCTTTCCTAGGTTACATCTTCCATGACATTTTGTCGCCCCCCCCCCCACAAACCCTCTTGAAAATCATATTTCGGGCATTCTTAAAAATTGCACATGTCATTTTATTTTGCCATTTATTAAAATATTAATATCAAGTAACGTCTTTAAATTCTGTCTTTAGTATTGTCGCTCCTTACTCTCTCTTTCACACCCCAGTCCCGGGTTTTGTTCTCCTTAACAAAATTTGTATCAGCTGCCTTTAATCGTTTAATGTCTACCTTTGTCCAAGTCATTATGGTGCTATAAACTTTAATATGAAATTATTGTAATTTAATAAAAAACTTCGGAACATAATCACACAAGCCCTGGGTTTGGCATTTACGTGTTACCAAATTATATCCCTAACAAATAGGCAAAATTTTCTGCGCTGCATCTAGAAAAATGGAAGAATAATGCCTTAAAACCTAATCCTTAAAAGTGTGATTCCAATATGAAGTGTTCACAGTCCGTCGCCTGAAACCTGGTGAAAGGAGCGAGTCCAAGTGTCAACCATCCAGCAAGTCGCCGTAATTGGCGGGGTTAAGTGGTACGGGGAATTCGATAAGCCACATAACATCACCGACAGTAGAAATCCACGAAGCCAGTGGTGAAAAAATGCACGTGCCCGGAGTCGAATACCAGAACTCAGCGTCTTGTGACGCGCGCTTGCTTCCCCACCCGACGCTTCTGTGTGACACTAGTATAGCTACAAGAAAGTGCGCTGCGGACTGCAGACGGGACGTCTCCGGCGGAACGTTTAGTTAGGAGGCTGCACTGCATTCCAGATCCAGCACAGGCGCTTTCCCATGACAAGTAGGCAAAAGGTCGCGACCCGTTCAAGTGTCGTGTCTTTACCATTGTGACATATTTCACCTCTTGTGTCTCGCTGATCTTACGTTGTTCACGGATTAGATTTATGAGAGAAGTTACCGACCGTTTGGCAGTCACTCAGTTCCAGTCACTGACAACGATTGGATGTGTTGAATGAGCAGATTGGGAAATGTATACAGACAACGTGCAAAAACGGGGCTTTAAAATGGGAAAATAACAAATCTCTCCGTCAGATTCGTCAGTAATAATTATGGTACCTCATCTTATCTCGACTGTCTGTATGTGACATGAACAGTTGAAACAGTGACGCAAAATTACAGAACAGAAGTTCATACGTGAAAAATTCCTGTTTCGAATTCCTCTCAGAGAGTGGTGTGCTGTAGGGGCTCCTTGTTATCATGTAGGCAGAGATATTTCGAATTGCCCTTCCAAACTCACACACTGTCAACAATTCACACTGCCATAATTAAGTGTAGATCGGAACAAGACACGGTTCTAGTTACTTTACAACAGAATAAAATGAGGGGAAGGAAAAACACAACTTCGCCGATTCAGGTGTATCTTTTAGCTCAGCAAGTGTAGAGAAATGATAAATTTCTAGTTGGTGGACACAGTTTCTATGCCTAAACACATACAAAACTAAAGTTTATCCAGTTTCAACCAGTGATGTTGGAGAAACATAAAGACCGACTAACACCTCCGCCCGAATAATACAGCAAAGCAGTTTATTCTGAAAGAACCCATCCAAGTGACATCCACAGTGGTGTCCTGAAAACCAATCCAAAGCACTCGACACTGAGAGAACTGCATGCAGACCGTTCAATGAAACAGGGTCAGTTACCTAACATGCTATTTCTTCAGTTTTACTCCCAGTTCTTCAGTTTTACCCTGCCAGTCAACATTCAACCAAGAGGTAATACCAGTATCTCCAATAAAATTAAACACGCATAGCTCCTATAATTCATAAACAGAGGCCACAGAGAGAAAACCGGTGGAAGGTGGCAAAGACTATGTTCGACGTTACGTTCATTCGGCCTGCAGTTCCTGGTTCTGCAGTCTCCCACATTATGCCACAGCCCTAAAGCGCTCTCGATATTCACTACTTATCACAACCAACAGCCTGCGAACAGAACAGCTATAAGATTGTAAATTAAAAATTATGGTGTTTGGATGTCCTCCAGTGGCATAACTTTCACGTCAGGTTTCGTGACAATCGATGGACTGTTGGAGAAATTCAAATGAGGGTCACGCACATGCTCGCGCGTAAGCACACACACCACGGCCATCACTACCACCACTGCTACCACACAGCGTGGTGATCTCATACGCCTGATCTCTTCGTTTCTTGTAAAGAAAAGAAGCAAGTTAAGACGAGAAATAAAACAACGAAAAATAAGAAGAATTAAAGGGGCGAAAAAAGGAAATAAAAATGTAATAAAATACAAGGAATAAGCAAGTAGGACCGAGAATAAAATAAGCAAAAAGGGAAGAACGGAGAAGAAATAAATCTAAAAAAAAAAAATGGAAGCACAAGAATTTTAGAGATCTGTCGTATATTGTATAGTCAATAAAGTCTCGTCACGTCTGTAGAAGACCCGTGTTGGTTTCTGGGACAAATACAGCTGTGCGCTGGCACAATGCCATGTTGTTGGGTGCTTGACACGGAAGTTGAGCGGGCTATTTCTGTAAACCACGGCGCAAACAGAAAATTTGCAGCCAGATCTACTGCACGGAGTCTTTGAGCTATGGCTTTTCGGCACCGAACAGCGTTGTATCAGATACTGATCTTATATTCCGTTTCAAGTAACGCTATTATGGGAATCGCGGTAACATGTTCTAAACATTGGCAATAGATGCACATAACTGGCCAGCATCGCGCTTTATCCTGATGATCACGTGCGTCACGGACCGTGATTCTAAGTGGGTACTTCCGTAAAACAATTAAAACTCTTATTGCTGTGCTAGCTTGTCCGTAACATTGACCAACAGGGATTCGAAGCGGTGAGAGGGAACAGTAAGACCACGGCCAATCGGCCATGAGTAAAAAGTGTCCTGCCGTAAATACAGGGGAATAATGACAACGGTGACATGGGCGATAGCCACGGCATCTTGTCCAAAATAAAGGGCCCTTTTTAACGAGGGACTAAGAGGGCTGAGCACACCAGAATAGACGCTGTCGTCGGTAACTATGAACAACGGTGTCATCAGCTCTGCGGCCCGCAGTCCAGCGACAGAAAAAAAAAGTCCTGTGTAATACAGATTGTGAATATACACTCTAACAAACTGTAAGTTCTACGGGCTTTAAGCCGTACCCTCTGTATAAACATAACGGCATCATGCAATCTTTTCACGGAAAGGAAGAGAAAAGAGACGCTTCATGTATCACCACCTCTCTCTTACTACAAATCACTGGTTTGTGCGGAAGCAGCCTGGCCTTTCAACTTCGCATGATTTTATAAGAGTCTGTCCTTTAATTCCTGAACGTTTTCTCGAGATGTAGTTTTAAAGTTCTCGCTTCAGATCACGGGAAAAATAAAACAAAAATGCAATCTTATATCATCTTACCTTCAGTAACAGAAGTCAGTATGGAGGGTTCAACTGCTTCGATACCTGGTCGTGGTCGATCAGATTCTCGACCTGGAACAAGAGAAACAGTGCTGCGTAACGTGCTAATCTCAACATGAACTGAATTCTGTCGCTGAGACGATCGGACGGCAGAAATACTTTCAAAAACAATAAATATACACTCATAAATTTAAACTTGCGACCGACACCCAATGTTGCGGACTGACCATTCTCCCTCCCACGATTTTGTGTCTCGTGGCCTCTAGCTTTCGCTAGTCCCTCGCCGCATGCCTTCTTGTTGCCGGTAACAACAACTTCAGAATTGCCCGTTCAATTACAAGTTCCAGGCCAACAGTCCAATGCGTCCAAAACCTCACAGATGGCAAATGCTACAGTCGCCGAAACCACTGGTAATGGTGCTTCCTGTATGTGATCGCCCAAGCGTGATGTGTATATTCCAAGGGACAGCGAGTTTTCGTGATCCCAAAGGTGGACACTAATACAAATTATCCTCTCTACACACCACACGTAGGCTACCCCTGATTACAGGGGGTCGCCTCATCAAGCTCTCAGAAGTGAAGATAGCTGCCTGGATGACAAATATATAATCACTCGGAAAATAGATACTTTCCAGCTCCGATAAGAAACACGTTTCTCCAATTTAGCAATTTCGTCTGGCCAATGAAGTGCAAAGGAGGCAAATTTAGGCATACAAAATATGCTACAATTATAATAACATCAGAAATTGTTACAAAATCATAAATAAAATAATTGGGAATTCATTACCTTATAGAATATGCTCGGAAATACTTGTTTCCATAATTATCACCTTGTGTTACATTAAACATGTCTTTTTACATCACTCTTCTTAGTGTCACGCAATTCTGCTATATTATAAGAAATAAGTGTTTTGTTTTCCAATATATATATATATATATATATATATATATACTGTTTTCATATTAGATTAAAAGCGCCTAGACACGAAATTTGGGGTTAAGTTTGCAGTTTTACTACTTTTATACTCACTTCTCCTAGTAAAGTTGTGTTAGAAGTAAAAGAGCTTTTCATATGATAATGCTCAGATACCTAACGTAAACCGTCCATCAATTCACCACGTAATCAGTACGACTCGTGGCATATTGCGGCGAAACTTAAAATCAAAAAATGTTTTCATAACATTTCTAAATATCTCCAGTTTCTTTCATAGTTGGCAACAGTGACAACTGACGGTCGATATAATTTTTTTTCGAACATGTACTGTCAACTATAATATTACAAAATAAATGCATAATTGATTCGGTTTTAGGATAAAAATCACAACTAAAAGGACGAACTGTAACATTTTAAGGACAAGCGGTCATAAAATAATTTTCCAGCATGTTGCCAAATAAATGACAATAAGCATTAAAGAAGAATAAGAGATAGATGTGACTGCCAATTGTGCTTCATATAGTATAACACATATTGTGTAGCATGCCTAACAGTGTGATGTCTGGCTCTGAGTAAGATGGGATATGATGAGAACTGTTGGTCTTGTCATCAAGCTCGAACAATGGTCATATAGGTTCCTGATTCAGTATGCGTATGAGCAGTGACTTCGCTAGTGGATGGAACTCCATGGCCTAGCTGCTTTATGTCCCAGAAACCTTTTTCCGATATTCACTGCGGTACCCAAACTCTATTTGCTGTAGAATCAACTGTCACGACCTCTGCCTTATATCGAATCATGGTCCAGCCCGCAGCTACTTGCTATACTGACATACAAGACAACTTACGGTGATGATAACTAGTGACGTACATAGTAATACATAATTAATATTCTTTAGATGACCAACAAACTATTTTTACAAAAACCGAAGGATCGACACCGTGCTCATAAAAGTCCCAGTTGGTTCCAACCACAAATCCAGTTTACACCTCCACCTTAAATTTAACCTTCACTTTCCAAAATCTGCTTGAATGTTATCATCCTATCTATAGCTTGCTATTTAAGTGGAATCTTCCTTTGAGGTTTTCACTCTGAACTGTGCATTGTTTCCCATTTTCCCGTGCGTGCTAGAGTTTCTCTTTTACGGACACATAGTCGAAATGCCTCCTCTTTCTTCGGCTCATTCAAGGGAAGTATTCAGGTTTATTAATCTTAATTGTGGGGGTTCCTTTAGAGCATAACAAGGGGCCTCGAAATGCAGTACATTTTTTAAGGCCCTGCAGTGTTTAACAGAAGATACGTAATAGTTGATATTATGACAGTGGACATTCAAAATTATTTCCCTTAACCAACATCCTCATTTTTATGTTACTAATCTATATTTTGTAACTAATTTATTCTTTACATGCGTACATAAATAATATAGTACAACTTCTCCGCTCCACCTCCACCAATACCGCGAGTATACATAGTAGTAAATTGCAGCCTTTCGAAGTCGGTGTCTTAAGTGTATTGTTTGATCGTGCTGTGCAGAAGCGACGTGTATTGCGAAGCCATGAAACAGGACAAATTCTATTCACAAGAGTGCAGCAGGTTAATGACTGCATTTTTCTGCTTTAGTTGACTAAGAGAAAATATATGTATTAGGGACGAACTTATAAAACCAAGTAAAGTCGAACCGGCATAAAAATATTACATTTCTTATCTTTGATTTTTTAGCCACAAAACATTGGCTGTCGGTTTCGATAAGCGCTTCTGAAGGAGAGATATTATCTTTGTTAATTCTATTGTTTTTATAGGGAAGAATAAGCATCTTTAATTAAGGAGACCAAGACTCTCAGAGGGCCGTATAGTCGAGGCGTAGATAAGTAAATTATATTTTTGGCAGAGCGCAATAAAATTTTAATTGTAAATAAATTTTTAAGTGCTTAATTTAAATCCCAATCAGTTTACCGCTTACTCGTAAACTTATTGGTGTTTTTTCTACCAACACATTCTTGACAAAGGATTTTCTATTGCGGAGCAATTTTCGCGTTACAAATACACTTAACGATTGCACAATACGCAAATTGGGATTGACTATAAAGGTCTATTACTTAATATACAAAAGACTCTTTTTCAATATGTCATCAGTTCTCCTCATTTATTTACTTAACATCGTACAAAATTTCTTGACGGGACGAGAACCGTTAGCATCTCAAGTACTCAGCTCCATTAAGTGAGAATATTTATTTATAAATAATAAGAAAATTTTTTGTGTTGTAATACAATCATTTGTGATAATTATATGTTCTCAAGTATTAGTAAATTCAAACATAATTCAAATGTATTCAATATTTACGTTTAATTATAATTCTCCTTTGTCTGGATAAATGACTGTAAACCGGAAAACGTAATAAAGAAAAGGGAGAATTTTTCTGTTCGTGAAGAGCACAAAAAAAAAAGAAAAGAAATGACTTCACAATCACCCTGCGGAAATTTACAAGGAAATGTACAGCCGATATAGTAACAAAAAAAATTTTTTTTTAATGAATCTATGGGATTACACCTACACTGAATTTGGTTCTACTTTTACAGAAGATGTTTAATACAAACAGGGCTGTACTGTTAAGCGATATTTAATACTTGTTTAAGCCCTCACTACTACGCCTTTTGACAACCCACAACCCAGTCAAGAAGAAGGCAGTATGTTACCACGAAACGTCGATAACCGATTACCCAGTGGCGCCGCGTCGTATCCGCGAAACACGCCGTCCTTATTCCAATGTTTTCTTTGAACGTCGGTTTCCTTTGTGGTTTGTTTAGCGAAAGCTTATCCATGTACACTGGTGCTGACACATTTCAAATTTTGTGTTCTAAACAGCTGTAGCCCTTCTGTTCGTTATGATTCGTGGTAAAGAGCATACTTAATTCACTGATTTTTAAACCGAAATAAAAAGTAAATAATTCTAGGCCACATAATTCTGAAAATTTCGTTTTTCAGGATTATGCCAATACATACTATGAAAATGAGGGTCAGGAGGACTCGTACGTTTACGGAAAATATTTACCACTAAGTTGTCACTGGCTAACTAACATAATGGAGCAGATTACTTGTTGAGAAACAAATACGACCACAATTTTCAAGAAATTTATCGTGTTCTATGAAAACGAAAGGTTCATTACCGTGTACACAAGAGACCGCAACTGGGTCCTATCCTCAGCCGTATGAAGTCAGTGCACACTTATTTCTTTAAGATCCATTTGAATGCTGTTCTCCAAACTACGCGTAGGTGATCAAGCTGTTGTTTTTCCTAGTGTTTTCCAGCCAAAAATTGAATGCGATTCTCATCATTACCATATGTGTCACATGCCACGCCTATCTCATCCACACTGATTTTATCACACAAATAGCCTCATATTTGTTTTAAGGAAATCAACAATACAGCTCGTCATTGGGCCTACACAATTTTAACCAGCCTTCTCTTCTTTCTTTCTCTTCAAGTAGAAACATCTTCCTCGGCTCCCTCATCTCCACCATCTTCAGCCTATGTTCTGCCTTTAAAGTGAGACAGCAACTTCCACGCCAACGTCGAAAAACAGACAAAACTGCAGTTCTGTAATCTTTATATTCTTCTGAGATATAATCCAGTGTCTGGTAAAGGTAAATCGTTTGCCCTAGAGCCGGCCACAAATAGATACAGTCAAATAAACTTCTTTTATTTATTGTTAGACAGAGGCGGATCCAGACTTTTCTTAATACGAATATTAAACTCAAAATCATAAAAAAAATTAGATTTAATTCTTGAGACATGCACGGTCAGAATGGACATTTTTAATCTAAATAATTAACTGAAATATTAAATAATTTAAAATGTTTTCAACTGAATTTTGACCTTTACAAAGCACTTATCTCAAATATTGACCTTCCTTTGATTTCGTCGAAATTGTTCGTTACACAGGTACAGGACTTTCGTTAAGGGAACTATCCATTTTGCGTTGTGGTCTGACAGCGCTTGCCATTTTAATATTTAATACAGATATGCCAGAAATATTTCTTTAGTCTCTGTTTATATGACAGGATGGTTTTGAATTCATGTAAGGAATGTCTTTATCCACCGTTTTAGAAAATTACACTTGATCTGTACTCTTTAAAAAATGACAAATGTATCTTTGTCAATCTTCTAACGTCCCGTAGTTTTTTTTATGATTAATGAAAATTATAAGCAGTTAATATGACTAATCACTAGTAATTACTCGCTTGGAATTAATTAAATCTGGGCGCACTTCAGACCTGATATTAAGGGGAACAGATTCACGAGACGCTCCCCCCCCCCGCGTTAATTACACATCGAGCAGCCAATGTGTCTAGTAAGCAGCAGGCGTGGTTCTCTGGTGCAGTTACTGTGCAAACTCCTACCTGCAAGCCACACATTCTGTGTATCGTTAACTTCCATGGCTCGTCTGCACAGCGTGATCCTGCAGCTATTGTTTATCTTTGTCGTGTCATGTTTCAGGACACTGGTCACCGCCTTATTACCGCACACAGCCGGGTTCGATCCGAGGCAAGTTATTATGACATTTATTTTGGACACAGTGGCAGTGGGACAGGCTTTTATCTTCGAAAACTTCGGTTTTCCTCTGTCGTTATCATTCCGCCAATGCGCCATACTCTTTAATTCAACCACTACCCTTATATAATCTCGTCGTCAAACAACACATTGAAAGTAATATATATATATATATATACAGGCACCCCAAATAGCGTAACGGCTACTCGGTTACTTCATTGGACTTTGTCATCAGCACAGATTATATACACTAGCCTGGGGATATCTGTAGCCACTCTTAAAGTCGATCTACGAAAACCACTGGAAAGGGCAATGTCCAATACATGTAACTTCGCAGGAACGTCGCGGTCGATATCATGCACCAACATTTCATTGCAGTTCTTCCGCGCATGCACAGATCATCGCTACAGATTAGCACAGTAACAGGTTGGTGCTTCTGGGCGGTGCACCTGAAGTCATGCTCTAGCCTACGTGTTACAGAGGCACAAAAACTGCAGTACACATTATGACACGGACGGACTTTTATTAAAAGACGCTTCGTAGCTGAGCCTACAGATTCAGAACCGTCAATGGCCCCTTCACTCAGATTTAAATCCTCTTTCTTTTTTATATCCATTTTAATATTATTTTCCCCATATCCTTCGACTTCCAAGTGGCCAATTGCCGAAATGTTTCTCAGCAGAAGAAGTACATAAATGTATTACAGGAATATTTCTACAAAACTACTACACTTTCATTCCATCATAATCTCTTCGCATTGCCCTCACCATCTCACAAACACTCAGATTTATGCTTCGAACTGTGTAGTTAGAAACGAGTAAAAATCTTCGCAGTCCAGAACTGTGCAGTTCCCTCTCCACATGCTTACCAAAATGTCCAAAGAATATTGTCCGAGCTCGCTAGGAAGTTAATATTCACATATTTTATGTTCGAAGAATGAGTATGAACCCGCCAGCACCAGAAATCTCAGAATGAACGAACACAATCCGCATAAATTTGCCAGTGTTTTGACCCATGAATTCTTGTGACTCATAATTTCTTCTTTCTTGTTGTAACATTAGGGACAGCGGTATAAAAAACACAACCGTCCGTGGATTCACAAAACACGTACTTTTCAAAGAAAATTAGTAAACTGCCCAAATTCCTGGGGGAGTAAAATTCTTCGGACTTCTGAATCTGTGTTGTGAGGCAACTGTCCAGTACTGTACTGCGCAGCTTTCTTCTCGTTTCTAGCCTCCTACATAAAATCGTACAAAAACTAAACGGATATGAGGCGCATAACAGTTTTAGGTGACAAGCTCCTCTTCATGCAAGCCTAATATCCTCCAATCACAATTTACCACACCCGCCTAAGTTCAGAACCTAATCTAGTTTATATTCTTCAAATAGGGTGTTGCGTTTCATTGGCGGGAGGGGGGGAGGAGGAAGGCCGGAAGAGTGACTGGAAAGTTGGAAAAAAACTTAAATAAACCATGAAAGTAGGAAACGAACCGCTTAGCCTTAAGAGTCGATTCTTTGTTGTGAATTTATAATCCATTTGCAGAAGAAGAGGATAAATACCCCTAGCGTTATCGATTAATAAAAAAGTGCGCGCTGATACCTTCGGCTTATGGGTTAAATTTGATGTAAATTTTATTGCAGCTCAATTTAGTCCACGAAAACTTTCATCACTGTACTGTCTCAATGTTTTTCATCAATATCCAAAATTTAAAAATGTTCCATATCTTAAGAACATACGCACTTTAAACCAAACATAGATTTTCTTTCACATTACGTGGGTCCCGTGCCACAAAGGCCAGGCCTGTGCTCAGCTGACGAACTGAGGAAATGACCTCCAGATATGGACAGTAGCTGCGAATACATTTAACATGCAGTCTCAGACGGTCGATAAGGGGTTAGCTTCAGCTTGGGGATTGGGTGGTTGTCCAGAAACTCCATGTCGAAAGAAACGTTAAATAGGGCCTCAGACTTATCATCTCCTATGAAGACAAAATATGCCTTCGGGTGACGTAAAAAGCAAGAAATTTCTGAAAATTTCAGCGGCAAAAACCTTCTCAAGGAGGGCTTTAACCAGGGAGTTAGTAGAGCTTCGAAGTTAATCTTGATTACATAAACCACCTGCTTAACATTACATGTAATCGTATAGTGTTTGGATGTACAATTCATCATAACTGAGACTTATAATTGAGGTGGAACAATAACAGCTGATTAAAATCGAAGACAAGATCATGACGATTCTCTGTCCAAAAACACTTACAACGTACGAAGTGCAAGATGCTTCCGAGAAGAGTGTAATGTCTAAGTAATAAGAGCCAGATAAAGAATATCGAACAGAGATTTGAAACAGACAACAAATCAAATAGCTCCTGTGTTCTACAAACAGTCGATGTCTATTGAAATAAGGTCTAGAATTAACTCTGCAAACTTGCAGAAATATTCCGTAGCTTTTGCAGAAAAGCTACCATCCTGCTTTTTCATTCTTTCACAGCATTACGGTAATTGTGTTTCTTTCAAGAAATTAAGCTGGAATTTTAAAAGGAGGAAATTGCTGTTACTGGTGATTTCTCTAAAAGCTGCTACAACGTATAAGGTTTTGATTGTAACAACGTAAGAAAACATTTCGTCCATTTGTGACTAATGATTCACATAATGAAGTAAGTGGGAACGTCAGAATTGTTGTGGCGACAGATTATTTAAAACATGACAATGGCGTTTTTGTTTTTTCAAAACAAACGATGGAGTTTCCTGTCGGTACAATGAAAGATTTAACTGAAGTTTACTGCACTTCTGATGGTGCGGTCTCGCAGTGTAAAAACATGGCAAGTTTCAGCAACCTCCATCATAAAGATGATTTGGTATGCATGTCATGGTTTATCTCTTCGCACTGTCACATGACCGTGTATGCGGCGGAGAAGCAATTAAAAGAAAGGCAAGAGAGGTAAATTTACAAAACCTTCAGAACAATAGTAAATTTTACAGGTTGGCTCTTGTTAATATTGCCCATCACCCTTCATCATTTTACTGCTACATATCACGAAGGCTCTCGAAGAAAGTGGTCGCCCCACGTAAATGCAACACGGCAGCTCAGCACGAGTGGGAAAGAATACACTTCACCAGGCTCATGCGGCAACTTCTCCGGCACGTGTGCGTCGCATGGAGTCTCAACATGGACATGAAGGCGCAGGAAAAAGTCTAGATTGACCATGAGGTTCGGCCTCCCCGTTGTGTTCTGTAAACGAACTAGAGTGGAGTATATGTACTTGTCTAACACAACTTTATTTGATGGTAGGGGTATATCTAGTATTTACTACATAAGGTACAACTACGCGTTTCGGCGCTTGACAATGGCCATCTTCCGGTTGAAATACTTAGTAAGTAGTTATACGAGACTTATTATGGGCTGCATACAGTTGGGAGGTAGGAGGTGAGATCTCGTGCCCACCTCACATCCTACCTCCCCACTGTATACAGCCCATAAGTCTCGTATAACTGCTTACTAAGTGTTTAATGTACCACCTGAAGATGGCCATTGTCAAGCGCCGAAATATGTAGTCGTGCCTTATGTAGTAAATACTAGATATGCCTCTACCATCAAACAAAGGTGTGTTAGACAAGTACATACACTCCACTCTAGTTAGTCTAGATTGACAACATACGCAATAAAGAACACGCTAGGCAAAGCGTATAACGTACCATTGTGAAGCGTTCGCGTAACCATTGTTGCCATGGAAACGCACAAATTCGTTCCCTTTGTATCGTTTACATACAAGTAGCCGTCCACAATACAAGTGTTCGGTGCTGCCATGAAAATGCAACAATGGGTTCCCTGTACATTGTTTTCGAGATATAAAGTATTTCATACTGCTGTCAATAATATAAACGTACTTACGACTACATGGAAAATGTTTTTGTCCGATTTTAATCGAAATTCAAGTTTCACGACAGCCTAACGCAGAAGTCCTCAATATCAAATTCCACGCAAATACGTATAATGGGAGCTGCTCTGATATATCCGGTAAGACCGACGGACAGACTGACACACCTGGCATAGCAATGGGCGCTTTTCGCGGCTTACGTGAATGCGCCTAAAAACTTATACCAACAAAATAACAAGAACAGACACATTTGACGGTGGCATCAACACCAGTCTGCTACCCGATATCCAGGCGTTGTGTAGTCTTCACTTTTGTTTTGCTGCCGATCCTAATCACACGTCTCGGAAAAGTTATTAATATTATTCCACACTTTCCTTCAAATTATATATATATATATATAAATTCGTGTCTTTGCTTATTATGTCTGACAAATTTAAAACGTAAAGTCTTCCCCGTCCACACCTTAAAGGCCTAGAGGTATAGCTCAACATATTCTTAACCTCGGCACTAGATGGAGGTGAGTGGATAACCTCACGTCCCGGCCGCTCTATCCCCGCGAAAGATCAAAGGTACCCATTGAATAAGAATAAGTTAAAGGTAGAGCGAAAGCATGTACAAGCAAAGATAGGAATATAATTTTGTATTACAAATATCGTTGTCCTTCCTATCGGCTCGTTTATCGTATAAACCGTAGTCGACTCACATGCCACCCATACGCACGCTGGAACAGCGGCAGGCAGTGACAAATGATGCCAGTAAAATAAAATAATACCCCTATAAGAGGAAGTTAATGAGTGATTGGAATGATAGTGTCAGTTGTGGTATATTGCGTATACCACTTCTAATTTAGGACTCAAAAAAATGGTAAGCGCTTGATTTTGGTTGGAAGGAAGGTAAAAATTACGAAGTTTCTGATTATGGGATAACTTCGTTTCTAATGACTGTTCAGAACGTACAAGAAATGAAAATAAGGGTAATTATAAGGCCCCCCCCTCTCTCATTTAATTGAGACATTCCGTAATTAACAACAGAGTGCAACTGAAACAGAATTCTTGAAACATGTCACAAGTCTCCTTCACGTATGTCCATCTAATGAGAGAATTATACAAGTTTATGCCTTTCTGTTCATAGTTGATATTAGAGCTGAAAGTTACTAAATGCAAGCACAACGTTTCACACCACTGCCATGATTATACATCAATTTCACGAACAAAAATGCAGAGTATATTCACGATTGATTTACGAATAAAATTCGACACTGTTAACAGAAATGGCACATCACTTTTTGCTATTAAATTTAATTATGCATAAATATATTACCGCCGACGTAGCCTACTGAACTGTCAAAATCATCAAGTTCCTTGAGGTAGAGACTTGAAAAGCCAAGAGTCCCATTTCGTAAACCTCAGCATTTGTTACGTACAACTTATTGTGTACCCTTTAGTAATAATTATGTCAAACTGAATAACATATCTACACAAATAATACTACGATTTTACTTTTCTCAGATTTAATTTAGATTTTATCTCAGGATAAGAATGGATGCATCGTAATACTTGGTGCACCGAAAGCATAAAAAATGACAAGACGCTATGAAAATCCACAACCTTTTTAAAGTTCTGATAAAGGGGATACACACGTGAGGGTGGATAAGGAGACACCGCAAGCCTGAGTTTCGTTACAAAAAAAAAATACGCTGCATTTTCGGAATTCATAAGCAATTTAATTTCATCGTGTATCTCGTTAAACACTGGTATTTACATACAATTATGTTTACAATTATTTTCTAAAACTTTTCTGCTGTTACTTGTAGAAAACAAAGTTTATAATTCCTTACTGTACTTATGTTCTTATATTATCAAAACCAGCAACAAATCAGGTCCCCCAGAACCTATTCCTCACACATTTAATATCGCAAGCCGATATTACGGATTTTTCCGCAAGAAGTACAAATCCAAGAGACACCCAAAATTAAATTCTGGTAAAATTTGCTGAAATCCCGATGAAAAGGTACATAAAGACGTGGCACGCTAGTCACACCTCACGCAAAACAGTTGCTTCATCAAGTTCCCACAGTTGGTATGCCTGTTTAGTTTCCCGTGCTGTTGAAGCAGAATATTTCAAAATGTTGGGGCCCATGTCAACTTGTAACCCCCAGGTAAACTAGGCAATACAAAGCCACTCTACCTTGCTGTGAACTTCATTCTTCTCGTTGTGTACCCGTTATACTGACGGAGCCATTGACAAACTAGTATGCATGACAAGATATTAAATCCAGAAGACCGAATCATGGCGTTAGTACCATGTGGCTTCATGTAGATGAAATGTCACTATTTTAACCTTTTAAGGCCAATCCGTAAGCGTATTTACCCACTGCTCTAACATTAAGAAACTGCATTTTTATCAGAAAATTTATTACTGTTTTTCGTGCAATTCTTAACAATAAATAGTCTTTCCCTATGCAGCACTAACCAATTGCGTTTTGTAATAGACGCGGACTGTGTTCTCTGTGAGGTAAAAACTGAACTTTTTAAATAAAATGTTCGATGAGCATCGATCCAAGGGTTAAAAACTGTGACTGGCTATGAATTTTTAAGCGTAATTTAGAAATTCGATTCCAGGCCAGTCCATGTGCGATTTTTAGTGGAAAAAGTGACATAAGGGCAGGTTTTTTCCGAGTACTTCTTGGTCTTAAACGAAGCCGAGTTAAGGCGGTAAAATCATTATGCCTGGCGTGGAGCAAATTAACGCTATATAAATCCGGGAGATCAGTAACGGTACTTCAGTGACTATTACCTGTGAGCAAATGAGGGCACATTTAAGTAATCCCATATACAATACATAGCATAATTCTTGGTGTGCTTACAGCCGCGTGCTACCTCTTTTCCTGTATTGTCATTTGGAGAAGCAAGTTTTATTAACATCAACTTTGGCTCTTTGATGCTACTTGATAACATCGAACACCGAACGGTCATGCATACAAAACCGGAATAAGCTATGTGAAAGAAAAGAGAAAGGCCAAGGAAGTCTCGCGGGCCGGGACTCACGACAGAGGAGAAACAGACTTGTGACTTGGAGTGTACAGGATTCTCCCCAATCTGAATGTCGGCCAGCTGTTACCCCTCGACAAGGGATGTTGATGACCCACCCTCCCATGCTAGGGCTGCCAACCCAACAGGTTCATCTTCCACGTGGAAGGAGAAGAAGCCGCCCTCGTAATAAAGCGCCATGTTTCAAGAAATGAGATAACAGTTCGGGGCCAGATCAGTATACAGGAGGATTTCATTTTGTGTCTGAGTTCATTGACGACGCTTCTCACGTGCATAGGTCCGGACTCTGGCAATAAAATTCCTACCATCCACTTGGCACCGTCGCGTGGTATTCTGAATACAGTGAACTTCATATGTGATACAAACAAAAATCCAATTTCAAGTGTTAAGAATATGGAAAAAAATAACGCTTATTCAAACAGCCCAAATCTTATTCTGATAAAACCAGTAGTTGTTAGAAACACCTTTATTTTGGTAAATGGTAGAGGTCCGATCTACCTTTGAGGAATGCACACACCGTAGCCGGTGGCCACTGAATATGAAACTGGGTGTGACTCAGACATGGTATGGACGTTGTGTAACAGAGAAAAATATTATAACCTTGCCGGGAATCGAACTCCGTGCCGTCTATCCCGTAGACTAGTCACAACAAGCTACGCCAGTCCGGCTTCCACTTTGTTCTGTTAGGAAAGTCCTTATATTATTTTACATAAAGGATATTTTCAGAGCTACAGCTGGCAGCTTAATTTATTGATTTGTACTTGCACTGTTTTTAATTAACTCACTCGTCTGGCCCTATTACAAATTTCATTATTTAGGGCCGTAGTCCAGCACTTTCATGAATAAAAGGCGTGAAAACACGTAAAACTCAGATTATCCGATCTCAAGGCTAATAATCGAACTCGCAGCCTACCGTGTATGACGAAGTAGAAATAAGCGCCAAACCACGACGCCCTTAGGTAGAGATACGAGAGGACGTAGACTGATGTGGCATCTTCAGTCTTCTGTAATTAAATCGTTGTATCCCGTTTCACAATCTGATAGGGTTAAGATTCGTCCAAAAGTGCGGGACGTTGCATTTCACAAAGTAAATTCCACGTAATTTCCATACTTTTATGGCAAAGAAAAAAAAAAAAAAAAGTGGCCAGTGGATAATCCTTTCCCTTTTATCAAATAGGAACCAAACCTAATGCAGTTGTTAGTTAAACTACCCCCACTTTCTATCTTGTGGTGGCAAAGCCAACAACTTGCCACCAGAAAATGTTTTCTCGTTTCTTCTCTCGTCAAATAAGGCCCAAACTTTATGAAGTATTCACCTAAATTCCATTTGTCTCATCAGTTCCTTTACTTTTTACCACTACTGTCACAGATAAAAATGTTGCGCCCCTTTCTTGATAATTTTTGCTTCCCTTCAATCTCCATGCTAACTTTTTCGTACATCTTTGAAAAGAAAACTTCGGCCAAACTGAAGCCTTTCGCATAATTACTTATTAAATAGGTTAACAGGAATATCGTTTCTTTCAAGTTTATTTTTGTGTGCTTCTAAGGTATTTTATCCGGCACTCTCAAGATGAAGGTCTATATGTGTAACACATAATCGTTCCTTGTGCCTAATATGACTTTTGGTGGAACACAGCCTCTATCACAGCTTACAGTGGTAGTCTACAATGTTAGATAATGTATGTCATCACATAACTCGTGCATAAAAGATATATGTTGCCGCCACCACACACATACAGCTAATGTCACTACACTACACAACACAGTTTTAGCCACACTGTTGGAGCCCTACACCCACCGAGAACAAACATGCTCAAACCCGCTCGCAGGTACTGATGACGTTACCAGCTGAACGCATCTCTTTCTGCATGTACAGTAGAGCACCGACTGTGAATCGCTCTTGTAAGCTTTGTAGAGGGAACGGGATTAAGATAATTTCGGAAGCGATGAATACAAGCATTTCCTGAATTTATTGTTATTAATATTATCGAGAAATTAATTTGAATTTGTTAGGTTTGGTTTCGGATAATTAAAACTTAGAGCAAATAAAAATCGTGCATTATTAACTAAGTGAGACGAAGTTACTATGGCGGTAGCAATAGAGATTTTTATGTGACCCCGTGTAATCTAGCAGATACTTGTGCATCGACGATTTAGAGGTACCGCATTATGCACCTTCAGCGTATAAAATAGAAGCAGCAGGTTCTCTTGAAACGTCGGTATATACCCATCATATTTCATTGTGTCACATTACTAAAAAGAATTGTCCTTAATATCTTTACTTAGACTGACTTCGGAGATGAGACATTGCTGATGCAGTAACAGTAACATTGCTGTGGCTCATTACATTGTGTGCCAACTGTCCGATATGTATTCAATATCACTGCGTTCTACTGCCTTGTTTAATCAGTGAAGGAAAGAACATCTGCCGCACAAAAACCGGCTCCAAATCTCGGAGTGCTCGCACCTGTCTGGGCATGCCATCACCTGCCGGAACCCCCACACCACGTTCTACAGTGCTGCAGGCCTCCCACACTAGCGAACTGAGATACAGATATTGTAAGCGCTAATTGGCAGTCTTTGAAAATAAACACAATTGTAACTGAAGATCCTAGCACCTTATTACTTGTTAACTCCTTTTGTTTCACATTACACATACGACGGTCTTGCGATTTTATGAGGCGTGAGTAATAATAATTTCACTTGAATCCTTGACAGGTGTTGAGGAAATAGAGCACATTGAATACCTCAGTATATCCATGGTCCCCTGTTCCGCTCTTGTATTAGTGGTGACGAAACTTCGGGTCTTGTTACAAACGTTAGCGGGGCAGAGACTCAGTCAGCCAGTGAATCAATCAACTAGCTAGCCAGTCTCAAAATCAGTTTAGTCAGAAGGTTAGACAGCAGGTGCAATCAACCAGCTAGCCAGACACTCCGCCAATCTGCTGGTAAGCGAATCACAATGTAGGCTAGGAGACCTTGACATTTCATCTTGATCAAGAGCACTTGGACTCTGGTTATCCGTGTTTTCCTTAGTCCCTCCAGAAAAAAATGTAGGACACAATCTTGCAACAGGCTACTAAGCTCATCCTCCACTTCTCTATAAAGGCACTATTTACAGTAATCTTGCCACGTATATAAAACCTATGCATCAAGCAAACATTTTTTAATCTGCTTTATTAAGAATCAGGTCGTAACTCGCAGAGAACACAGTGAATTTCCGTTCGAGTGGCCAAAGGGTGATGGCCACCTTTATGTATAAAAGTCACATTCCTTCTACGTGTTAATCTTTCTGCTGTGACAGTCCAGCGATGAGTCTCGTAAGCAGGAATGTCTAAATGGACGAAGGGACGTCGCCTGACCGAAAAGCAAGGCTCCTACCTTAGTTACCTTTTTGGTTGGTTCGTGCGCGTACGAGTATAATGCGTAAGATTGAGAATTGTAAGGCAAGCGTGCCAAGCAATTGAAAGTTTTATATTTGGGACTTTTACAAAGTCGACATATTCCCATTTCTTCTAACATCGGGGAAAAAATGTAATTTACATCTTTTTTAAGTCTTCGGGACTGGTCTTTATACCTGAGACAGACTGTTCTGCGTAACCTACAAACCGAGGCCGTAGAAAAGGTTTTAATAACTGAGGCAAACTGTGTTCTGTGCGAAGTAGGAGCTGAGGCCGAAGAAACAGTTAAGTATCGAGCAACAAGCATGATCTGTTTTCAACGCCGAATATCGAATGTGAAGAAAGCGCGATCGCAAATCTCCCCGCTTACGATATTTTGATGATGATCTACTGCAAATCTGTTATTAGAGTAAGAAGAAATATTATATTACGTGTTAAAATATTCAGTGACTTTCTCGAAAGTATACGTGGCTTAAAATCTACAGACAATAACAGACCCGAGGCACCATAAATGCTCCGCCCTGCGGACCAATCTTTTTTTCCCCCCCACTGTCCTTCCATCCAAATAACTCCCTGTTAAATTATCCAGATAATATCTGATATTAATGCGATTATTAGTTGACATACTGCCAGCAAACATAAGTCAAAATGTAAAACACACAACCGCATTATTACGAGTAAAACTGCATTAGGCATTTGGTGCAATTAATCATAAATAAGTACAAGATTAATATTTTCAAGGAGGAAGATTAAAAGAGGTAACTGGAATTACATAAGATTGTAATTCACAGGAAGTTTCCTTGGTAAATGGTTGACACTGTAACTACGTTAAATAAATCAAGAATCAATATAAAGGGCGAACGAGAAACAAAACACGGTTAATTATTCGTAGTTCATGTAAAGACGCTACATCAACTGAAAATTGTACGAAGCACCGAATGAGATGTAAAGACACTTGTGAAAGTTGGTGGACGGTGCGGTTACTGCCTTTCCTGCAAGATATTAACTGAGTGAACCCAAAAAACTCTCAACATATCCGATGTCCCGTCTACGATCTGAAGTATGCACCTGTTTGAAACGAGACAGGCTCGACATGAAGCTCAGAAGATTATAGTGAAATGTAATGGAGACGTTGCGAGACAGTAAAATCACTAATCTCGAGACAGGGTGTGGAGACAAGTCTAAGGCACTCATCGCGCGACTTGTGCGTTCATATGTTACGCATCCGATAGCTGGACAGTCAAATATCTCAAGAATCGCCACCCATGCAACACAAGAACTTACAGAGTTAACCAGGTGCAGTTAGTCGCCTTCTTTCACTTATGGAATTTCCCTGCTAAGCACGGCAGCAGCCACCAGGACATTTCGAATATATTGAAGAACTTGGGATCGACGAAGAAGCCTGAGGTTTGTAGATAAACTGGAAAAATAATGAGAGAAATGCTTTTCGCTATTAATCGGCCAATCTTCGAACGTTCAAGGAACCTTAGAAGGATGAGATTCACCCAAACAATATTCAAAGAAAAAGTGCATATTAAATGCTACTGTACGTCTGTGTGCTGTATGATTTCTTATTCATTCCAGTAACCCCTATTTACTTTACTGTACCTGGTCACTGAACAATGGAGAGAATTGTTCATAAAATAGCAGCCGATCGTAAATTACAAAAGTATGGTAACGTCAAAGTACCCTAAAATCTGTCTCGGTTTTAACTATCACAAGAGACAGATGGGCAGACACATACTACGAATATATCATGACAGCATTTGCTGAGATAAGTCAGAATTTAGAAGCAGGAGATCACGATCCGCTAAACATATAGTTTGGACGTTATGAGCGAGCTGAGTCAACGTAATTGGAGAAAGCTAAATGCAATATTCATCCCTTCGGATCGATATGGCAGTGGCTGCCATTGTTACGCTGGTGTAGGAATCCACACGTTGGGGTAAGCATTCTTTTACTCCATCTCCACACTTTTTCTCTTCTCTTTCACCTCTTGGGTTCTGCGCAATGATACAGCCTCGTTATATCTAATGCTCAAACGGTACTTGCGTTGTGCATTTAACTGTCAACCATCTTAAATACGCAAGTATGTTTGTGTGTAGGAATTTTTATATTCGTGGAGAATAACTTCAAGTTGCGATTCTCGCTCTACTTGCCACAAAACTCTTGCATGTATTGCATCTTGAATTTCCAGGGTCTTGCACTGTAGCCTCCAAGATGACATGATTCCTTTTCGGAAGAAACTTTAGTAATAGCCACAGGACAGGATGCTCTTTGGTTTTACACAAATATTCGCGTGTTCAGAAGCTCGTTAGCTGACTTGCGTATTACGTAAGATTTGTTTGTAGAACGATTTATTTGGAAATCGTACTAGATATTAAACAAAGTATAGGCCCATAGTAAAATTTTTTAATGTTTCATTCTGAAGTGAAAGCAATGAAATTACATATTATATAAGTTTCACGAAATTTGGTTTTTAATTCTTACGTCCATGTAAGAATGCGGGCTCATCAGGCATCAGATCAGCGGTGACGCTGATGAGTAAACCAGAAGAAAACTAAACTCCAGATACATTCACATGTACCACAATATCCCACGTAAAGTGAGGTACTTGAAAGTGTTAGTGACGTATTCCTGTTGACTGCAGGACTTACTGACAGTCTGGTGAAACATCAGGCAATGTGCTATTGTTATTATTTATTAATTTTAGGTTTCCTTTACGAAGGAAAAAGGACCCTTATGTGGAAACCACATTCATTCTTTTGTGACGTAGTATCAGCGACTATCCAGTCTTTCAGACCGTCATGAAATTCGGTACAGGAGTTCTATACACATGCGGTTACCGAGCAAGCGCTCGGGTTGCGTGAAAATCGGCACCGTGACAGTCACATTTTACTTAAAGGCATAAAGAAATGTCTCCAGTAATTTCCTTATTTCTAGGAAGATTTGAGTAAAATTCGACCTAGAATAACTCCACACGTTACCATTACGTAAGTGTGAATTTCGTGAAAATCTGTGCATTGAAATTCGTACTTTACCCAAGGGCATAAATGAGATTTTCTTCCTCTGATTTGGATCCATCAAAGTCAGACGAAGAATTCAGAAAATATACAATAACCTCTTTATTCAGTGATCCGAATTCCAAGGAAATCGGCGCAGTTGTTGTCGTACTTTACTTAGGGGGTGTAAATGGATTTCTGTCAGTAGTTTTCACATTTATTGTCCAATTTTGGTGAAATCGATGTAACATATCTCCACATAATATTGTCGAGTAATCTTGAGTTTTGTAAATATCGGCTCGGGAAAGGCCGTCCTTTTCGTACTGGAGTAAATAAAGTCACTTTCACGCGTGTACCGTAAAACCTTATTCCATTTTGAAAATAAAGAAAATCTTCTTAAAGTCTGTGTACTACATCAGGAATAAACCATATTCAGTCCCCGTGTCCAGCAGTCGACACACAACTTACGCCACTAGTGACCTGACACCGAAGATTTCCCCTAATTACCCTGTATCATTTCTGTTAGTCGCTTACAATGATATAAGATACGAATACTGCAGACCTACGGTAAATCCCATATATATATATGTGTGTGTGTGTGTAATTTTATTCAACATTACGCTATCACCAATAACGAAATATGCAGAAAAAAGTAATGGACAGTCAGAATGAATTTCTAAGTTGCATATCATCTACAGATCAGACTTCCCGACTTTTTTCAGATACTTGAAAAAATGTAAATATAATGGGAGAGGACATCAAGTGTTTACAGAGTTCAAAGCTATAATTCAGTTACGAGGAATATATTGCGTATCACTCTCACATTATCTGGTATATTACTGTTTTGTTCTGTGTATTGTTTTTGTGTAAATGTGTACTGTGCTACTGCCACCTGGTGTCAACCCAATTGCAGTTAACATGTATATCAATATCAATATCCACAAAATTATTTGAAGTAATTAAAATACGCTTAATTGAAACCTATAAAAAAAGTCCGCATGGGCAAATATTACTCTGATATGTTTCCTATTCAGAGTGGTCTAAGATAAGGATGTCTCATTGTTACTGCTTCACAACTTTACTGTCAAATACTCAGTCAAGAAGGTCCCAGAACACCAACCAAGGGGGAATAAAACTGAATGTGACAAAACGGCTCTTGTCTATGTTGATGATATTAAATTAATGAGCGAAAAAATACTAAATGCTGTATCTAAAACACAGAAGGTCTACTACAAGCCAGAATACAAGAAAAGATCCTAATAGAGATATACGCCATAAACCATCCAAAAATATTGCTAATTCATATGCCTGGGGACGGAATAAAAGAAATCAAAATCCAATTCTTGACAAGATAAATTTCAGAATGTTTTGCCTGCTATCTGTAGACATGAAACTAAAATATAAAAAGTATATAATTAAAAAATCTATAATTTTGTTTTGTCTAAACAGGGTAGGAGTTATCTCACATTAAGAGAACAACATGGAATGAGAGCATCTGAGATAGAATGCTGAATAAGGCCTTCGGAGGATTTAACAACAGCCTGGAGGATACTTTGATGAGGATCTTCATAGTATTTACTCCACAACTAATATTATAAGTTGATGAGATCAAGAAGCATGAAATGGGTGGAGCATGTACCACTCTTCGGAGAGACAAGAAATGCACAAAAAGATGTGTTGAGAAAACCAGGATTTAAGAGACAATTGAGAAGACCTAGACGTAGATAGGACGATATCAAAATGGATGTTAAAGACACAGGGTGGGGCAGTGTGGGAGGGGGTTATATGACTCAAAACGGAAACGTGTGTTGGGATCGTCGAACACGGTAATAAACACTGCTGCCTTCAGAGATGTGATGACGTGCACTCTCGTAGAGCCACCGACTGTTCGGCGGATACTGCTTCGTCTGTCTTCACCATTGAAGACACTCGGTGAAGACCAAGACAAAGTTCCTTCACACCGTTGTTAATTCTACTAGACTACATGGCGTCACATCCCACAGGACAGTAATATTCACATTCAGCACCATCGGAAACTCAGATCTGGCTTAGATAAGAAAATTCGGGGTATTACACAGTGCGGGAAATTTTTTACCTAGGCGAGTTACTATAAGCTTTTCAATACAGGGCCTGCTCCATTTAGTTACTACTCGTCATTTTAAGTAACAATGTAAAGGCTTCGGCCCCCCCCCCCCCCCCCCCCAAAAAAAAAACCACCCACCCCCCAAAACCCCCAACAAAAAAACACACCAACATTTTACCAGAAACTTAAACACGGGCGGTGCTTCCCCACACAAAA
>Ga0131853_10003544_pt1 | contig 27963 bp, 23 predicted proteins | sample TergutLab28metaG_FD_92764 | JGI IMG/M metagenome (GOLD analysis project Ga0131853, IMG submission 92764) | Labiotermes labralis P1 segment gut microbial communities from Petit-Saut dam, French Guiana - Lab288 P1 (version 2) (version 2) | ecosystem: Host-associated > Arthropoda: Insects >...
AATTAGTATCTGTGTTGCAATAGCAGCGTTTGTTTTGCATACGCCACAAAATAATGCGACAACACTTGCGCCATTAATAGTACCCTCATAAAAGGTAAGCATTGCTTTATTTGAAGGTTAGCAATTTTGAATATGCGGCAAAAAAGGCGCTAACTCCCTATCCCCTGCACATATTATCCCTATTTTTATGACAATCTCCCCTAACTTCAAAATTTCAAATCGCTATGCGAAGCTACGCGTATCAAAGATAGAAACAAACCTCCATCCGAAGTCTTTTTGTAAACAAGCAACCAATCTGGTGAAACGTGACATTCCCTATGTCCTTTCCAGTTGCCGGACAAAGCATGGTCTCGATATTTTTCTGACAAAGGTTCGTCATTGGCTAATCTAACAATAAGTTCATCCAACAAACTTATATCCTTACCCTGTTTGTGTGCAAGGCGCACATCTTTGCGGAATTGGGCAGAGCGACGAACTTCGCGTTTAGTCATCGTCATCACCTTCTAGGCAGTCCGCAAGCAAGTCCGATACATTGTAATAGCCCTCATATGCATTTGGGTTGGTCTCCATTTGCTTGCTCTCCTCAAGGGCAGCAAGGCTTTCTGGGTCTTGCCAACGCGCACCACGTAAATCAAAAGGAAAACCGCCGACATGACGTGCATGATTAATAAACACAGTAATTGCCTCTGGCAATGTTAGTCCGTGGTATGCAAATATATTTTCAGCTTCAGCTTTTACATCGGGGTAAAGTCTTACATTAACATTTGCTGTTTTTGTCTTTACTGTCATTAAGAACACCTCCATGGTCATTATATTTTAAAATAGTTGCAGGTGCAAGCAATGCAAATCAAAATGAATCATTGTCATCTTTATGGATACATGAACACACCTATCTTTATTTAGCAATGTAAAGGTTTACCCCCTATGTTCAGGTTTGGCAGGGGGGGGGCATTCCGAAAACATGATAACAGGCCATTTTTCTTGAATAATCAGAAAATTATTGAATGAAAACTCTGCATAGAACGCAAAAATCCCAGAGAATCAACGTTCTTTGGGATTTTCCAATTGCATCAAAGTCGTCGTGCATACGCCCTTTTTTATTTCTATCTGCCTGCCTCTACCAACGCTGCCCGTTAACAGTTATCCTACCAGATGAAGTGCGAAGGCTAACCCGGTTTTCATCTACCACGCCGGTAATAGTAATATTCCCTGATGAAGCCCGCCCATTAATCTGCCCGTCAACCCGTAAATTATCTAATGTCATACCGCCGGAAGATGTTTCTGCGGTAAGATTACCAAGTACGGTAACGTCGTCAGCCGTAAACCTGCCAGAAGATGCGTTCGCTTGGAGGTTCCCGTTGACATCAAGCCCGTTAACCCGTATCCCGCCTGACGAAGTCCTTATTATAAAATCACCTGCTGTTACATCTCCGTTATTGATGTTCAAGGTTCCGCTGGATGCCCTTAAAGAGGCGCTGTGCGCGGTAAAATTTTCTGCCGTTATCCCGCCGGAGCTGGCTCTTGCGTAAAGCTCACCCCCGATATCAAGCGTATCTGCACGTATACTGCCGGACGATGTGTTAATGTCAAGATTCCCAGCAACGGTAAGATTATTGGCCCGTACGCCCCCGGAAGAGGCCCTTACGGTAAAATCGCCTGTGGTCGCGGCCAGCCCGTTAAGTGTAACCGCGCCGCTGGAAGTCCTAGCCTCAATCGTGTTTGCCGCAAAATTCTCCGCTTGTACGCGCCCGCTTGAGGCCCCAAGCACCACGTTGGAAGCAATTCGGTTTCCATTATCACCGTGGATTTCTACCCCGCCGCTAGAAGATGAAATATCCATACCCGCAAAAGCCCCATCAAGGTTTTGCGGGATAAATACAGTCAAAATACCCCTGGTGTTAGAGGTGTCAATATTAATTAGCCTAAACCTTGATTCTTCAACAATGTCCAGCCGCATGCCGTTTTGGCTAAACGCATAGGCAGGACGTACATAGCTGCCCCTTGCCGGCGGGGTAAACACCACAAGAAAATCATTGCGGTTGTGGGTTTCCACCACTACGGTGTTACGCGCAAGGCTTATATCCAGAGTTATTCCTGTTTGGCTGAAATTAATGCCGTTATCTGGTATAGGTGTGCCGTTTCTGAGATTGCCCGTTATGCGCCCGCCTACAGCGATACCCACATGATACGAGGCCGCCAATACGCCTATCACTATTAGAATCAGCACTAATATAATTGCCGGGATATTTCTCCTGCGCCTTGGAGCATGATGGTAAGGGGGGTAGGGGGGCGATTGCGGGAAGCCACTGTACTGCTCTTGAGTATTCTCGCGGCTTGCTTGGCCGGTAGTACCCGGGAACTCGTTTTGATTTGTTGAATCATTGTTGCGGTTGTCGTTATTGTTTTCCATGCTATCCTCCTGATTTTGTTGGCTACATAAACTTACGCTGTGCAGATATAAGTGTCTGATATAGCAGTTCAAATCAAAATAGCTAAATAAGGGTGTTGACATCTACAGACTATCGTGGTAGTATGCGAATTACAAACTATTGCAATAGTCTGACGGGAATTCGAAAGGAGAATCACAATGAGCACAAAGCTATTTGATTCCGAACTAAAAGTTATGGAGGTGATATGGAAAGAAGGGCCACTGCCCGCTAAGGCCATAGCGGATGCCCTTGCAAAATCCATAGGTTGGAACAAAAACACTACCTACACAGTAATCAAAAAATGTGTAGAGAAAGGCACAATAGAAAGAACAGAGCCCAACTTCATTTGCCGTGCCATAGTTAGCAAAAACGAAGTACAAAGCGCGGAAGTTGATGAGCTGGTAGACAAATTATTTGATGGTTCAACAGAGTTGCTATTCGCATCCTTGGTTGGAAGCAAAAAACTACCGGCCGATATGATTGAAAAGCTAAAGCATATTGTGGGCGACACGTCGCAAACGCAAGCGTTTGCTATAGGAGGAGATTTAAAGTGAACATGCTGCTGGAAATGAGCTTGGCAGGGGCATTGCTGGTTATAGCAATAATCCTGATTAGGGCCTTGGTAATGCACAAACTTCCCAAATCAACATTTTTAATACTGTGGGCAATTGTGCTGGCTAGGCTTCTTGTACCCATTTCTATCCCTTCGCAAGTAAGTGTTTTCAATCTTGGGAATATATTAAACAGCCGGGCGGCCGAATCTCATATACCTGAAATATACGAGACCCTGCCTACCCGGCTTCCGGTACCAACTTTCCAGTGGCAGTTCCAAAGATATACCACAGCAAGTACAGGCACCACAAACATGGCAAACACGACCGAGAGCTATACCGGTAGAAGCACCATAGGTCTGCCCGCCATTCAACCAGCAACGTTAGTTTATTTCGTTGGTGTAATTTTGTCTATAGTTTTTTTTACTGTACTGTATTTTAAGCACCGTAAGGAGTTTATGATGTCTTTGCCTGTCAACAACAGTTTTACTATGCAATGGTTAAATACTCATAAGCTAAAAAGGCGAATAATCATCCGAGTTTCGGACAAAATTGCTACGCCACTTACTTACGGTATATTGCGCCCGGTGATTTTACTACCAAAAGATACCGATTGGACTAACGTAAGCCAATTAGAATATATACTTGCCCACGAGTACATTCACATCCGCCGTTTCGATACGCTAACAAAAATATTAATGACAGCGGCGCTGTGCATCCACTGGTTTAACCCCATACTGTGGGCAATGTATTTCCTGTTTAACCGCGACATGGAAATAACCTGCGATGAAGCCGTTATAAGAATGTTTGGTGAAACCTCTAAGCGAGGTTATGCTCTGACACTTATAAGCATGGTAGAGCGCAGAAGTTACCTGCCGGTTATGTACAATAATTTTAGCAGACATGCTATCGAAGAAAGGATAACCGCAATTATGAAAATTAAAAAAGCTACAATTATAGGAACCCTGCTGGCCTTAGTGCTTATTGTCACCACCGCAGCAGTATTTGCTACCACAGGGGTAGGAGATAGCCCCGTACCTATAAATTCGGCTTCATCAGGTAGCCAAAATAACAACCTAAGCGATAACCCAGATATACCGGCAGCACAATCACAAAGCCAGATAGATTCCTTTAATATCGAAATAGGCGAGTTTTTTGAAGGCGAACCGGGCGATGATGTTATTACCGCAGTAGAAGCTGCGCAAATAGGCGCATATGTACTTGAAACATTATTTGGGGCAGATTTAGATGGCGTAACCATAAACATGCAATTCTCACAAAGAGTTGAAGCCGGAAGCGAACGCGGGAATATGGTAGACTGGAGTACCAGCCTCGTTAACGGGTGGGCCGAGCAGCTTGGTATGACAGTCGATGAAATACTTGATTATGTTCGTGCGGCAAGCATACGTGACTACAACTTTGAAATTGGACTTAATGTTGACAGTTTGGCCACCGTAGTCGGTTTAACCTCTGAAGAATTTATGGCCCAAGTTATGACGGTTTATATCGCAAACAGGTCTGTAGTTGTGGTTGAAGGCTGGGCCAGCCAGCTTGGTATTACCGCAGATGAACTGTTCGAGCTTATGTTTAACTCGTATGAAGGAAGCGAGTTTATAGGCATTGCAGATACGCTTGGCGTCCCGATGGAGGAATTTGGCTTCTTGCTTGGCAATGTATGGAATACAACCCGGTCAACAGCGTACCGGGCAGAACAACCAAGCATGTGGCACGGCCATATCATATTAAACGATGCAATATTTTCACAATATCATTTCGCGATTAACGCCGAAACCGGCAAGCTGATGAATGCTAACTATAACCCATGGGCTGTTTATACAGAAGGTATGCTGTTAGAGGAAGCACGATTTGGCTTTAGCTCCATATATGCTGTGCCAGTTGATGTTACAGCGCAGCATAATAACAAATATGCTAGGCTAGCAATGGATATTGCACAAGAGTTTGGCATTATGAGCGGCACGGTAGTAAGGGCTACGATAAGCGCAGTTTCACAGGGCGCTAATCCTGCAACTGGTGAGGCTGCTGTAACAATTATGGTTGACGTAGAATGTGCAACCGGCGAGATTATGGTACTGGGCTTTGATGGATTCTTGGAAGATACACCAGTACTTACAATTGTAAGCGTAGGCGGACGGTTTTCCTTTGTAGAATCTGAATTTGACTGGGTAACGCGCTAGTTTTTCCTAAATATTTTTATAAAGTTATAATCAGCAGTATTTCTGAATAATTTTGCAGACATTGTAGACATCGGATGAAAGGTTAGCGTCCTCTCCAACCATAATAAAATGGTTGAGGAGGGCGTTAACTTTATGTGCATACTGCTGTTTCAAGATAATTCCCAGTTATTATATTGTTATTCTGTCTCTTTTTGGGACCCATAACTCAATCCTGCTTCTACTACCTTTTTTGATATCAAAACAAGCCCCTTAGCACGTTCTAAATATTCGCCTTCAGGGTTGTAAAAGACCAGTAAATGACAACCACAAACGACGTCAAAATTTCTCCCAAAAATGACCCTGTTTTTGCGGCCTTCGCAGCTGCTGCAAGAGGGATTAGTAGAGATGTTTGATAAAATAAACGCTTTCATTTCGCTTGAGATAAACGGTTCATATAGGTTGATATCCACACCTTTGAAAAAACTGATAAACCAGTAACCGTGGCAAGCACGAAAATGGCAAATCACGCGTTTTTTATAGCGTACCGTCCATCCGCTGTAGCTGGATGCTGGCTTTGTTGTAGCAGCTTTAGATGCCTTGTTTTCTTTAAGAAAGTCGTCGAAACCCAGATAGTTTGTAAGATTCTCTCCGGTAAGTAGTTTTTCGCCTTCCAGTACGAAGCGTGATTTTTCAGACATACTTATTCCTCCCTACACATATATGCGTTTATTTGATTTTTAACTGCAATTCCATTTCCGAGCCTTCCCCTTGGGACAGCTTTGGCTTGGGGAAAGCAAGATGCGGCATGTCCTCTGATGTATTATCCTGCCAACAAAAGCTGCGGCTATCGTACATGCTAATCGTTGCGCTGCCGATTTTAATTCCATGTTCTTTGATAACGGTATGGTGTAAATAACGATGTACCTTTATGCCTCCGGCCTCAACCAATTCTGGTTTTGATACTATCAATATATGTTTTTTATCTCCCTGCCCACACCCATCGTTTTGGCCGAGGCTGCGCCAAAGAAACAGGATATATATGTAACGGCAAAAACAACCAAACTATGCCTATGCCATCCGATAGAGAGCATGACCCACGGTATAAATAATCCAAAGCCAGTATGTTGATTAGTGTAACCCATATGGCTATATAAGTATATATTAGGCATTGGTGCGGGGCAGGTAGGCTTGATACAATCACACGATTTAAACGCTTTTTTTGCGCTAATAATCTTTGATTATACCTAATTTTTCTCTTGTCGTTCATGTAAAGCATATTTATACTCAATGCACGCAATAAATATCTAAGAAAAGGAGTTGTTTATCATGACTGCTAATTTAATCGTTACAGCGAACACACACAGGAGGGTGACTATATTTTAGCCCTCCCAAAAACGGAGGTAAAATATGAACCAGAACGAATTAATGCAGTATTGGTATGCGTATACCTATGACCAGCAAGTTGAACAGGACGATGTTCGGCATATCATTTCAATGGTTGGTGATTCGCCGCTAAAAATTTTAGAGGTAGCCTGCGGAAGCGGGCGTATTTCAATTCCCTTGGCAAAAAAAGGCCATTCGGTAACTGGGTTTGATGTTGATGAAGCTATGCTTGCCAGAATACCTAAAAAAGCAGATGGACCGATTAATCTCAACTGCTTTAGAGCCGATGCAATATCAGATGATTGGGGTAGCGGGTTTGATGTAGTAATTTTGTCTGGCAATCTCCTTGTTAATATCATTACCAATGGGGACTATCAGCAAGCACAAGAACTATTCATTCAAAAAGCTGCATCCTGTGTTAAACAAGATGGACACCTTTATCTTGACTTCACTTGTGCCAATTGGCCGGATTTCACATGCGGCAAAGTTGAAGAAAGAGTTATTTTTGAGGGAACCGATGACATTGGCACATACGGCAAATTTATTTTGGTGAGCGGCGATTACAACAGTAAAACCCGTATAGACAAAAGTTCTCGCCGATACGAAATTACACCAAAAGGAAGCGAGATGTTTGCTGTCACAAAAGAGGTTATCAAACATTTTCCAACCTATCAGCAAGTTGTATCATGGCTCAAAAAGCATGGATGGGAGATTGAGTGGCACAACCCGATTGAGAAAGAAACTTTTCAAGCAATTTTTTGGGCAAGGAAAAAATAGTTTTCAACTTATCTACGAAAAAAGGTTTCGTTTTGGGCAGATAGTCTTGAAGTAGTACATTAATATGTATCAATTGTACCCGCCCAAAGGAGGGCTGCCATGTCAAGTGATATGCTTAACATGGCAGCCCCCTTTTATACGCTAAATGGAATGCAGTATCCTTTTTACTATGCGGCTTTTACGGTTTTAGCAGCATCACGTGCATCGCTAATTCTAAAGCTAAGCTTTAAAAGCTCAACCACAACAACATGTGTAAGAGCGAGTGCAACCACAATACCCCAGTGTCTAAGACTAATATCTACAACATCAAATACAGCCTGAAACGGTGGGAATAATGCAACTACCAGCGAAAACGCGATCGCGCCGATTACACTGAAAAGTACGCCCTTATTTGATGTTAGCCCAACCGTAAAAATAGAAAGCGTAGAGCGTGTATTAAATGTATCAAGTGTAGAGGCCCAACTAAGCACCATAAATGCCATAGTTATACCTACAGCGTAACCCGCATAATCCCGGTTGCGCAATAATTCCCAAGTCCAGTCACTCCCAAGTGCCGGAAAGTCTGGAGAAATAGGTACATATGCGCCAATAACAAACGCGGCCATTACAAGAATTGAGAACGAAACCGCACGCACAGCAATAAACGTACCAACCCTATTGGCAAAAATCCCAGCGCCCTTTTTGATGGGCTTGCGCTTCATGACGCCGGGTTCCGGTTGCTCGAAGGCTAAGAAGAAACCGGGGATGCCATCATACACAACGTTGATTATCAAGATTTGCATTGCCGTGATTGGCGAAATGCCAAGCAGCAGCATACCTAAAAGCAATACAAAGATTTCCGCAAAGTTAACCCCTAAAAGGAATTGGATTGTCTTGCGGATATTATCATAAGAAGTACGCCCTTCAGATATTGCGTCTACAATCGTGGCAAAATTATCGTCTGTTATTACCATATCTGCGGCGTTTTTGGATACTTCTGTGCCGGTGATGCCCATGGCCGCACCTACGTCCGCGGCTTTAAGGGCCGGGGCATCGTTTACGCCGTCGCCGGTCATACATATTACTTCGCCGTGTGAAAGCCATGCCTGTACGATGCGGATTTTATCTTCGGGGCTTACACGGGCGTAAACGGATACTTCTTTTACACGACTTATCAAATCGTCTTGCGACATTATGTTAAGGTCAGCACCGGTTAGTGCGCAGTTGCCTTCTTCGTAGATGCCGATTTCTTTTGCTATGGCTACGGCTGTTACAACATGGTCACCTGTAATCATAACCGTGCGGATACCGGCTTCTTTGGCACGCTGTACTGCTTCAGCGCTTTCTATACGCGGTGGGTCAATCATGCCAATGAGGCCCATAAAAGTCAGGTCTTTTTCTAGGCCTTCTTCTGTTAGGTCTTCGGGAATTTGGTCGTATATTTTGTAAGCTATGGCTATTACTCTTAGTGCCTTTTCGGCAAATTGGTCGTGGATTTGGGTGGCCCTTGCGAGCTGTTCGTCTGTCCAGTTAACAGGAATCCGGTCGAACGCGCCCTTGGTAACTACTATATATTTCGAACCTTTGCCGTAGTGGTGTACGGTAGTCATGCGCTTACGGCCCGAGTCGAAGGGCAGTTCGTGCACACGGGGGTATTCTCTTTCCGCGTCTACACGGGTTAGACCTTTGTCGTGCAGCAGGCGGATAATTGCTATTTCTGTTGGGTCGCCTATTACATGCTCGTCTTCGTCGCCGTGTACTTCTATTGTTGCGTTGGAGCAGGAAGTTAAAAGTTCTAACATATGTGTCTGACCTTCATTGAAGTCATCTTTAGCGTTTGCCGGGTCGTAGTCTACATGCCACAGGCGGCGGATTTTCATTTTGTTCATGGTAAGTGTACCGGTCTTGTCGGAACAAATTACAGATGTATTGCCTACGGTTTCTACCGCGGATATTTTACGGATGATTGTTTTTTTATTAACCATGTTGTACACGCCGTAGGATAGTATCATTGTTACTATAATTGGCAATGTTTCGGGTACGGCGGCTACACCCAGTGCCACGGCCAGAAGCAGCATCTCTAGCACTTCGTTGCCATGCAATAAAAAGCCTACAAGGAACATAGCAACACCGCTTACAAGCGCTATCGCGGAGATACGCTTTGCCAGCTGCTGTAGCCTTATTTGCAGTGGGGTTTTTTGTTTCTGGGTTGTGTTAAGCAGGCGGGCGATTTTGCCCATTTCGGTTTCCATCGCGGTTTCTACTACTACCGCGCGGGCGCGGCCATTGGTTACAAGGCAGCCGGAATATACCATGTTGAGCCTGTCGCCTAGTGGCACTTCTTCGGTTATAACTACATCTGGTTTTTTGTCTACTGCTAAACTCTCGCCTGTTAGGGCGGCTTCTTCTACTTGCAGGCTGCTGGCTTCGATTAATCTTGCGTCGGCTGTTATTACGTCACCTGCGTTAAGTTCAATTATGTCTCCGGGCACCAGTTGGCTGGCATCTATAATTTGCTTATTGCCGTCTCTTATTACTGTGGTTTTGAAGCTGTTCATTTTTTTGAGTGCGTCTAAGGCCTTGGCGGCTTTACCTTCTTGGTATACGCCCAGCACTACGTTTATAACCACTATGCTTAGAATTACGCCCACTTTTGCCCAATCGCTTGCACTGCCTGTGCCTTCGTTCATGTTAAGTATGGCAGCTACTGTAGCTATAATTGAGGCGGCAATAAGCACCATTGATGGAATTTCCAGCAGGTGATGGAGGATTTTTTGGAGTAGGGTTTCCTTTTTTTCTTCCTCAAACTCGTTTAGGCCGTACTTTTGCTGGCGCGTGGTTACATCTTTGGGGTTTAGGCCTGTGGTTACGTTGGTGTTTAGCTTTTCTACCACTTCATTAATGGATTCTTTTACCCATAGCATTGCATTTACCTCCTTCTAAATAATGAACTTCATATCTTTGGCCGGTGCTGCATCCAGCTCGGCCTTTTTGGCTTCGTATCCGGGGCGGCCAAATAGGGCATATGTGGCATCCTTGCCTCCTTCTACGCCGGGCTGGTCGAATGCGTTGATGTTTAGTAGTTCGCCTGCAAAGGCTGTGGCTACTTCAAAGAAATATAGCAGCTGGCCTACGGTTTGCGGCGTTACTTTGGGGATGGTTATTGTCATGTTCATGCGGCCTGCCTTGGTTAGGGCGTATTCTGTCGCGATTTGCATGGTTTTTATCAGTTGATTGTGGGTTACGCCGCCCAAAAAGCCTAGGCTTGGCATGTCACTATAGGTTTTGGGGATGGTTATCGTTTCGCGGTATTCGTCTACACCTATAAATACTACTATTTTGTCGTAGGGGCCCTCTGCGTATAGTTGCACTTGAGAATGCTGGTCTGTTGAGCCTAGGGCGCTTACTGGGGTCTGGCCGGTATGGACTATATTGCCATCTAGGTCGAATTTTTTACCCAGTGATTCTGCCCATAACTGCGCGTACCATGCGGCTACCATCTTGAGGGAATCCACATATGGCATCAGCACAGATATATTTTTGCCCTGTGTCATGCCTAAGCAGTGTAATGCCGCAAACATATGCGCCGGATTTTTTGTTATATCGTCTTCTTGGCACATGCTGTCCATTTGTGCCGCGCCCTCAAGCAGCCCTTCTATATCTATGCCGCAGAATGCTGCCGGTAGTAACCCTACCGGGGTAAGTTCGGAGAACCGGCCGCCTACTGGGCTTGGGACGTAGAATGTTTTGTAGCCTTCTTGCTTAGCAATGGCTATTAGGTTGCCGCTTTCGGGGTCTGTAGTGCAAACGATATGCTTACGAGCAGCTTCTTTGCCTAGTTTTTCCTCAAGCAATTCTTGGATTATCATAAACTGGCTCATTGTTTCGGATGTACTGCCGGACTTGGAGATAACATTGAATAAGCAGCGGGTAGGGTCTATTGTTTCGAATAGGTGTACCAGACGTTCTGGGTCAACGTTGTCTATTACATATAGTTTTGGGTTATTGCCTCGCTTTTCGCGGGGCAGATCGTTGTAATATGGGTGGTTTAGGGCTTGCTGTACGGCTAACGGGCCTAATGCCGAACCGCCAATGCCTAAGACGATGAAAGCGTCTATTTGTGGTTTCATTTCGGCTACATAACTTTGAATATCTTTAACAATTTCAGCCTGATTATACGGCAGGTCGCGCCAAGCCATTTGCGGGCGCTTTGCCTTCATTGCTCTTGTGGCTTTTTCGATTTCAGAGGCTAACGCGGCTAGGGTGGATTGTGGGATCCCTTCCGCACCTATACGCTCGGCCAGCATGTTGTTATAGTCTAGTTTCATTGTGGTTCATCCTTTCTATACGTCGCTTGCGCTTGATTCGTAGCTTAATTGGGATTGGGTATGATGCGGAAAAATAAATAACCCGTGAAGGCTAGCATGGTATATGCCGGCCTAAACGGGTTCATACGCGATATAACCGGCGGCAAAAACCCCCGGTAATAGCTTTATAAGAGTGGTAAAATTGTTCAAAGTCTTGGACAAAGCAATCTTCCCCCTTCTACCATATTTATAGCATATTTTGCAAAAGGGGTAAATAGGGAGTTTTTGTAGTGCATTTAGAAATGCCGCATTGGCTCAGCTCTCCGGAAGGTTTTCTTGCCGTAACTGTTGAAGTAATCAAACTGGCATTTATCTCACCGGCCTTAATGTTGGTAAGACCTTGCGGCGGATTGTACGGGTAGCTACTCCGAATTACTCTGCCAGTTCTTTGGTAGTAACTAAAAACTCGGCCCAACATGATATGCATATCATATTGGGCCGAGTTAAAGAATGATTAGTGATTCATGTGTTAAGTGTTAAGCACAACCATTATAAATGATATCAAAACTTTAGCGCCAATGGCATGTATGTGGCGCACGCGTTGTACGACTACTTGGTGACCTAAAATCGCAACGACTACAGAAGCGCGTCCATTGAGTGACGACTGTGCAAATATTCGGCCTGCCACATCCAGGGCCATGCTCTATCCATTGGCTTGTCACACGTTCTGAACCCCATGTGTGTGATATTCTGGTTGAAGATGAACAGTATCTATGTGATGTTTGGACGACTCTGCTGCATGTCATACAAGTATATCTTCGTGTTATTCTTGTGACAACGCAGTAGCTGTTTGTTCTAATACCGTGTTGCCAGTCTTCATAAACACGGATATCGCTCCCAGAAGGCTGGCAGCACCTGACAGAAGACGAAAAAAGATCAAAATCATTACTATCATAAATGATGCTTATGACAGGCTCTAATTCATTTTGAACATTAATTATTATCATGGCACCTTCGTGCAAGTGTCTGTCTATAGGGCCTAAAAACTCAATGGCTAAAGAGATAATATCGCTTGGCATACCATAAAATAGTTCGCTATATGCAACCATAAATTGATTGTCTTTAATGCCGCAAAAATCGTTGCAGCAGTCAAGTGCAGATGATCTTACGCCATATCCTGATAGATATGCCTCATCCGGTTCAGCAACGTTTTCATATGCACGTACAATAATAGTTGCACTAACCATTAATACCATCACCAAAAATAAACCTAAAAACTTTTTGTGCATCTTAGATTCCTCCTTAAACTAAGTATCTATACCGATTCCCGACCAGCCTGACTGATGCCAAAGCCGATTATTTAATTTTTCAACGGACTCTTCTCTTTCATCGTTATGCGCAATGAGTTGCCATTAGTCTTGTGACATGAAGCATAACTTATTTCATATGCAATGTAAACCCATCATTTGGGTAAAATCCTCATGATGCGCTATTGCTTATTATTGCTTTTATAAGTTGTTCAAAGGATATACATACCAAGAAATTTCCTATAAAATACGTAAATATAAGCGAAATCAATAAAGAGGAGTGTTAAAATGTCCGATAACAAATTAAGAATTTTGCAGCGCTTGGAATCGGGTGAAATCACAGCCGAAGAAGCCATGGCTATGATAAGCCAATACAGCGGGCCGGCAACCCCACCGCCAACCGGCACCCCTGTAGCCCGCGGCCCAAACCAATTAGACCCAAGGCAAGCTGACCCGCGCAAAAGCCAACCCCATCATTCCTACAACCCCGAAACCCGTGATGGCCACCACACCCCCGACTGGATAGACAACATGGTAGGCTGGGTAGGCAATTTTGTAGAAGAAGTAACAGACAGTGTAAGGGACACCGAAGTCGTGGCCAACCTTTCTGATATAGTAAGCGGCACATATGGCCACCACAAAAAAACCGAAAACTTCACATCTGCCCCAATACTGCAAGGCCTGTCACAACTGGAGTTAAGCGGCAAAAACGACATAATCGAAATTTACGCATACGATGGCGACCGTGTGCAAATCCGCTGCGATTACGACTCCCGCCGCCCAGACGGCTATGTACAATTTCATGATGAAAACGGCCATATAGCCCTGTGGTTTGACGAGAAAATTATGCGTTCTGTAAGGATTACCTGCTATATACCCCGCGTGCAAATCGGGCATATTCACGCCATTACCAAGAACGCACGCATACAGGCCGCAGATATCACTGCCGGGGAGATTAACCTAACCACCAAAAATGACAAAATAGTTATAGAATCCATAAGGTGCGGCAATCTTACCGCCATCACAAAAAATGAAAAAATAAATGCAGCCGCTATTTTTGCAGAAAATATCCACTTAGAAACCGCTAACGATAAAATAACCGTACAGGATCTTCACGCTACCCATGTTACCCTTAAAACCACAAATGCAGGTATAAAAACCGCTGCCATAGATGCGGTGCATCTGGTTATGAATACCACCAATGCCGGCCTTAAAATGCAAAACACCCTGCCTTACACCGGCGCGTTTTGGGAAGGCGAGCGCACGTTGGAAGCCTACACAACCAACGGCAGCATAAAGCTGGGTATACCGGGGGGTATTGGGTTTGCCGTAGAGGCAAGCACTAACGATGGAAAAGTCACCAGCAGCGTACCCTTGTATGAGTCAGAGCGTTCGTCCAAAACCTATCTGGAAGGCGAAAGTACAGATTATGCTACAACCGGGCGGCGGTTAAATGTAAGGCTTGGCACGACCAATGCTTCTGTGAAGATACTGGCTGTATAGCATTTGCTAAAACATACACAGCGAAATAATTCATTAACGGTCTTATTTTGCCGTGCAAAAAGGAGAAGGCCATGAAAAACATGCCAACAATAAAAACAGGGATAGTAGCGGTAAGCCGTGACTGTTTCCCAAGCACCCTGTCCGAAAAGCGCCGTACCGCGGTAGTTGCGGCCCTTAATGAAAAGGGTATCGCCATAACCGAAGTAAGCATCGTAGTCGAAAACGAAAATCATGTGATGGAAGCACTGGCCGAGCTAAAAAAAGCCGGTTGTAATGCCTTGGTAGTATATTTGGGCAACTTCGGGCCAGAAGGCCCCGAAACATTGCTTGCGCAAAAATTCTGCGGCCCTGTAATGTTTGCCGCAGCCGCCGAAGAAACAGGTGAAAATCTAATCCAAGGCCGCGGCGACGCATATTGCGGTATGCTTAACGCATCCTATAATCTAGGGCTAAGGGGTGTAAACGCACACATCCCCGAATACCCCGTAGGTACTGCCAGCGAAGTGGCAGACATGATAGGCGAGTTTATTCCCGTGGCAAGGGTAAAGATAGCGCTGAGCAAGCTGAAAATTTTCTCCTTCGGCCCGCGCCCTCACGACTTCATTGCCTGTAATGCCCCAATAAAGCCGCTATTTGACCTTGGTGTAGAAATACAAGAAAACTCCGAACTTGACCTATACGCCAAGTTTAAAGCCAATGAAAATGACCCGCGCATAGACGCCGTTGTAAAAGACATGGCTGCGGAACTTGGCCAAGGCAACAAGCAACCCGGCGTGCTTTCACGCCTTGCGCAGCTGGAAATCACACTTCTGGATTGGGCCGAAGCCAACAAAGGCGCGAGCGAGTACTATATCTTTGCAAATAAATGCTGGCCAGCGTTCCAAACCCAATTTGGAATGGTGCCCTGCTATGTAAACTCCCGTCTTGCGGCCCGCGGCATCCCCGTGTCATGCGAAACAGATATCTACGGCGCGCTTTCCGAATATATACTACAACTGGTAACAGACATGCCGCCAACCCTGCTAGATATCAACAATACCGTCCCATACGACATGTACGAAGCCAATAAAAAGAACTTAGGCGCCTACAAAGCCACAGACCTTTTCATGGGCTTCCACTGCGGCAATACCCCTATCTGCCACCTCAAAAATGGTGAAATGAAATACCAGCTTATTATGAACCGTCTGCTGGAAGACCCAAGCGCTGAGCCGGATATCACACGTGGCACGCTAGAAGGGCAAATAAAAGCAGGGCAAATCACGCTGTTTAGGCTGCAATCCACCGCGGACTGCGAACTTCGCTCATATATCGCCCAAGGTGAAACCTTGGATATAGACCCGCGTTCATTTGGCGGAATTGGCATTGTAGCGATACCGGAAATGGCGCGTTTCTATAGGCATGTACTGATACAAAAACGCTACCCACATCATGTAGGTATGGGCTTTGCGCACGTTGGCAAGACGCTATTTAGCGTAATGAAACTGCTGGGTATTGCCGATATTGCCTATAACCAACCCGCAGGCAGGTTATACCCGGGCGAAAATCCATTTGCTTAACCCCACGCGGTTTTGATACTTTGGTGAAAGGCGATATGAAAAAAACTTAATAAAAATTTTAAGTGGAACCGCGCACTGCGCGGTTCCTGTCAAAGTTTTGATCGAACTTTTTCAAAAGTTCGCGGGGTGCTGGGCAGCGCCCCGCGGTTTTTTTTGCCCATCACTTGACATTTTCTATGACATATTCTAAGATTGGTGTGATTCACGCCCCGGAATCGAAAATAATGACAAATGTAAAAGCATTGTGTAAAAGTTGGAGGTATTCATGCGCACCACCCATATCACAAAGCCCTTGGAAGTAGAACGTAAGTGGCTGGTAGTAGACGCCGAAAATCAACTTCTGGGCCGCTTGAGCTCACAGATAGCTCATATTTTGCGCGGTAAGCATAAGCCGGATTTTAGTCCCTCTGTAGACTGTGGGGACTATGTTATCATAGTTAATGCAGATAAAATCCGTGTAACCGGCAAAAAGCTGGACCAAAAAACCTATGTACGTCACACCGGCTGGATAGGCCACCGCAAAGAGACTAAACTCAAAGTGGTACTGCAAAAAAAGCCGGAATATGTACTAACCCACGCAATCAAAGGCATGTTGCCTAAGAATAATTTGGGCCGCAAAATGTTTTCGAAGCTTCATGTTTACGCCGGCCCTACGCATAAGCACGAGGCACAGAAGCCAGAAGTACTGACTATAACCACCTAACAAGCCGAAATCTTTTTGCCTGACGGCAAAAACCGCAAATTTCTTTCTGCGTAAAAGCATCGCAGAAAAAATTTACTGATTGAAGGAGATATATATGGCAGCAGTTTCATATTACGGAACAGGCAGAAGAAAAAGTGCCGTTGCAAGGGTGTATCTACTACCCGGCAAAGGTGACATTACTATTAATAAGCGCGGCATAGATGATTATTTCGGGCTTGAAACCCTTAAATTAATCGTACGCCAGCCTCTGGAACTTACAGGCACCACCGCTAAGTTTGACATCAAAGTCAATGTGTTTGGCGGCGGTTATACAGGCCAAGCCGGTGCTATACGCCACGGCATTTCAAGGGCTTTATTGGAAGCGGATGGCGATTTCCGTCAGCCACTAAAAAGGGCAGGCTTCCTAACACGCGACCCACGCATGAAAGAGCGTAAGAAATACGGTCTTAAAGGCGCAAGGCGTGCACCACAGTTCTCTAAGCGTTAATGAGCTTGTGCTTAAATATCAACGAAACAGACCCCCGGCCAAGCGCCGGGGGTTTTGTGCAGATTAGAGCATTTGCCAAAATTAACCTTGTTTTGGAAGTGGTGGGTAAGAGACCCGACGGCTATCACGAGATTAAATCTGTGATGCAATCCTTAGCCTTGCATGACATGATTAAGATAAGCGTGGCAGCGCCCAATCCTGCACAGCGGTTTTGTGAAACCTCATTCGAAGATAATTTTAAACTTGTATGTAATGACCCGCGTCTCCCGACAGATGAACGCAACCTTGTTACCCGTGCCGCAAAATACATGATGCAGAAATTCGGCATAACGCGGCAGGTAAGCATCTGGCTTAAAAAACGCATCCCGGTAGCGGCAGGTTTGGCCGGTGGCAGCAGTGACTGTGCTGCAGCCATTCTTGGGCTTAACAAGCTATTTGGCCTAAACATCCCGCTACATAGCACTACGCAGACGGATTTGCTTGAAATTGGGCAAATGTTTGGGGCCGATGTGCCATTTTGCCTGATGGCCAATGCAGCTGAGGCAGGCGTAACCGCATTGGCGGAAGGTATAGGTGAAAAGCTGACACCGCTCCCATCTCACCCACACGTATGGATTGTGCTTGCTTGCCCCAAAATCTATGTGTCCACAGCAAATGTTTTTGGCAAATACAATGCCCCGGTGTATATTCCCACCCTAACCGCTACAGCCTTCAACTACCCCGCTGTGCGGCAAGCATTAACAAAAAGTGACTTAAACGCAATAACCGCTAATTTTAAAAATGACCTAACACAAGTAACCGCAAAACTCCATCCAAAGATACAAGACATTATAAATGAAATGAACAACCAAGGCGCAATCGGCGCTGCAATGAGCGGCTCCGGCCCATCGGTTTTTGGATATTTTAGTAATAAAGAAACCGCCGAAAAGGCACGATACAAACTTCATACTGCTACAGGAAGGACTTTCCTAACAAAGATAATATGAGACATCGGCTAAGGGGGGTGCATGATGCCAAAAGACAAGCCAACAAACTCCAACCAAGATGATTTAAGGCAGCTTCCTAAGCCTATTCAATTAAGCTTGCCAAATTCACCCCCAAAACCAGCCCGCCGCCTTCATGAACCAGACACCTCTAAGCAAGGGCAGCCTACCTCTAAAACATCCACACGAGGCGATGAAAAAAACCATCACGCATCATCCGAACCTGGCAAACGCTATTTCGACTCTGCCCAAAAAGCTTACGGGCAGCGCCGCCCGCGCCCACCAAAGGCCCCCGCCAAGCAAAAGCGTAAATGGTGGCAGCACCCTCAAAGTGGCCCAATATTAGGACAAGGTGACAGGCTATATAACCCGCCACAGCAAAAAAGACCGTTCTTCCCACCGCAAATATGGCGGATTGTGAGGCTTTGGCCCTTGGCTATAATCGGGGCTGCCATTGTCATAATGGGGTTGATAAATGTATTTAGCTACAACGCGTGGGCCGTGTACCTAGACGGGCAATTACTGGGTCATATGCCAATTAACCGCGAGATTGAACCGGAAAGTATCCATTATGCCGCTGTTGTCCACCGTAGGGACGCACTGGGTGCAGATGAAGTGCTGGTAAACGAGACGGCCCAAGTGCGCACCGTCCGTGCAGGAAGGCGCGAACTTTTAACTGCCCCAGAAATGACTGTATTAATAAGCCAAAATTTCACATATCAAGTAATGGCATCAGCTATTTATTTAAACGGCGAACGTGTAGCTACATTAAGAAATAAAGCCGAAGCCACGCATGTAGAGCGCGAGATAATGCGCAGGTTTGAAAACGACGCGACAACCCTCACAGAGGAGTCAGCTTTCGAGGAAGACTGGCAAATTAGAAGGGTTGCCATAAGCGATATAAGCGATGACATGGACAATCCTCATGAGGTCATACAGTTCTTAGAAAGGCCCATACAAGATATTCACCGCCATGTAATAAGAAGCGGCGATACCCAAGGTGCGTTGGCAGTAGAGTTTAACACTACGGTTAATATGATAGGTTATCTCAATGATATTGCGCTGGATGCGATTCTGGTACCGGGGAATATTTTGTTAATAGATATCACCCGCCCGCGCCTTACAGTAAGGACAGTAGAGGAAATCGAATTTATTGAAATCATCCCTAGAGATGTTGATACAATATATAACGAAAGTATGCATGAATCTGTATATGAGGTAATACATGAAGGCCGTGATGGTGAAATCCAAGTTATACAGCGTATTACCCGGCTAAACGGCATACAAGTAGGCGCGCCGGAAGAAATATCCCGGCGTGAGCTTAGTGTAGCCGTGACAAGGGTAGTAGAAGTAGGCACAGCTGAGACAGTTATTGATGTAAGATAAAATAACAATGCCACGCAAAGCGTGGCCCCGGAGCGAAGCGGGGGTTAATCCCTCATGTAGCGGCGGGGTTGGGGCAGCGCCCCATTTTACAAAAGGAGGGCTTAAAATGCCAGAAAAGATTCTAGTAGTGGATGACGAGACCAATATCGTGGAAATACTAACGTATAACCTACGCAAAGCAGGCTATGAAACAATCGAAGCTTACGACGGGGAGGCAGGCCTGAATATGGCGCTGGAAGAAAACCCCGACCTAGTGATGCTGGACATAATGATGCCTAAGATGGATGGCTATGAGGTATGCCGGCAAATAAGACTCAAATCACAAGTGCCAATTATTATGCTGACTGCCCGTGTAGAGGAAACAGACAAAGTGCTGAGTTTCGAACTGGGCGCGGATGATTATGTAACTAAGCCCTTCAATATAAGGGAGACGCTGGCTAGGGTTATGGCTAACCTAAGGCGCAGCAGCGGCGGCCTTTCCAAAGAGCAGCCAACCAGCAACAAACTGGTATTTGGCGAAGTGGAAATTGATCTAGATATGCACGAAGTAACCCGCGGCGGCGTGTTAATAGAACTTACCCGTAGGGAGTACGAACTGGTAAAATTTCTGGCTCAGCGTAATAATCAAGTATTCTCTCGTGAGCAATTATTCGAAAAAGTATGGTGCTACGAGCATTTTGGCGATATGCGTACGGTAGATGTAACCGTAAGGCGCCTGCGCGCTAAATTGGAGCCCGATGACACAGAGCCTACCTACATTTTAACAAAGCGCAAAGTAGGCTATTATTTTACAAGGGAATTTGGTGACGGAACCCCCAATGAATAGCATTAAACTAAAGCTAATACTAATTTATGTATCGGTCGTACTCATTGTAATGGTAGCAAGCGGAACAGTTATGGTGTTCAGCGTGCGCAGCAACGAACATGACCGTACTTATGGGCGTTTAAGAAATTTTGCCAATGCGCTGGATAATAGAATTGTGCAGGCTCATGATTCTCCTTTTACAGACGAGTTTCTTTGGGAGATGATGGATGCTTACGATATACAGGGCATGATTTTAAATAATATGGGGCGGCCCATTGCCCCGTTACAATTTGTAGAACTTTTTAGTAATCAAAGCTTAGCTGATGGCGCTGTTTTGGCGGCTGTAGCAGGCCGTGAAGGTTTTGATACGAGGAGCCGGGCAATAGATAGTTCACAAGTTATGCACAGGTGGCTGGCTTTTGCCAGGCCTGTGACTGTTGGCGACTCTACGTATATTGTATACGCCCGTGTTAGTGCGGATGCTTTAAACGACGCACTTTCGCAAACAATATTCAGTTTAGTACTTACAATATTGATATCTGTTGTGCTTACTTTTGTGCTGTGGTTCTTCTTGGCAGACAGGATAACTAACCCGATTGTGACAATGATTAACCGCGCAAAGGCCATGGCCGCAGGAGAACTGTCTCAAGAAATACCTGTACATGGCAAGGATGAAATAGGCCAGCTTGCCTATAATTTCAACCACATGGCTAGGGAATTGTCCCAGCTTGACACCATGCGCAAAGAGTTTGTAGCCAATGTTTCACACGAATTGCGTACGCCCCTAACCTCTATATGCACATATACAGAGACTTTGCTTGACGGCGCGCTAGATGACCCCGAAACCGCTATGAGGTTTTTGAAAATAGTGGACGATGAGGCTCAGCGCATGTCTTTACTTGTAACAGACCTTTTAGAACTTAGCCGCTTAGACAGCGCACGTACAAGGCTTGACCAAGATGTGCTGGACTTGATAGGGCTGTTGCGTGTAACTATCCGCTCCGCTCAAATTCAAGCCGACCAGAAAAACCAAACCATAGAGTTTGACCCGCCAGAGGAGTCTTGCTTTATATTGGCCAATGCACCGCGTTTTAATCAGGTTGTATACAACGTATTATCCAACTCAATTAAGTATAGCCCGGAAAATACGATAATCGCCGTTTCTGTTGAGGCCACAGATGAGGATTATCGGGTATATATCAAAGACCAAGGCGTGGGTATACCTGAAGAAAATATTAACCGTATTTTCGAACGCTTCTACAGGGTAGATAAAGGACGGGCGCGTTCTATGGGCGGTACAGGCCTTGGGCTTGCTATTGCCAAGGAAATAATGGAAGAACATGGTGGAAGTATCTACGCAACCAGCAATGTTGGTGATGGGACTACCATGGTTTTACGGATTGATAAGTATAGCGAATTAAATGAGAATCAATCCTGACAGTCAGGACTGGTTTAGAGTTAATTTGCTGAATAGAATCATAGGCGGTATTTTATGGAAAACATGCTTACTACAACGCTAAGAAGGGCTAAATCATTTTTGATTTTAGCCCTTGTTGCGCTTGCAATATATCAGACAGGGCGGTTATGGTTTGTTCATATGGCAAACCGTAACTTTTTTTTATATGTCACCGCCCGCTTTGTCCCGTCTGTACCTGAAAGGAGCCGCGAGTTTGTGCGGCCCATGCGGGTGATAAGAGGTGCCGGAGACGGACAGTTTGCCATTCAGTACGATAGGTTAATGGACACGTCGTATAGGGTGTTTTTTGATACGGTAATGTCGGAGTTGCTTGCGGGTGGCCGTTTTGTGAGTGTGGCAGATACGGATTATGAGCGGATTCTGTCCCACCCTGTGCTTATTTTTGAGTACGCGTTTGCTATGCCTGGGGATGTATTTCCCTTGGGGTTTGACTCTCGTGCTACTACATTTTTAACTACACGTGGGCTTCAGGAATTTAACTCTGTTGCGATATGGCCGTCTGTAGAAGGCAGTAATGTCAGTGTATTTTTTACAAGTGAAGGGCGTACTTGGGAGTTTGTCTTAGACGGTGTAAGAGAGAATTTGGGGCCTAATATTTTGCCAGTTTCAGCAAGTTCTATCCATTTTGTTTCCGCTGCATTGGAAGGATATGAGTGCTTGCCGCCCGGCACATTTGTTGCGCGAAGCGGTGATATCGGATTCTCATATTTTCCTGTAACAGTTAGTAACCCTTATCGCAGGCTTGGAATGATTAATTCAAGTCATATCCGCAACCAAGTTGCGCACTTTTTTGATAACCCTGCTACTATAAATGCCCGTATTGCCGGAGATGGCGTGCTTACATTTAGCAATATCCATACTGTGGTGCGTTATTTTGCTACAGATGTACTGGAATATGCTAATTTCCGCCCGCGTCACCAGAATGTTGTTACTACCTTTTTAGACGATTTTTCTGCGGCATGGGCCTTTGTTGCGGGCGACCCTCATGTTGCGGATGAAAACGAGATTTTCCTAACGGGGTTTGAAGCTCGCGGGTCGGGTTATGTATTTTGGTTTGGGTATATCGTGGATAATTTTCCTATCTTAATGCCGGATAATTGGGAGGTTTCTTCACCTGATGACATACTGCCCGCACCTATCGAAGTGTTGATTGACCGTGGCCGGGTAGTGAGGTATCGCAGGCTGGCTCATAATTTTAGTATTGGTGATTCCCATGTCTGGCTGGGGCTGGATTTGGAAGGGTTTTTAGAATCACAGGAAAGGCCGCTTGCAGGGCTTAGATTAGGATATCTAATGAACTCAGGGGAAAGCCGTCTGCGGCTAGGTTTGCACGGCTTATATGCAGAGGTTAATCAACCGGAGTATGAGTATGATGTCGAATACGATGATTAGGGCGGAGGGCTGACGTATGGAGTGGGAGAAGGCGAAAACATACCTGTTGCTATTTTTTGTATTGCTTAATTTGGCATTGGGCGGGCTGCTTTTAATGGAAGGCCGCCGCTACAGGGTCACGCCTGAGCGTGAGCAGACAATTATTTCGATATTAGAACAGAACAATATAACCATGGATGCAAGGCTTATTAGGCGCTTCACGCCTATGCGGACCATGAGTGTTTCGGAGTTTTATTATAACGTAGATGATTTAATAAGTATTTTTTTTGGTAATGCCACAGTACAGCGTACTTCTCATGCACGCGGATATGTAGTTTCACGTCGCCCAGCCGAGTTGATGATTTCTAACGGCTTTATTTCATACATCAACCCCATGGGCCGTGGCGGGATTGACGAGTTGACTCCTGATTCCGCACAGCGCTTGACAGATGATTTTGTAGGCGCTCATTGGCCGGATTTTCAGCTGGATGTTAGATACGAAGGCCGGGATTCGATACTTCTTTCATATAAACAGGTATATCGCGGGCATATAATCCATTCAAATTTTATTGATTTTTATGTAAGAGAAAACGGGATAGAACGGGTAGAGATGCAGGTAAGCCAGGTACTTGGATGGGAAAGCACAGATTCGCAGCCCATTGTCTCACCAGACGAGGCTTTGTTAACCTTTGTACAGCGCGCTCATGGGCGTGCAATGGTTATCAGGCATATGGACTTGGTATATTTCCAAGAAGATGGCGGAACAGACCCATATGTAAACCACAGGGCTGTACCTTTTTACAGGATATTTGTAGCAGGCGATGGCAGCGACCCTTTTTTGATTAATGCTGTTACTAATGAGATGATTAATTGGTAAAACCGTGGGGCGCTGCTCTGAATGGTAAGAACTAAAACCGTGGGGCGCTGCCCCACACCCCGCAAGCTTTTTGAAAAAAGCTTGACCAAAAACTTTAGCATTAAAAGACAAAACCGCGCATTCGCGCGGTTTTATGTTAAAGTTTTGATCGAACTTTTTCAAAAGTTCGCGGGGTGTGGGGCAGCGCCCCACGGTTTTATTTTACCCTACCGTGGGGCAGCGCCCCACGGTTTTAAAATATCGGAAATTCTACGCCTTACTAGTAAAGTGGAAATTTTCGATACGAGCGGCGGGTACTAGCATTAGCCCCATGCCGTCTACCATTGTCCGTTCTTTGGAAATGGCGGTTATATTGTTGAAGGCATCCAGCAGGCTTTCTGTAAAGCGTACGGTGGAAATGGGGGTTGTTAGCTTGCCGTCTTCTATTATAAATGTGCCGTTACGGGTTAGCCCTGTGAGTTGCAGGGTGCGCGGGTTGACGAAGTTTGTGTAGTGGAACTCGTTGATAAATATGCCCTTTTTGGTAGCGGCGATAATTTCGTCAAGTGTTTGGTCGCCACCCGCGACTTGCAGGTTGGCCGCATAGCCACCGCGCCCTTTATTGGTAACTGCATGGCCTGTGTTGGTTGCGTTATGCTTGGCAGCCAGCTTGTTATCGTACATAAAGGATTTGACTACGCCCTTATCTACAAGGGAAAGGGTTTGACGTGGCGTACCTTCATAGTCGAAGAATACGGGCCTTGAGCCGGGACTGTTAACATCGTCTGTAATGGTGAGGTTTTCCCCAAAAAATTTGTGACCTAGTTTGCCTGTCGCGAAACTCATACCTGTATCAACAGCACCGGCACCTAGTGCATAGTTAAGGAAGCTTATCAAGTTACCAAAAGCAAGCGGTGAAAGCACAACGGTGTGTGCGCCAAGTTCTGGGCTTACTGTACCCATGGCCGCCTTTGCCGTGGCTTGGGCTTTTTTGAATTCGTCTATTATATCGGGGGTGCCGGTATAAGAGTGGCATTCACCGGCTCCCGCTGTGCCGTCTGTGTGAGTCAGTACTGTATTGAAGCTTACTTGGTCGTAAGCTGCATAGCGGAAGCTGCCATGGCAATCGCCTACGGCAGTGGCGCGGCGTAGAAGCTCCAGCGCGCCTGCGGCTGTGAAGCCTTCTGCTACATGAGCCATTCCTTCTTTTATATACTTTGCACGGCCGTTTACGTCGAAAGCGGTGGCAAGTTCGCCAGTATTTTCGCCCTCATTTGCGGGGGTAGAAGACATTTTAAAGGCTTCATACTCGCCGGGTGGCACGTGGGCCAGCATGGCTTCAGCATCTTGTACCAATTGTTTTAAGCCGTCATCTGTTAGCACGTTGGTGGAAGTAGTGGCTTCTTTTTTACCGTCGTATAGGGTTACGCTTACGGTAGTGTCTGTAATTGTTATGTTTTGGCTTATTTCAGAGTTAGCAAAGCGGGTTGTGCCCGTTGTGCCGCTTGCGATATTTACGACTGTGTAGTATTTGGTATAAGATTTAAGTTTTTGTATTATGGCCTTGGCTTCGTTCTTATTTAACATCGGATACACCTACCTTCACTTTTCTAAACCTTGAGGGCGCGGAACCGTGTGAGACGCGCATTATTTGCATGGGCTGGCCTTTGCCGCAGTTGGGTACCCCTATCAGCTGCCAATGCTCCGGCCCTGCGACACCATCGCAGCTTGCCCAAAACTCTGTTGTTTTGCCCGCGTAAATGGGATTTTTAAATTTACGGCCCGTTAGTTTGCCATCTTTAATTTCGTAAGCTACTTCGCACGCGAACTGGAAGTTGATACGCAGGTCGTCTATACTCCAGCTTTTATTTTGGTCCAGCAGGAAGCCGTATTCTATGCCTGCTATCAGGTCTTCGGGGGTGCCGCTTCCTGGCAGTAAGTTGATATTGGTCATACGCACGATTGGCAGGTTGCGCCAGCCGTCCGAAAGCCCTGCCCCGCTGGAAGTTTGCCCGATTACGGGTGCGTTGTCGCGGGAGGTTTGGAATGCGGTGAATTTGCCTTTGTCTATTAGCGTTACGCATTGTGCGGGTACGCCTTCATCGTCGTAGGCAAAGGTGCCAAGACCCTTTTCGCAGGTTGCGTCGGCCACAATTGTTACATGCTCGCTGCCGTAGATTAAAGGCTTTGTGAGGTCGGCAGGCTCTATAAAGCTGCGGCCCGCGAAGGCGGCTTCGCTTCCTAGTACGCGGTCAAGCTCTGTTGGATGGCCAACGCTTTCATGGATTTGCAGGAACATCTGGTTAGGGTTTATAACCAAATCAAACTCGCCGCTTGGGCAATCGGGTGCGTTTACCAGTTCCACAACTTCCGCGGCAAGGCGGGCGGTGATTTCCGGCATTTTTAGGTCGAGGATTGTTTCGTAGCCGCCACGGATTACATTAATATAACTGCGGCGCTGGTTGTCTGATTCCGACCTTGCCATTACATTGATTTGGCCTGTGCATTGGCAAAAATACTGTTCGATAAAGCTACCGTCTGTGTCTGCGAAGAATACATCGTCTTTGCGGAAGTCTAGGTTAAGAATGCTGTGACTTACGCCGGGTACAGCTCTGATTTTGCCGTAGCACTCTGATAGCAGCGCCAGTTTATCTGCCAGTGGTACGGTGAACGGGTCGGTCACGACCGGGGTGGAGTATTTGGCCGTGGCTGGCTCTTTGGCAGAAAGCTGGGCCTTTTGGGCTTGCAGGGTTAAGCTGGCTTTGGCTGTAGCGTAGGCTTCTTGGGTGGTTTCTACAAGCTTGTCCATGTCGCCACATGCCGCGAAGCCCATAGAGCCTTGCACATAGACCCTTATGCCATAGCCTTGGCTGCGGTTGGTGACTGCGGCGGAAAGTGCGCCATTTTCTACGGATACAGACTCCGAGCGGATATCTTTTAGCCTAATGTCGGCATAATCCGCGCCCAAGCGTTTCGCCTCTTGCATAGCTTGGGTTAGCTTTTGTTTGATTGCTGTCATTTTGGTCCCCCTTTGTGGGTTTCTAGGATATGGCATTATATCATTTTTTAGAATAAATTGAAAAAGCCCGCATATGAAAGGGTTTGGAGTTTCCTTCCTATGCGGGCTTCGAGTTATGTTAATTGGGGATTATCTATACTGCCACACTATTTAACACATCTTTTATGCCTTCGAGTTTACGTTCGTGGTCTGCGGTCATGCTATTTGTTATTGTCAGCCTCTTGTAATTGTCTGTAACAACTGCTGTAATTTCGGATGTTTCTTTCCGTAATGCGGTAACTTCACGTTCTAATCTGGCTTGGCCTAATGTAAGTTTGGCAACATCTTGTCTCAAGCTCTTAACTTCTTGTTCTAATTTGGCTTGGCCTAGTGTAAGTTTGGCAACATCTTGTTTCAGGCTCTTAACTTCTTGTTCTAAGCCATCCATACGCTGCTCTAAGCCATCCATGCGCTGTTCTAAGCCATCCATACGCTGCTCCAAGCCATCCATGCGCTGCTTTAACTCGCCTACATCCTGCCTAACTCCTCTAACCTCATCAAGAATCAACTGTAGCATTGCATTATCGGTCACATCGCTCATCCCTTCTAAGTAAAAAACATAATCAAATTTGCATCAAGTATAACACAAAACCGTCAGGTCGCAACCGCTATGGCACACAAAAAAGGAGCCTCTCGGCTCCCTTTTCGTTTTATCATTAGTATTTGGTTTTTAGGTGATTCATGCTACCTAAGTAAACTTAAGTAGCATGAGCCATTTTAATCATTTGTGCGAAGTTAAACGTTGTTAATTAATTAGTTAGCGGTGATAGTAACAAGGTCACCAGGCCTGTCGCCATGCATGCTGTAATCTGTGCCGTAACCGAAAGCATAGAACATGAAACGGAATGGCAGATAGATACGGTCATAGCGG
>Ga0131853_10003545_pt1 | contig 27951 bp, 28 predicted proteins | sample TergutLab28metaG_FD_92764 | JGI IMG/M metagenome (GOLD analysis project Ga0131853, IMG submission 92764) | Labiotermes labralis P1 segment gut microbial communities from Petit-Saut dam, French Guiana - Lab288 P1 (version 2) (version 2) | ecosystem: Host-associated > Arthropoda: Insects >...
CAGAAAATCTGGTAGCGCCGGGGATCGAACCCGGGACTTCTGTATCTGTAGCCAGAAACTCTGACCACTAGACCACAGAGGCGGTCGCTTCATACTAACAAAAAATAAAATTAACAAGGAAGTTACATGCCAGGGGACTTTACTTACGAAACATGGCTCTACTAAAATCGCGCGAAACCTATACAATTATCTGTTTCTAATACATGTGTGTTATAGAAAATGCCTTAAATTCAACAAATGCGGGTGCTTACAAAGTCAACGCTTTCATCATACCTTGTGGTGGAATTTCTCGAGGTGGAAGTCCCTGGCTACCTTGTTAATGTTGCTCTAGAACTCACATTCACAAGGCAGCAGGGAAGCGCTCACCAATACGCCGGGCACAAAACTTACTTTTTTTTCGAAAGTTCAAGACCGAAAACTCTTTTTCGAATATGTAAGTGGTTTAACACATCTCGAATCGAAAGTTCTGATGGTTATGAAGTTTCAGGTGTGGTCTCATAAAACTGCGGTATGTATGTTCCTGGCTTAATGCATGTTTAAGAGAGTATTTGTATCTACACTGGAACGCGAATAATGCCAAAGGCAGAAGTAGTTCGGAACATTCGGATTTCATCTGTCCTCGTACGACAAACTCCGAATCATGAAAAGCAGCTAACTTTGGGGTTCACGAATGATACAACCGACCTTGCCATTCGGCACCTGTCAATCGCCTTCTCTGGTGGAAAATTTGACAACAGATTTGAAAAACAGGAAGAGGCTCAGATATTGCTCAATAATTACGTTTGTGCAGCATTCTCAGTTTGAATTCAAAAGCCTTAACATCAGAAAACATTTGCCTTAGCAATTATTTGTTTCGCTCAAGGTTCGTACGAGGTCCATTACGGCAAACCCACTACAAATGCGACCGGCATGACCCATTTTCATCAGATAACTCTGATACGCTTTTCCTTCAAGAAAATAGTTTTCTAGCATCTCTTGTCACCTTGTCTATCCACATGTCCTTTGGCTTGCCTAATGGTCAACTACCCAAAAAAATTTCCCTTCTACGATCTTCCTTGGTGTTCGTCTATTTATTCTGCCCAGGCTTAATTAGTCTCTAACATGTTACCACACCTAGGTTCTTACAAAACTCATAAATGACATTACTATAGCAGATTTCTACTGTGTATTTTCCTGTACGGCCCACCTCTTCTTCTAAAGTTTCTGTCCAAAGACTCCAAGGGCCAACATACACAAAACATACTGCGATGTACTGACTTCTGTAACAAGACATTATCTCCTTAAACATTTTCTATGATTTTACACTTTTTATACATTAACATTTCATAATATGTTAACGTACACAATTCATAGTAATTATACTATATGCCGGTCCCAGTGGCCGCGCGGTCTAAGGCGTAGGTCTGCGGCCGCTCGCCCGCTGAAATTGTGGGTTCGAATCCCACCGGGGGCATGGATGTTTGTGTCTTGCGAGTGTTGTCAGGTAAAGGAGGGCTCTGCGACTAGCTATCACTCGTCCAGAGGAGTCCTACCGACTTGTGTGTGATCTAGAAACCTCGTGAATATGGAGGCCCTGGCCCATTGGCGGCTGATGTGCAATAGCTATATACCACACATTATGCTCAGGAATTATAAACACTTCCAACAGAAATGGCACTAATGCCAAAAAGTCAATGAAACCATTTGGAAACACGGATACATTAAACAGAATATCATATTTTATTTGGAAAGCCAATCGTCTACCGGTTTTAACTTTATAACTTTTTTGTTTTACTGTAATGCCAAGGTCACTTCAGTACAAATTGGAAGCTCCCAGCACATGTTCCAGCATGGTTAAGTGACAACTGAGACAAAACTGACCAGAAGAAACAGCATCTGTCTTCTTAAATTTGTTAATACTGCTCACACAAGACAGAGATCAAAATAGAACATGTGGCACTCTTAACATATTAGTATTATCTACATACCTCAAGATGTAAAATATTATTCCTGTACGGTTTGTCATGGAACTTCTTAATGGTTCCACTCCTGTTGGTATTATTAACTATTCTCTCTTAAAACCACAACATGCTAACAGAAAGTCATAATGGGATTAACAGTAATGACACTACCAGTAAGAAGTGATAGATTAGGATCAACAAGCACAGAGCATTTTGCACCAAATATTAAGCATCACCACTTTGAAGAATAGCATATGAAGCATGGGTGCGTAATTTTTCCAAAAATCTCCGATCCACCTCCAAATTCTAGATGCCAGAAAAGTGACAAAGCAAGTTCCATACTACGGACCCACAAATATTAATAAGCATCATTACAAAATGTTGCCACCTAGGCAACCCTGCACTTTGAATCTGTGCACCCCTTATAAAATCAACAATATCATAAATAAAGAGAAGAAACAGTGGCCCGCAAGGGCAATTTTCAAAACCATGAGACGTGTGAGCTGAGATCAAACTGTACAAAACCTCTGCTGGGATAAGGGCAAAGTTCTGAAGACACAAATAAGACCTCAGTGAGATAAGATATGGCAAAGACAAAAAGTACAATGAAACCCATGCTGGACATGCATACAGCTCGACACTGACCATACAAAAAGGTCTAACAATGGACATTCATTAAAAACTCCATATAAGTCAAGCAACTATCACGAAAACACTTGAAATTAAATATAGGCATGCACAAACGAAGTAGGAAACATCCAGTGGCAACATACTTCAGCACCAAGCACTGACATCAATCACTGCTAAAATTATTCACTTATTTCTGTATAATATCACACTACAGAATGGTTATTACTGCATGTATTGCCTCATGAATAGCCGCTAAAATCATTCACACAAAACGGCAGCTTTGTCTAAGAGTTTAAGCTGTGGTTGTGTGGACAACAGTCCATACCCAGCCTTTGTTTTATGCCGTAGCTGCTTTTCTGAAAGACCGGGAGTAAATCAAAAATACTGCCATCAAAAGAAGGGGGTTAACGTAATAAAACGGAGCCAGCCAAAGGGCGTTAAACTGAAAATGAACAAAAATTAACACGACAGGCAATGTACGTGTAAACGTTAACAATGAGGCGCGTTCGCGTAACAATTGTTGCCGCGGAAAATAAATATCACATGTTCCGAGCGCGTCTGTCGTCTTCGGTTATCCAGCACGCAACGCGCATGCGCCGTTTTATATTGTCACCTGTGGCATGTCTGCTCTACCATATTTCTCCACATTATCTCATAAACAACACTACTTTCGGGGGAAAAAAAAAAGGTTACTGGAACATAAAATGTGTTTTCATTTTTTCTGCTACCTCTGTGTGAAACATTTCTCGTTTTAAGAAGAATTCAGCGTGATATAAATGTACTTAGGTCTTCATGATAGTATTCGTAATTATTGTCAGATTTTAACGAAATTTGAATCTTCTGGACAGATTTTCGAAAAATTCTCAAATATCAAATTTCACGAAAATCCCCTCTGTGGCAGCCGAGTTATCCCATTTGGAATGGACACACTGACAGACATGACGAAGCTAATTGGCGTTTTTCGAAGTTCTGCGAACGCGACTGGAAGCGGCAATGGGGCTGGCATAAAACAAAAGATGGGGGGTACTGCTGAACGGCATGCATGAATGATGTTGAAAATGTCGTTCAGCTAGACAGCATCAGTTGAAATTTCACCGCAATTTCTTGGGATCACACCCACAGCTCCGAACACAACAGGCCATCCGTAAACTTACTACAGCCCTTCTGCGTCACTGCTGGGGTACTACTACTACTACTACTACTACTACATGACTACCAAACAAAAACTATGCAATATATAACACACACAACACAAACCACCACGCACAATTCACTGGTGGCTTTGGATGGGGTGTTTGGTGACAATCCTGGTTTATGACCCGCACATTCACTTAGCTTGCCCCCCATGTGACCTTTTTTTATATAGTAAATTGAAAGACAAAATACTGAACAAACCCTGTATGGAGGAAGAGTTAAAGGAAGTTACTACTACAGCAGTCACCACCGCATACCACATGAGGTTGTAATGGTGATGACAATATTGTTGATCACAAGGGCACACAAGGTCATCACTCTTAAGGGATACTGTGTAGTGCTGATTGAGAGTCGCCGACGTTTTAGGACAGAATGTCGGTCCAATCTTCTAGGGTCAAGCAGCTGAAGAATGCGCAATATCCTAGAAGAGTGAAGACCTCATTTATACCAAGGCAGAAGCCTGAAACCACGCAAAGGGCACATATTGGGAAGTGTGGTTCAGTGACAACAGTACCAAGACTTGAGGTTCTCACAGTTGTGATAATGAAGTTTCAAGTCTTCTGGTATGTCACACTGTGTATATTGATAGTTACCGACGTTTCACTCTCCTTGCACTACTTAGGCTTGTAGATGGAGGCACTAAAATCCATCAGAACGTCATTACATATTTAGCAACCCACAAACGGTGTTAACATCCCATAAGACTTATATCTTTGTCAAAAAAAGTCTGCCAACACACACTATAACTGAAGCACATAATAAAACACCACGATAACCTCTGTAACCATACCTACAATGGCCAAACATGACACTGTGATTTTTTTAATGTTTTAATGACCGTGCATTTCAGTATATTTATCTTAGTAATTAACCAACTTGATGTACAAACTTTTTGTTTTACAATAAGTTTCTTTCATGTTTCGAGCACATGTGCTCATCATCAGGAGGTCAAAATTGTATTATATAGCCTCTGGTATCATCACACCTATAGGTGGCCGTCCCGTGCACAGGTTGAGAGGGACGGCCACCTATAGGTGTGATGATAATTTTGACCTCCTGATGACGAGCACATGTGCTCGAAACATGTAGAGGCATGAAATAAACTTACTGTACAACAAAAATTTTGTGCATCAAGTTGGCTAATTACTAAGGCAAATGATACTATGACTTTTTACTGTCCCCAACATAAGACGTAACTTTCAGAATATAATAAGATCCACATCAAATTACAATACAGTCCCACCATAACTGACAGAAGTTCGATAATGTACGAGGGGGTGCTGATAAGTCCTTAGCCCTACCTACTTCCCGATGTCGTAGGACGAAATCGGTAGTATCGTTGGAAAGAGGGGTCTGGTCATGCATCGAATTGCAAGTCTTTTCTTGTTACAGGGGCTAAAAGGAACCATGTCAGGCGACGCGCGCGATTTCAACAACATGGAGACGCGAACTGTCATCAAGTTTTTCCCCCTGCAAGGCAAAGCGCCGAAGAAAATTCACGTCATTCTGACAGAAACATTAGGGAAACATGCATCATCGTGTGCCACAGTCAAAAACTGGGTGGCCCAGTTGAAACGTGGTGATTTTTCCACCTGTGACATGCCGCGTCCTGGACGACACAAAACAGTAACAGCCCCGGAGATTATTGATCAAATTCACGAGCTAATCTTGGATGACTGTCGGATTTCTGATAAATCAACAGCTGAGAAACTGGGCATCTCACGTGAGCGAGTTGGGTCCATCATTCAAGAAGAATTGGACATGCGGAAGCTCTCCCCGAAGTTGGTCCCGAAATGCCTGAATGCGGATCATAAACGTCAAAGATGACAGTCGTCTGAGCAACTTTTGGAATTTCTTCGGCGAGATCCAAATGATTTTTTGTCGCTATTGGTGACCATGGACGAAACCTGGTTATATCACTATGACGCGGAGGCAAAGCAACAATCAATGGAGTGGCGGCATAGCGGCTCACCCCGCCCCAAAAAAAAATTCCGAGTGCAAAAATCCGCTGGAAAAGTTCTAACCTCGATTTTTGGGGATTAAGACGGCATCTTCCATTGATTATCTTCCAAAGGGCCAAACTATCAACCCGGAGTATTACTTACCTCTGCTGGTGCAACTGAAGGGCATTTTGAAGGAAAAACGCCACGGGAAGTTCACCAAAGGGGTCTTGTTCTTGCACAATGCCCCGGCTCACCGGGCACTTGCAACCCAGAAGAAACTGGCCTACCTGGGCTTCCAGTGTCTTGATCACCCACCCTATTCTCCGAATCTGACCCCGTCGGACTACCACCTGTTCCCTGAACTGAAAAAAAAAACTGAAAGGTCGCCATTTTTCGTCCGACCCGGAGGTCATTGCTGCCGCGGTGACCTGGTTGGACGGACAACCTTCTTAATTTTTTCTGAGGGTCTTGCAAAAGTTAGAGCAACGGGCTAAGAAGTGTATTGAGCCTCGTGGGGAGTATGTTGAATAAATCCCGAGTTCGTTCGCTGCAGCTTGTTTCCTTCCTGGTCGGGCTAAGGGCTTATCAGCACCCCTCGTAATAAGTCTTAAACAATCTAGGATAACAGAATTAGTTGGCCAGTGTGACATTTCTAAAAAGCTACACCAATGACAACACCACTGGACGTTACCAACACACTTCTGCCCATCAAGAGGAATACTGATTAATTTACCCAACGCTGTAGCCTGTTTGCTGCTGTAAACTATACCCAAATTAAATGTTCTTTAAGTTCCGAAATCCTGTTTCTCCAAGTGTGAAAAATAACATTTACAAAATCACACAGTCTTGACTTTCTTGAAGTATTGTTTATTCAATAACACCATCCCTCAGACTCTAAAGCATCAAAAGGTATAATATGTGACTAATGAACTGGACATGGCAGGGAAAGAAGCAGACACTGCCTAATTTGAAGTACTATCCTGACACCTCACTGAAGGAACTGGAACAACCACAAACTCTGGGTTAATACTTAAAAACAGAACCTCACAACTAAGAATCAGATGGGCTACCTCACTCCACCATAACTCCGATATCTTCAGCTGCCTGTACACTCAGAGTGAACACCACAACAAATACCTTCCCATGCCATACTCACAAATTTGCACACACACTGACATGAAGTGCAATACAAACACATGGATTTAAAGCAAAATTATCTACAGCAAAAGCCACCTTCAATTTAATTAATGAAACATTCAAGGCATTCAATTCTAAGAAAGTGGTAGGTAGCATTTTTTGTGACCTGGAAAAAGCTTTTGATATTCTTAATTATGATATATTATTATGTGAACTTCTATGGAATAAGAAGCCCTTTTCATAAGTTAATAAAATCCTACCTTACAAATAGATACCAGAGAGTCCTAATAGGAGATAAGTCTTCTTAACACACTAATTATTTGGAATGGGGTAAAATTAATCATGGTGCACCCCAGGGATCCATATTGGGTCCTGTTTTACATAAATGATTTAACAAAAATTATTCAATACAACTCTAAGCCAACTCTTTTTGCAGATGATACAAGTTTGATTTTCTCCAATCCCAATTATTTAGACTTTAAATCCGCTATTAATAACGTGTTTTCTAATTAAAAAAATGGTTTGATGATAATTCGTTACTTTTAAATTATGAGAAAACTCAGTATGTCCATTTTACTCTCAAAGATACTGTTCTTCATGAAGCACCTATTGGTTATAATAATAATTTCATTTCAAATTCTACTAGTACTAAGTCCCTTGGGGTAATTATTGAAAACACATTATTTTGGAAGGACCATATTGACTGCCTTCTACCTAAGCTATGTATGGCATGTAACACTACTAGGACAATTAAACCTTTCATGTGTCAAGAAAATCTAAAGTCAATATATTATTCCTATTTGCATTCCTGGATGACCTATGGAATAATCTTCTGGAGCAACCCTACTCATAGTATCCAAGTCTTTTGACTACAGAGAAGAGTAATCAGAATAATTACTGATTCCAGACCCAGAGACACTTGTAGACAGTTATTTAAGAAACTAGGGATTTTGCCATTGATATCGCAATACATACATAAATAATAAAACTTTATTTCAAATGAATTCTGAAATACATACTATTAATACTAAGAATAATTCTGATTTTTATCGACCACTCGTCAATCTGAAAACATACAAAAATGGGACCTACTATACCGGTATCAAAGTTTTCAACAATCTCCCCACTCATATAAAAAATTTATCTCATAATGTTAATCAATTTAGATTGGCCTTCAGGGATTTTCTTCATCTTCATTCATTTTATACTTTACAGGAATATTTTAACAGCAGCAGTAAATCATGCACCTAAATAATAGTAAAGTATATAGTTTTAGTGAAAACACTACCTTCTAATAATCTTGTATCTTTCTCTTAACTACTGGAAACATTTTTATAGTGTGTCTTCTGTGCTGAATGACTCTGTTCTTTATAGAATGCATGTATTTTGTTAAGTATTACACGTTATTCAATGATGCATAATAAAGACAAATTCTACATCCTATAGGTTGATTGACCTTATATGGATTAACAGAATGTACAATAAAACTTGAAACAATCAGTGGATGGTGAAAAATTTTACAAGTGTTGTCACTCTAACCTGTGTAAACAGCTGCAATATATATGCAACTTTTCCTATACAGCTTTTAAACAGGGTAATTATTTAATACAATCAGGCATTTAACCAGTGAAGCAAGCACTACTACATTCAACATTCATCAATGACAAAGCAATAACATATGGAGAAAAAAATCTTCCATCACCCCTCTTTCCTCATCACAAATCTGCACACATACACTCACAATTTATAATCCAAGAAATTACATGTTCCCATCATTCCCACAGATACTTACCCTAAGGACACAAACTGAAGAACATACATTACACAGAGTCCATACACCTTAACTTTTTAGAGATAATGAAAAATGCTGTTACTCACCTACACGACCCTGCTGCTGGGGTTGCAAAACTCTCTTCTCATTTGAAGCCACAACCACGTGTGTTCCAACCTGAGGTTTAGTCTCAGGTTGTTTCCCTGTTATCACTAACGCAGCATTTTTATTTACTGTCCACGGATTTGTCTTTGGCAAAGGTGCTTCCACGTACTTCTTTTTCTCAGGAACTTTGTCAGAAACATTACCGCCTTCGTCATCAATGCCAGAACAAGTTTTTCCATCACTTTCTGACCTGTCGGGACACGATACATTTATGGGTCTACTGTCCACTTTAACGTTTGTATCCACTTTGTCAGGTAATCTCCGCGAATTCCTACCTTGTGGAATAATTTGGGGGAAATCCTCGTTGCCATGTGCACTGTTAGGAGCAGAGTCATTAGTAGCATGCTGTTTAACACTGTTTTGCAACGTTGATTTACTTCTCGTAGGAGCTTCTCTCACACAGTTTTCTTTAGGCGCTGTACGCGACACCGCATTTATGTTTTCTTTATTACTATCCATGTTCTTAAAATTAAGTACTGCATTCGCATACGACACTCCAACTGTTTCTCTGTTCGTAGAACCATCACTCGCCTGCACGACTTGAGCCGCCATTTTGCTTACCAAAATACACAACCACAGTTTCACCACGAGGCGAGACGCAATTTCTTTTACTGTACTGATACATCAATATATGAGACGACCTAAACCAAGAGTTCTTCTTCGCTAGTAGTCGTAACGTCCATATAACAATAATGGATACTAATTCGTGCCTTATATGAGGAAAAAACGCAATTACTTCAAACAATATGTTAACCTAATGCTACGCTGTTGTCCATGGTACAAGCATGGCTCTATCTTAAAACACGCTTGACGACGCATAAACACCACACACTGATCACTAGACCTTGTCCCTAACTGAGATGAATCAGCATTAGTACCACCATATGTTCTACCACGTACGTAAAATATTCCGACCGGATATTCTCAACCGATCACGTTACGTATCATTTACACACAAACACGCGCTTGACAACAAATACACAAGTAACGCACTATCACTGTCGTACTGTTTACGTCATTTATGCCAAAAATCCTCTCCGTTGTTTTACACTTTGTTAACCGGAATGATTATCCGCAATTATGGAGTATCTTCTCAGTCTATTCCACACATATTTCACAACGCATGCTTCTCACACCATTAAACACTTTGCAACCACACATGTTAACTGACGCTTGTAATAAATTCGTTCAGAGATGTCTCCGCTATCCAGCTAGGCATGTGGATACTGCAGATAGCAGTAGTTGTAAGACTTTACGCAACATAAAATGTCTTTCATTTTTTGAGAAAGTATAGGAATTTATAACCTCTGTAATAAGTATACATATAGCCTCCGACGAAAATATTTTCTTTTTACATTACCTCTCCCTCCCGTCCTTCCCTCACAACAAAAAACGTGATTGAGTAATGGCGGAAATTCTACGACGGAACCACACTGACATCTGTTGTCGTATCTGCGCAACAACGTTGTAATTCATTGCTTTTGCAACCGATAACATGGATCCAAGACCGCGGTGGTATTCCGTGTAGCACAAAACACGTGGGTGTAGGATACACTGTCGACGTATGTTAAGTAACTTGAACACCCTCACCCCAGTAAATGAACATGATTCATGTTACTGATGCATGAGTCGGCCTTATAAGAAATAAATTTCATTTTGTTACTTGGTATGGCAAAGTTGCAGCACCTGATTTGCTTTAGGAAGGGAAATTATTTGTGAAATGTATAAACAATTTGCTGCACTCTGACAGGGCGCAGAAGTAAATGTTTGAAGGCCAGTGGCAACACGTAAGTGAAGTTATTGCGAAGTAAATATTATAATCGGAGTTGTGAGTAAAATTCTTGAGATTATTTAAATAAGTGGCGTGTAATTAAGAAAATAAATACACACTGAAGTAATTTGCATGAAAGAGATTTAGTTTAAATCAAAGCCATTCAGCCCAGATGAATACTGAAGTAATTCTACTATGACCAGTTCAAAACCTATCTTACAAAATGTAAGCTTCCTCATGTCTAATTCTGTGCCACACAGCCTCTGCTGTTCATGTAGCACTAGTAAATTTAACTTCAATATCAGTGTGATTCTTAATTTGCCCTTTTATTTTGTATATTGTGTTGCTGAATTGTGGAAATAACCATGCATACCAACCTGTCCTTGCAAAGCCAGACTTAAGATATTAACTAGGATGGTAGATGTAAATGGGAGAAAACAAAAGAGCAGTATGTGAATTAGCTTCAAATAGCTCAGGAGAGGATTCATTGGTTGTTTTGTATCTTGAAAATAATAAACCTGTATATTCCATCTTCAATGGGTTAGAAAGAGTTATACCAAGCACTTATTTGTCAAATGTAAGAAAAAGTTTTCATAAAATATCTGAACTCAGAAGAATATTTCATAATGAGGAACATTTTTATTTTTAGAGTACTGCTGTGTAGTCATTTTACAGACATAAACATAGGTAAAGGTGTCCCTGTCCATAACATGATGACGTACAAGGAAGGAGAGGTATACAGTTGCACCCATTGTTTACCTCAGCACTCCATCCACTTCACCACTGTGGAAAGAGCCCTGTAAACATCAAACAGGAGGCTGCATGGGCCTCAGTCAGGCTGGATATTTTGGAGAAGAGAAAATCTCTCTTATTGCTGCCAAGAAGCAAACCCTGGATCCTCCAGCTTGAAGTCTATTCACTATACTGACTGAGCTATCCTGGCTGTAATGTGAAAAGTATCCCAAGGAAGTTGTAAAGATGTTAACTGAAGTTAATTGATAGATTCTGCAGCTCACATTTTTCTACTGTAATTAGAATGAAGTGCATTACATTTTCAGGTTTTCACACTGATGTCGTTCAAATCATCATTTTGGTTTATACAACATAGGTTTAACTGTTCAACTCCCAGCAGGGCAGAGCTTTCTCTGTTCTTCCCAGAATCTGCACTTTCTTGCAGACTCATCCAGCCTCTCAGCAGCATCTGGGGCTAATGTTAATGATGCATGGCATCATACTTCCACTAACTCTTTTTTTTATGTGTGCTATTTAACAACACTGCCAAATTTGAAGATTATATAGCATCAATGACTGAATGAATATGGAGAGTTGGTAGGATGACATTGACAGGGGAAAACAAAAGGTATTCAGTGAAAAACCTGTCCCAGTGCCACTCTGTCAACCATAAATCCCACAAGAACTGGCCTCAGATTGAGCCCAGGCCTACAAAGTGAGAGGCCAGAGACTAAACTCTTCAGCCATGATATGGTCAAGTCCCCCATATATTTTGTGGTGTGGTACTTCTTTCTGCAGGTGCATTAAATGCAACCTTTTGATATTCGTTGCCACTGAGAACTTTGAATATTTCAGACGCTGTATGCGCAAATTCTGCTCACTCACCCCACTTTGCCCTGTCCCTACCCAGGCCAACTGTATCCTGTACATGCCAATCTGGTGGTAGCTGTGTTGTAATACCTTTGAAATTATTCCGTCTGGACTGGACTTCTAAATTTGGTTTTAGTCCTTGTGGCAGGCCATGCCACTGTCTCTGCATGGTGTCATACACAGCTTGTTTGGTTTAATTTCCATTTGTTTCATTGTACAATGACATGCAGGTTATTTTGTGTTCAGTTTCCATCACTATAAAGGAGCCATGTATTAATGTACACAAGAGCAGCAAGTGCTCAATATTATCACCGTGGGCTCTGTGATATGTCAGTAGATGGATTTGTCTTGGTTGTATTAAATTGTTATTTATCATCTCATTGTGTCACCTTGCACCCCTCACCAGTTCCACAGGAAACTGGAAAAATGTAGACTACAGGTGGTACAATTTCACCCAGTGTTTGAAACAACAGATTCTTTCCATAGTCACACTGACTGGACAAAGCACAGACCTAACAGTTCCCTCACTGTTTCTTGCAAGATGGTCTTATGCATATAGTTTTGTCATTCCTAGATAGCCCTTGTTACACAAATCTTAAGACTCCTTAATATATGCAAAAATTCACTGCTTTAAACTTGGAGGAAAGTTGAGGGTATAAGTGGTCTTCTGTAAATGTTTATCCATGGACACACCTGATCAAAAATACAAATGTAATTATATGAAGTTCATGAATGTTCCATCCCTGTGGCTCACAAAACTATATCTGGCATGACCAAATGGGTTCCGACAACACGCTGAAGGAAGCCGCAGAGAAAGTGTCGTTGAAAACCCACTACTTTAATGAGGAAGTCTTGAGCAAAACCCTGAAGATTTAAAATATGTAAATGAGTACCAGGAATATTTCCTAGGGGTAAAGGTGGCTGGTACGCAGGGCTGACAACCTTGCCACCTTCATGTGCCGATTGTTAAATCTGGGAGCCTCAACCTCCTGGAACTCTCAGGGCCTCTCCAGGCCTGTAATGGGATTGCTTTACCCTTACCTTACCCAATCCATGGAATGTACATTTCCTAGGAAAGCAAGAAGTTGAAGTTAGCTATCGTTATATTTACTAGAGGACAGGATATTATTATTTTGGAAAAATGATTGTTGGAACAAGTACAGTCTATCATTATTTCCTACACACAATAATAAGTACTTAATATGTGTTCATTTTATGGAAATTATCACATTAACACTTCAAAAAATTAAAGTATTCCTCAGTTTATTTAAATAACTATAAAATTTCAGTACATTATTACAAATGTCACCATCTAAATACCTATACACACCAATACTTGTGCTAATGCATTACCCACTCCACTTTCATTTCATTAATTTCAGACTACTTTTTACCAATACTCGTACTTACTTCAACTTACCAAATACATGGTGCAGGAGAAACAGTGCATTACTTATAAGTAAAAATAACATTTTACTAAAAGTAATTAATATCAATTTCAGCATGTTACAAGTTACTAGTGTGTTTCATTGTTTTTGCATTGTTGCACTTTTTTCTGTACAATACAGAGGTGCACATGAACTCAGAACCTGAGCAAAACTTCTTGAAGTGTTTCAGGTCACTATGCAGGATGCTCTGTACACTGCTGTTAGACATGCCTATCACTTCAGTGTGCTTATGTGTAGATTACCTTGGACTGCAGCCAATGGATGCCAACACTCAGGCAATGTTCTCAGGTGTGCGAAATGAGGACGGCCAACCAAGTTGATTTTTACATGACACAGCCTCCTCCAAGCCACTGCCTTACCTATTGACAGACTGCATTTGGACATGGGGCTTCCTGTTGATTCAGTTCACGCTAAAATCCGCAATGAGTCTCTGTAATGGAACCCGTCCAAATAAACAGTTCCACAGCAGAGTCATCCTCTAACTCCCCAACACTTCTTGTCTACTAACTCTGAAGGTCACTGCTTTAGTACAAACACCTGTATATAACAATACCCTAGCAGAGAAGCACATAATTAAAATTTTTAAATGCTTCACTATGTCTGCTGCACCATGTATTTAGTCTTTCATTTCTTGTACAGTATTTATACCCCTTAAAATGTCTATGGAGCAATAAATTTCTACCCTTCAAAAACTCTGCTTTGTTCAAAGTTAATAAACACACACACCCAGTGCATGCTACAAGCAGCTGTAAAATACTTACCCAGAATTATGCCCAACTTAATACACAACTACAACTGACAAGCAAATGTTTCTGAGTAAAATATATCACCACAACCAATGGTGTGTAAAGTAGTGCTAAATTCTTCCCAGTAACCCATAAACTGAACCCTTTCCTCCCTTACATATCCCCATCCAACACAGCCACAAAACTGTGATCTAAATCACAGGTTCCACACCTCTTTGAATAGGACACCCTCTTAACTCCAAAAATAAATGCCACAAACCCCCACATCTTAATAGTTGTAAGTTTAGGCTCTGTTATTTAAGAAAATACACACTGACAAACTGTTATGAAGCCAGTATCCCCTATAAATGAATTCACATTTTATTTATCACAAAAATAGTAACAGAATAAATGAGGCACTGACTGAAGGACCAAGACATGTTGTGGAACTGTGTGAATTCATACAGACCCAGGGAAAAACCCATGTGTCCCAAGGGGTCCACATCCCACAGGTTAGGTACAGCTGATCTGAATAGTATGCACATTAAGAACAAGCAGTTCACCCTATGATTTTCACGATGACTCCTCATTGACAGCATGTATGTTCTGTCTTGTTTTCCAGCTGCGTGTCTATATACTTCCTCTTCAAACGCAGAAATGATTCAATGATAGCTGCCCTGTAAAGGAAGAAATTTGTTTATAATGAATTCTGAAAAGAATTACAAGTATGTACCATTACTTCCCACCATGTCCCCCTACAATTGGTAAGGTATTTTTGCAGAACCTACTTACATACTGTTACCTTTAAGACACGGTGATTTTGGGGGACTTTTTCAGGGAACTATGTGGGAAAAAAGGTACAAGGTGTCAGTGTCTGATACTTCTTAACAATGTCTGCAAAATCAATGTATTCAATCCACTGTACCAACCAAATTCAAAGTGTTAAATACATATGAATATTAAAAGGCCTAGCTCCAATAAATTTCAGTACAAGTGTACAATCTTCAGAGAGCACAATATGCCAGGTTAAAAACCAATTACCAATGATAAGCTATTACTTACAAGATTCCATAATCTGTAGTAGGCTCTGCTGTTGATGTATAAAAGGTGCAACTTGTACAGCTTTTTATAATCTTATGGTTAAATATGATTTAAAACATTTCTTAAATAGTAAATATAATTTATAAAAAGTTAAATTATATTTGTGCATTTGATAGTGGAAACATATAGTTTATGGCATTACATGTACAGGTCTATAGTGCATCTCTCCATTCCAAAGGGGATCAGGTCCTGTAACCATATGATATATGCAAGGAGTATTTAGTTTATGAAAGCAAATATTGAAACCTTATGGTTGGAAAGCAAAGCAATTTACAATCAGTAAACCATCAAAGGTGTTATGTTATAATTGTTGGCTACAAGAAGTAAGGATTCACCCCGTGCTATGATGTGTCCTATATTGGAGCCAGCAGAATACTGGTGCATTTCTGGCAATAAGCGTGTATCACGCACTGTGCTTGCACCGTCAAAGGCGTTATATTATAAATCGTCGATTATAAGAAGTAAAAAGGATCCACCGTGTTCAATGTGTTGTGTGTTGGAGCCAGCAGAATACTGGTCCATTTGTGGCAGTACATGTGTTGCGTATTACACTTTACTGTAGATAAATTCCCTACCCTCCAAACTTATCACTGGTAATTTGTTTTAAACCTGGCATATTGTGCTTCATGAAGATGGTCCAATTGTACCAAATCATGTCAGATCTATGTCTTTTTAACACCTTGCCATCAGGCCACGCAGAAATGTGTGATTGCTATCCCATGCGTTATTGACGGGTCACGCAGTTCTACGTTTTCTTACACAATGTTTTGCGCATGCATCTGTCAGCTGGTATGGCTCACTTTTCACTTCAAGGTCATCAACAGCTTGATGCAGGATGCTTGGGTCTCAAGTTACAAATAAACAGACTAGTCATGACCTCCTGTTTTTAGAACCATTAGACTGAAACAAAGGCACCACTCATTCAGATACTCTCTCTGTTTTCCTTCAGTTGCAATCATGGCTTTGCATAGGAATGTTCTGCAAGAGGCCGATATTTTGTGTGAGTTATATGCAAAAACACGTTCTGATGTCTCTGATTATAGTGACAGTGAAAGTTCAGACAGTGGCAGTGATGTCCCCACAACTAGTTCACATAAACATTTGTGATCTTCTACTGGTCCAATGACCCCACAATTTCCACACCCATTTTTCCTCATATCTATCAAGACAATTTTCATAAGTGTGAAATTAGCTCAGACAATGCTAGACAGAAATGTGGGAGTCTGTGGCACTATGAGGACTAACAGGGGCATTCCACGTGACTTAGAAGGGAAAGTCAGCATTCCAGAGGAATGGTAACATAATGGTGCAAGTGTGGAAGGACAACACTTGTGCGAATGATAAGTACAATCCATGATGCAACAATTGTAAACAAAGGGAGGAAAGACACAAAAACAAACACAGACGTAAGGAAGCCTTATGCTGTTGTCCAGTACAGGAAATTCACAAAGGGCACAGACAGGGAGACCAGTACCTCCTTTTTTTTTCAGTTCTGAGGAAAACTGTAAAATGGTCCAAAAAAAAAAGGTGGTACTTTATCTGCTAAACGGTGCTCTCTTCAACACATTTTTTGTGTACAGGACACTAAATACAAACAAAAAGTGAAGTCCAAGAACTTCCTGCATGAGGTAGGAAGGTCCTGGATATCAAAAATCCAGAATCAAAGTGAGTCAAATTCTGATGGCCTTCAATTTGCCAGGGAAGCAAACACCAACGGGACCTAAACAGGACCTGTCAGGCAGACTCTCCAGTGATTTCAGAATACACAAAGTTTAAAAAATTGTTGGTGGTGGGGAGGAAAAAGGAAGTACCCAGCAAGACAGTGTAAAGTGTGTGCTGCACATAAGAAGCGAAGTGAAACTAGATACATTTGTAAATTCTGCGTTGTACCGCTTCACGAAGGGTCTTGTTTTGATAAATACCATTCAGTGACGAGATACTAGACTATCTACATGCAGTTTCTGCAGTCCGGGGCTCAGGAGCGTACTCTGCAGTGTTAAACTGTAAGTAAGTATATGTTATAGGGTTGAACATTCAAAGTGTTTAAAACGTCCAGGAACTGGGGGGGTATTTAATTAAAATACCATCCAGTCACCAAGGTGTTAATATTCATATGCATGTAACACTGTGCCTATGGTTGGTAAAATAATTTGATCTGAAAAATGCACAGAATGGACAACTTTGTGCCCAGTTTTTTAAAAAAAAACCTGTTAAAAAAAAAAGAGTTCTGAACAACTGCTGTTACAAGGCCTGGAAAGTATCTTAGTGGCATGGATCCAAAAAGCCATAACAGACATGCTGTCATCAATAAGACAACCCTACTGCTCAAGCAACATAAAAAAGGGAGTCCACAAATAGAAAATTTTTGTATCCCAAGGACAGTTCTTGACCTCAACCCACACATGAAGAATTCAGACATCCACATATCAGAGTCAAATTCAGACATCCACATATCAGAGTCAAATTCAGACATCCACATATCAGAGTCAAATTCAGACATCCACATATCAGAGTCAACCTGCTGGTACTTGCAATCTGAAAAATTTTAAATGAAACAAAATTTTCAAAACATTATTCTTTACCATATTTCAAAAACTCTTGATCTGAAATCTTAAAAATCATATTTGGAGACTGTCTAGACCAAATGTATGATTTGGAACACCTGTTGTTATATTGATGGTGGAAAAAACAAATATGGCTACTGTATGTAATATTTTAAACTGTTACAAGAAATGATGAAAAAATACAGTTAGCTTCATAGAACTTTATAAAGCAGCAATCATAAAAGAAATGAAAAATGTTGTATGATGTGCATCCTTCTTGAGAAGAATCAACTTGATTATAGTGACAGTTTTGGAGTCAATGTTCAAAGAAGGGTTTAACAGACAACTTTATTGTGCCATTTCTAACCTAATACATTTACTTTCATATGCACCTTGCATTCTGCAGCCTTCAATACTGCAACCAGCTCTTTAGACATGTATACAAAGAAACAGAATGCAGTTATGAAAAATAATGAAAGCTATGAGCTGACAAACGTGGCAATGAAGTAACCATTACCTAGAAACTTTGAGGTTCACATGGCAGTGCCTAAAGATAATTTTCTTGGATGTGATGTCACATAGTCCATTAGGCTAACTGCTGACATTCTGCAGACCTTGCAGCAGCTGATGGTGTCAGCAGTTTCGCCTGAAACATCAGTAATTAACCTACCAGACATCACTGCATCACATACCAGATGACATTATCTTCCTGGCCCTCGCTGTTCTGAACTTGTGTAGTGCAAAAATGGGCAGGATTCATATTATTGAGGAAAAATGAGAAAAGAAAAGTGTAATTTCTAAGGAACCATTCTAGTTACAGCATATCGCATTCAAGTGTAAAATGTTGCCAGCCTTGTAACAAGAAACCATTTATTACATTAAATTAAAAAGACCAGTAGCTGAACAGGTAGCAGTGTTGCTTTTCTGTTTTCTACCAGAGACTTACCAGAACACCCGAAGATATGAAATTTACTCTTTACTATTGCCAGGATATACAGCAGCCACAACTATGAAAGTGATGTGCAAGTACTAAAGAGTTTCTGAATGCAATTCCTGTCCTTTATACCCACTCACTTTTCTTCTTTATAGGTGTCTATTTTAATTCCTTACCTGGTATTATTCTTTCTTTAAAGTTTTAGCAACTACATGCTGTGTTACTGACAAAGACAGCAACATCATCCCAGCCAAAGAATAGCCACTTTCACCACCTCATACAACTGAAACATGCTGTTATATTGCGACCAATGCCACTAGTTGTCAAGTCTGTGACAGTGCTGTGTTGTATGGTGAGGTCACATACATTCTGTTGAAAGACAAAACCAATTCTTGCCTTGTTCATGATAACTAACTCCACGCAGCTAAGTCCTCTTTCAGCGGCTCATGCATTCCCAGCAAGTCTAAAAAATTCCCTTCACTAATCTGTTAAAAGTCCAAGACCTTGCATTAACACTTTGTTTACATGCTGGCTTCTTTCATGGTGAGGAGTTGTTACTCCCTCACCCATCCTCACTGGCAAACCCTTTTTCAGTTGACTGCAACTGGTTATTCAATATATTCACAACTACCCCTGTATAATGAGTCACCTGGCTGGAATGTATCTGAATATCTGTGTCAGTGTAATTACCTGAAAGTATGTTTGTGCAGTAAGTATGCAGTGATGTGCCCTGCATCCAGGAACCGCACCTCTGCACCAGGCCATATATCAGTAAGATCAGCATAACCTTCCCTTGGGACATATGCATCATCCCTTGCACATATTGCTATTATCAGGGATGTGTCCACAGGGATTGTAAAGTTTCGCAGATGGGTGCATTCATCCATGATTCCATGCATGAACAGCACTGCTTCATCTTCACGCCAGCGTGATACACTCTCCTGGACATTTTCTGAATTGGAAACAAATATTATACATATTTCCTGTACAGAAATAATGTCAATATGCTAAGTTCTAATAAGTACAGTTTATATAGACTCCCCAAAACAAACCAACACCATGCAGCAGAGTCCTTCTGAAAAACTAACACATCCTCACTTGGTCAAGAAATTCCCCCCATTTTATGGACCCTGAACGTTCACTACTGTGCTCACCACACCCTGCCACTTGTCTCTATCTAAGCCAAATGAATACAGTCCACAACCTCCCATCCTGTTTAAGATCAATTTTAATATTATTTTCCAATTTATGCCTAGGTCTTCCAAATGGTTTCTTTTCTTGAAATATTACCATCAAGAACCTGTATGAATTTTTCATTCATCCCCTGACCATCTCATCATCCTAGACTTGATGACTGAAATAAGAACTGGTGAGTAAAAATCATGAAGCTCCTCATTATGCAATTTTCTCTAGCCTTCTTGGACCCAAATATCACACTCAGCACCCCATTATCATACATCTTCAGCCTACATTATTTCCTTAATGTGACAGACGAGGATCCACACCCAAATAAATATGGCAAAATTACAGTTTTGTATAAATCAATCCAAAGTTTTTAGACAACATACAGGAATACAGAAGATTCTGAACCATACAGTGGCAAGATCCACTCCATAAAGAGTTTTAATGGCTGGAATTCTTTATGGAACAGGCAATCAGCACAAAAATGAAGTTTATAAACAGGTCAAACTGTCTATTCATAATGGCACACCCCAAGAAGTGTTACAGAAGCACTGAAAAAAAGGGAGAACTTAACATCTTATGGGCTGAACTTCAATTTTATTGCCACAAACAGCACCATTAACAAAATTACACCAGTATTCTTTTCTAAGAAACAGCAATCCATAGCCTGCCCAGTTATCAAGCACAGTAACCCCATCATGGCAGTATAACCACATATGATGTGGAGAAAAAGTCACCACATAACCCCAGCTGATTTGGGCATGACAATACAAAAGGTAGGAAATACATTTTACATACCCCAAGGCCAAAGAATAGACATTTGTTGGCAAATGAAAGTTGTTCCAGGAGAAAAAAGTGTAGCTCTCAGTACTGATTAGTGTTGGGTTGCTCATGTCTGTGATGAACACCCTGGAAACACTATCCTGAATGGTAAGCAATGTAGGGTAAGACCTCAAAGATTAAATGATGATGCCCGCCTAAAATATGTTGATGTTATGATCGAACAGTGTAGCTTATCAACAGACTCAAAGAGCAACAGACAAGGCTCTCCAAAATTATATCAATGAATAGTTCAAGAAACAGAGTCAGTGCATACAGAGCTAAACAGCAAATTACAAGACTAACCAGAATCACAAAATGATTAACTGATCAAACAGCATAGCTGAGTAGACCTCAAACAGCAACTGACAACTCTCATCAAAGTCTTGGTGACGAAATGCTTTCTACGATATTCATGGCATTGTGCATACAGAATTCACCATTAAGTCTGAGGGCTACACTGGAATACTGCAAGCACTTGAGACAGGATATTTCAAGAGCCTGTCCTGACATGCAGCAGGTTTTTATACAACACAGTGATGTGTGACCTCACAACAGCAAAGAAAATGCAGGCATTCACCATCTAGGTTTCACTGTCTTAAAACATCTACCATACAACCCAAACATAGCTCCACGTGTATTCTTTGCCTTACCAGAAAAGGAGGAATAACTAAAAGGATGTCATTTCTTGTCAGATGACCGTGGCATGGCTGTGGTTCTGTCTACAAACATACAGTTCTGGTTTCCCCACACCAAACATATGTTTCTGTCACTGTAATTAATGAACCCACCTCAAAATTGGTGGAAATGTGTGAAATGTAGAGACAACTGCAATGAGAAGTAACTGTGTAAAATTATAAAATGAAGTTCAAAAGAAAGTACCCACTTTTTTTCTTAATAAAATATCTAATGAGGTTACAGAAAACAAAACCAGAAGGCACTTTAACCAATGTTCATTATAAATCTCATATATAAATATTTGCAGCATGCTAAAATTGGCTGTAACAACATTTTACAGCTTTACAGTGGTAAGAACTTGTAGCTAAACAGCCGTTAAGTTCCGACGTTCTGTTTCATTGAACAACTTCTACAGATACAATCTGGTAACAAACTGTAGCTCAATTACCTTTTAGCTTTTTGACTCTTTCCATGTCCTTGTGCTCCAAATCCCTGTTTGTGAAACCTAAAATCCTTGATTTTGAATCACTGAATTGAGTTAAAACATTTGTATCTGAGTGCTTTAGTTTAACCAGTAAACTTTCTAATGTAGTACTCTTTGTCTTTCTAAGTTCAGGTTCCTGATAACGTACACTCTCTGAAATTGTATTCAAGTTAGGACAACTGACACTCTTAGATTCCAGTGTTTTTAATTCATTTACTTGGTCTGAAGCTTGCAGTACACTTGTCATCAAATCTGCTGTACCTAATTTTGAATCTGTAGCAACAATTTCAACTTTGGAACTCAGAGCTTTGTTCGATGCTGGACTTTGCACCTCACAATTTGACGCTGCACCCATATTAGAATTACTTATGACTGCTTGACACTTTGATGCAGAAAATTCAGTTGTCTGCTGGTCAATGCTGCTGTTACTGTTTTGTATTTTAGGTGTGAGAGACTTAGAGTCCATCTGAGATGCACTACAGATATCCTTTCCTTTGTTCGATTCATGCTGCTCCCTGCTAAGTCTGCGAATATGATCCATGCTGTGTGGAAAGTGTTTGGCGAAGTGCTGCCCAGCTCGGAATGCATCCTTCAGCAAAAGAAAAAGAACAATCTTGAAAAATATGTACTCAAACATGGAACAATCAATGTTGACATCAGCACAATACATCAGTTACTACTCAGATATGCTGCATTCATTACGGTGCAAAAAAATTGGGAGTACAATGGTATGGCTATTTATTCCTTACTTACTTACTCCATGGTGCAGAGTCCTTCTTGAGAAGCTAACTGGTTTGCAGCTAGTCAAGAAATTCCCCACATTTCTCGGAACCCAAAGGTTCATTACCGCACTCACAAGCGTCTGCCACCTGTCCCTATCCTTGGCCAGCCTAATCCAGTTCACATACCCACATCCCACCTCCTGGAGATCCATCCTAATATCATCCACCCATCTACGCCTAGGTCTCCCCAGTGATCACTTTCCATCCGGTTTCCCCACCAACACCCTATACATCCTCCTCTCCTCACCCATACGCGCCACATGCCCAACCCATCTCATTCTTCTCGATTTTATCACCCGCACAATATTGGGTGAGGAGTACAGATCATTTAGATCCTCGTTATGCAATCTCCTCCATTCCCCCCAGTTACCTTGTCCCTCCTAGGTCCAAATATTCTCCTCAACACCATATTCTCAAACACCCTCAGCTTCCTTTCCTCCCTCAGTGTCAGTGACCAAGTTTCACACCCATACAAAACAGGCAAAATTATAGTTCTATATATCTTAATCTTTAAATTTTTAAATAGCAACCTAGAAGACAAAAGATTCTGCACCGAATGATAGCACACATTTTCTGACCCCAATCTGCTCTTAATTTCATCCAGAAGAGAAATGTGATTTGTTAAAGTTGTTCCCAAATGTTTAAACTCTTCCACCCACTAAAAAGTACTATTATCAATCCTCACACTGTGATTTCATCCTGCATTCTGATCTTGAGACATGACCATGTACTTAGTTTTATCCGCACTTACTTCCAGTCCATCTCCCTAGTAGAAGCTACTAAAGCTTCTGCGTTTCCCTTTAGAGTATGTATACTTCCTCCCAGTATATCAACATCATCGGCACAAGCCAGAAGCTGATGTGCACCATTTAGTTTCAAGACATCCTGGTTTACCTGAACCCTCCTAATGGCATACACTAAAGCAAAGTTGAAAAGCAGTCCTGATAGAGCATCTCGTTTTCAAACCATTCCTAATTGGGAACCTGTCAGACACATTCTTGCCTACCCGGACTCTGCTATATGTTTCAGTCACACTCATCTTTATTAACCTTACAAGTTTCCTAGGGATACCAAACTCAATGAGAATCTTATATAAGACCTCTCTCCTAACTGAATCATAAGCTTTCTTGAAGTCTATATAGACCTGATGAACTTCTTCATTGTACTCCCATTTTTTTTCAAGTATTTGGTGAATGCGGAATATATGATCAATAGCCAACCTGTTGTGTCGAAAGCCACATTGATGATCCCCAATAATTTCCTTTGCATATGGAATTAACCTTGACAGCAGGATGTTGGATAAAATTTTGTAAGTGGTTGGCAAAGGTGATATGCCCCTATAATTATTACAATCTGTTTTATCCCCCTTCTTATGAATAGGTACTATGATCGACTCCTTCCACTCTTCAGGCAATATCTCCTTCTTCCAAAGAGAAGTAATAAGTTTATAAATCTCCAAGCAAATTGTTCTACCCCCTGCTTTAATCAGTTCTACCGGTATTTGATCAATACCTGGCGATTTGTGAAATTTAGCTTGTCAATATTTGTAACTCCCATAATTCAGTTATGAGAGGCATGCAACAAGCTGAATGATTTTGTGCACAATCTACAATAAATACACATTTGACACAGAATAATGACATACTGGTATGGCTTCTAATGTTAAAATACACATTATTTCTGTTTACAGAAAGCAGAGTCACTGTTCAATGGACAAATTATGACAAGTTTTAGTCAATGTACCTGCTACCTACCCAACTAACAAAACATAACATTTCAATGTGGCACCAAGAAACTGATTTTAAAGCTTTACGCAAAATTTAGAAATCAAGAAATAACAACATACGTGAATTTAAGGAAAAATTAAATTCTGACCCTTGACACAACTGAATACAAAAGATGTAATTACAAAATATAAAGCTTGTGTTCATATTGAAGTTTCATTCTGAAACAATTACAACTCAAGAAACTAAACTGAAATTAAAACTAATAAATCAACTACACCTTAATGGCAATTTTTTGTTCTTTTATGATTGGCTGGTGAGTTCAACAACCCATAAAATTTGGATTCTTTAAACTTTTCATTCCTGATTATTGTAGTCATATATGTTCTGTAACAGAATCTGAGTTTCCTGTCCTTTCTTATTGTTCTTGCTACAAACTGCACTATTGTCTGAACTCCACACACTTCACCTTGGCTGCAAGACATTTCATTAGTCATTATGCACAGACCAATCCGTCTGTCCATCGCTATAGTGTTCAACTGATGGAAATGAGCTGATTACAATAGTGCCAGGGTATTTTACTTTAAAAATGCATAGGATACAGCACAAAGCTTTCCATTACAAGCAAGATGTCTGTCCCATCAGTCTCTACTTACAAAGAACTTTGTAAATGATCACTGTAAAGTGCAATAAAAACTCTTCATACTTGATAGATGTGCTGTAAATGACCCCCTTGCAGCATATGAATAAGTTTCATGACACTTTATCCTCCAGAAGTTAAACAGTAACTAGTGTTATTTCACTGGAGAGCTTGACTACTACAATAGTTATTCAAGTACACTTTTCCCTTCAGGTTCCTCATACATAAAACTGACAGCATCTAAGATCACAGAATATAGACCACAGTTCTTTGCCAACAATACCATTCTCAATAACTGCACAGTACAGCATCCATGGACTTGTGTGCAGTGTCATGCTGATAAATGCACTCATACTGACTGAATATACACTTTGGAAACTGATATAACCATGAACTCAAACCATTATTTTAGTATGTGTGCAAAGTTATTAGTCTTGTGGTTGTGAACATAAGTAAATTTTCTTATGGCACACATCTTAAAAGTTTATGGAAAATGATCTCTAACCACGCCTTAATGTATGTGTGTGTGTATTTGTATTTTCCACATTCCTTTTGGATTCTTGGACTCTCCCTTTTGGTCATAAATTAAACCCATGGCATGCCACTTTTGTCAAGCTTTAACATACACCAGGTTTCAAGAAGTCATTCTTGTTGGCATTCACATGTCTACCTCTAAATGTACTTCCTTTACTGAGGAAGGTATTATACATATACACGTATATCCATCATAATACACTTCTTTAGTTCAATATTATTTATACATAATATGTATAACATGTTCTGGCCACAGAGAACATCATCAGGTATCACCACAAAAATAAGCAGAGAAAAAAAGTATAGGTTTACATTATGTAACATCATGAATTTTCTCAACACAAATATCCTGTAGCATCTGTCAATATGCTGAAGTTATGTTAATTATGTTAAATTTATTCACTCTTTTATGTCTTTTAGCCTATGAAGAATTTGACTAGGAACATTTTCCCACTCCAAGATAATGGAATTCAGACCTCAAGACAAAGAAAACTGAGAAAATAGAACTTTAAAGCATGACTGCAGTCATCACAAACTGTCTGTTGACTACAAATGATTTGTCATCATGCTAGAAAATTATGCAGTGATCATGGCTGAAACAACCACTGTACTCATATAATGTTGCTATGCCTCTTCCTCATTTGAATTCTTGATATAATACTTGAAGAATCACCTTGTCAACTCGAAAAAACTTCCTGAATTCTTCCTGGTAAACATCATCAGAAAAATACTGAGAGCCCAAAAGCTGCCAGTTTATAGAGTTACTCATGACTCCCTGGAACAACACACACAAATTACAGTTCTACAACTCAATTAACAAATAAAGGTAATGTTTCATATACAGTATATTTTAAAATTACAATTAACATAGTATCATCAACACAAGTCATAAACAATACAGCAGAGAGTGTCTGACTTATCATGTCAACATTATTGTATATAAAGCATACTGATGGGCTATCATATGACAGCTGCCATGCTCAAGGACATGATAAATGAGACACACTGTACAACATGTACACAATTTAGCGATTTTTATCAAAACCCTAATATGTAAATGTTGCACTGAATGACTGAGACTCTTATTCTTTTATAAGTGACATATAATACAAGGGTAGTGAATGTGATGTGACAGACAAAAGTAATCATTAAAAGACATTTAAAAAAAAAGTAAACTGAAAACATCGAAGCAGCTCTATTCAGCTGTAACAAATGATGATGGATGGCTGAGGCACTAGCAATAATGAGGAATCAGTGTGACTTTTTTATTGTTAACTCAAATTCCTTCCACTTATCCAAAAAGAGAGAAATAGTCGAAATATGATAGAGCAAAATTCTGTTAATTGAATGCCTGCAAAGTTGAAGTCAGCGAGTGAGGTCTGAGGGTTTCAAAGTGGTGACTATGAAGATCACAGTCTTCTGTGCACTCACCCAGTAATGTGTCGATAAGAAGAGACACTACCTGACTTACACAGTAGTTGAGCACCGTAAGGTCTGGTGAAAGTCGAATTTTGCACGTGCACGTGCACATGCACACAAACACACACACACACGTATACACAAGAGTGTCTAGGACTCTAGTTGAAATCCAAACTCCAACATACTGGAACATAAGCTGCTGCAGCATGAACACCCTGTCATCTGTGCCATTGCCTAGCAGCATTCTTCCCCCACATTTGTCTCACTGCACTTTCATTTCTACAAGGAAGCACTCAGCATACATTTAAAAAATATTTTATATATTTATTTATTTAATGCAGTTGGGTTGTTACCCAGTGGCAGTGGTTATTATACATGTAAACAAAACATGAAATTGGTTACTACTAGATTTAAGTTGGGAGGGCTACATGAGAAGCATGTAGTGGCAACTTGGAATCTTGGGAACCATATCAGCATTTGCTTTTAGACACAGGGAAACCAAGGAAAACCTGTGTCGAGGTGGCCGGTAGCAGGACCTTCCGGATACTGACTTCTTGCCGGCAGTCCGGCATCTAAAGTAAAAACAGCAATGCACACACAGTACAACAAATACACATAAGATGACAACAATACACACAAGACAACTGCAACAATACACACAACCAACCAACAACAATTACACACAAGACAACTTAAAACTAGCAACAATACATGCGAGACAAATTAGAATACAACATGTACAGAAGGTAAAAACACCCAAGTAAGAGAGTACTGTGTTCAGTTTC
>Ga0131853_10003547_pt1 | contig 27943 bp, 15 predicted proteins | sample TergutLab28metaG_FD_92764 | JGI IMG/M metagenome (GOLD analysis project Ga0131853, IMG submission 92764) | Labiotermes labralis P1 segment gut microbial communities from Petit-Saut dam, French Guiana - Lab288 P1 (version 2) (version 2) | ecosystem: Host-associated > Arthropoda: Insects >...
AGATGGAGTTCTATGCCGGTGCCCCAAGGAGGCGGGCTTAACAGTTACGTAGCTTGGAGATACAGTGCGCCGGAAGTACTGCGCAGCACAGGCGGAATAGATGACCGTACCATGCATGTTGAGAGCTGGTGGACCCTCCCGGGAGGAGAAGCCGGAGGCGGCGAATGGTGGGCACATCCGGGACATCATACAGTAGGAACCTTTGCTGGCGGACGCCTCCCATTTAGCGGTGCCCACATACCTGTAACAGAAGATATAACTGTTTACGCAGACTGGGTATTCCGTGTGACTTTTCATCCAAACTTGGGTACTGCAGCATCAATAGGCACAGGTTTTTGGACTCCTGGCGCCCCTGGTTTTGGAGGTCTTGGAGGTACCCACTATCATGTTAGGCATATACCTGTAGGCCCTGGTTTTACAGGCGGGACTCTTAACGATGACGGATTTTTGCGTACCGTTAGCGATATCCATGAATGGTGCACCACAACCCAACAAGTGATAACTACACCAATCGGCACAAAAGTACAAATGGGCTTACCCCGTCCGGGTATGATGACCCGCTTAAACTATACATTTGCCGGTTGGTGGAATATCCCAATGACCAGTATCCCTATAGGTGAAGAGCCTTATGGCGCGTTTCAGTTTACCGGCAATGAATTAATTGACAGGGATACAACAATGTATGCCCGTTGGATATTTGTGCCCTTTGACCACGTAACGGTTACGTTTAATGTCAATGGCGGCTCATGGTGGTCTGGGGCAGACCTTTTGGGCAACCGAACCACAGCACCTTTCCAACAAGGCACACAAATAACAATCGGACGTATGCCTCAGTTCCCGGTACGGGAAGGGTATATTTTCATGGGTTGGTATCGTACCCAGCAAACAGGTATGGCCAACGTACACCAACGTGTGCATTCTTCCACAGTTATAAATGAAGATACTTATGTATTTGCCCACTGGGAGCGATACTTGATTGTAACTTTCCAACCCAATGGCGGCACTCACCCGGAGGGTATACCTTACCGCAGGGTTGCGTACGGGCGTACATTTGGAGAAATGGGCGCTATATGGTCCCTAGGCTGGCAAGTAAGCGGTACGAGTGTACAACCCGGCACCTTTTGGCATGGGAGTATGTATGCCATCACTGGCGGTTTTATTGAGGGTTCCCCATCTCCCCAGTGGTTTGAAAACGGTATTGAGACTAATTTCTTGTTCCATCATCCCTGGAACTATGAGCCGGATGCTAGTGGCTTGGTGCTGTCACAGAATGTTCGAATTACAAGAAACATGACTTTCTATGCACAGTGGGTGACTCGTGTCGTTTTTAACAGTAATCTGGAAACCTTTATAACAGGCGGAAATTGCTTTTCCCGGCATGGATATGTCCCTCTTGGGTATACCTTTAGAACAGCTAATACCCATCCCCACGGGTCGAATCAATATATAGGCGGGTGGTTTCCTTATTTTGGGATGTTTCCTACAGCAGGCACATGGTCAGCACTTTCAAACCCAATGGCGGCCCATATTGGCTTTAACGAGGAATCAGACGGAAGCGGTACGCGGTTTGACATAGATACTACGGTAAACGGCCCAATGTCTGTTTATGGTATATGGACAACCAATGTGCGTTTTGTTGAAAACGGTGCTCCCGAGGGTTCAATACTTCCTCATAACAGAGAAAGAGTCGTGGCTATCGGTGCGCCTCTACACACCGGCGTATGCCCGTTTACGCCCTACCCATATGTCACAGGTATGCCTGATGAGCCATATTGGCCTGGCTTTAGGTTCTCTCATTGGAGTAATGACCCAATAGATCCAAGAGGCTTTACATTCAGTGCAGATGGCTCGGATGAGATACATCGTCCTGCGGCAATCTACGCGATATGGAGGGCTGTTCTTCTTTTTGACGCAACCGAAGGTACAACCAGGACTGTAGAAGACCCTATTGACAGTGCAGTAGCAGAGGTAACAACCTTTAGGGGTGACCCTGTTGTACCCGCATCCATGCCATTTAATACCGTGCGCTCAAACTGGACCTTTGTGGAGTGGAACACAGCCAGGTATGGTTTGCGGGATGGTACAGGCACCGAATTTGATCCTAGTCTTCCGGTTATATACAGCAAGCGGTTGTACGCCCAGTGGAGAGCAAACGTAACATTCAATTTACAAGGCGGTCATATAGACGGCAATAATAGCAATGTAGTGAGACAGGTACTGGAAGGCGACACGGTTCAAAATAACGGCGGCATTCCAACCACAGTAAGACCCGGATATACATTTGCCGGTTGGCTGGACAACGATGGAGACCCTATCCCTGCAAACTTTGCAACTATTTTATGGGCTGCAGGTCACACAATGGTTTATGCCGATTGGGAACCCATACCGTTTGACTTCGAGTTTATAAAATCCACCGATGTTATATATGATGATTACCCGGCTGATCCTCTTCCCGATGCCGTGTTTAGGCTATGTCGCCTAATAGCCGCAGGGGATGGCAATCAAATTCCCGATACTTGGGAACAGGTTGGTTCACTGGAAACAAGCCAAGATATCCCGATTTATGGTTTGGTTCGGTTTGAAGGGCTAACCCTGACTGGTACCTACCGCCTAGTGGAGGTTGAGGCACCAAGAGGTTTTGTAACGCCTACAGGGCACTGGATAATCCGTTGGAACCAGGTAGACCCGATGGATCACACAACATGGATATTAGAAATTACTGAAGTGGGGGATAATCCTGAATTTATATCCCGCCCCATAGTGGGCATATCCCCCCCGCAGTATAGGTTTTACGTAGGCAATATTCCAGTAGACGAGGTAGAATTCCACTTTAGAAAAACAGACGAGCAGCTACATGCCCTTGTAGCCCAAGGCGATAACTGGGATCAAGTTCATAGCATCCTACTAGGAGGGGCAATATTTGAGCTGTTTAGATTCTACGGCGATAACCCTCCGGCAAGTATGCTGGTATACCCAGGCAATATTGGTGATAATCCAGGGCAATGGGAGAGAGTTGGCGTACCTTTGACAAGCTCTGGCAACCCCGCAGACCCGGCAATGATGTTTAGCCTGACCGTGACTGGGATATATCATTTGGTTGAAGTATCTGCGCCTCAAGGCTTCATGACACCCCACGGGCAGTGGAGGATTTGGGTAGACGAGGATGAAGATGGCGGTTTTGCGATAATAAGGGTAGGCTGTGCAATGCTGCCAATTATTTTATGGAACCAAGAGGATACCTTTTATGTGCCAAATCTGCTGGATTTTGAATTGCCTGTTGCTGGCGGATCTGGCAGGTTACGGTATCATTTAGCTGGGATAGCCATGATTTTTGTAGCGGCAGGGGTATGGATTGTTCTATATAATCGCAAGAGAAGAACAGCAGATTGCTGAGCGTAGTAATTTGGATTTTAAATATTAGTGGCTTCTTTTGTATCTTCGAATTTAATAAAACCTCTGTATCACCATCAGATTTAAGTAAATGGTGATACAGAGGTTTTTTGCATGATTTTGCGAAAAATTTATTGAGATTTTATTGACAAGACAAGCGCATCTAACTATAATCCACAAGGATGATGTTAACTAAACATGTTTCGTCATGGATTTTGACGAAGGAGTGGGTTATATGTCTGGAATACATACTAAAAAAAGATCTCCGCTAAAGACTTTCATGAAAAACAAAGAGCTGCTATTGCTTACATTGCCGGCTCTGTTGTTCTTCTTCGTGTTTCGCTATATGCCCATGCCTGGCATGTGGATGGCTTTCACAAATTATCGCCATGTGGATGGAATTTTCGGTAGCCAGTTCGTGGGGCTACAGTGGTTTAGGCTATTTTTCCAAGGGGACTTGATTCGCGTTACAAGAAATACCGTGCTTTACAGCACCTCGTTTATTCTGTTGGGTGTTGTGACAGGTGTGTTTACCGCTGTCATGATGAACGCGGTACGCAGCAAGTTTGCCACTAAGACATACCAGACCATCATGATATTGCCCCATTTTATGTCTTGGGTTGTGGTTGCCCTTCTACTATATATCTTTCTTGACCCGGTTCATGGTGTGATTAATAGGATGCTCGTGACCTTTGGGTTTGAGCCGGTGTGGTGATATGCCCGTAGCGAGTACTGGCCTTTTATACTTACCTTTATGAATATATGGAAAAATGTTGGCATGGGTAGCCTCATATATTACGCCGCTTTGATGGGCATAGACCCAACCTTGTACGAATCCGCTGCCATGGACGGCGCGGGGAAAATAGCGAAATTCCGCTATATTACTTTCCCTGGTCTTGTGCCAGTTATTACGATACTTACTTTGCTGGAGTTAAGCGGATTGTTCCGCGGAGACTTTGGGCTATTTTTTGCAGTGCCTCGAGATGTTGGCGCGCTGTATCCTACGACTGACATACTTGATACCTATATTTTCCGCGGGCTTCGGATGGGCTTTCTTAGCCTTAGTGCTGCTGCTGGTTTGTATCAATCAATTGTTGGTTTCTTTGCTGTGGTATCAGTCAATTTTGTCGTGAAAAAAATAAACCCGGATAATGCGTTGTTTTAGGGGAGGCTTTTTATATGGTTGAGAGCAAAAAAAAGATTACCCTGGAGCAAGTTCTTGTAAACGTCTATTTCATAGTTGTCTCCATGCTTTTTGTAATTCCCCTGATTTTGATGGTTACATCATCTTTTATGGATGATAACGAAATTCGCATGTATGGCTACAGGCTCATTCCTAATTCATGGTCTTTGGAAGCGTACCGGTACTTGTTTCGTATACCCCAACGCATTCTTAATGCTTACACAATAACGGCTATAACATCCGTTGTTGGCATGATTTTGTCTGTTATTACAATGGGCTTGGTTGCCTATCCTCTCTCTCGAAAGGATTTTGCATATCGTACCCCTATTACATGGTTTATTTTTCTTACCATGCTTTTTTACGGTGGGCTTATTCCTAGCTTTATAATCAATACCCAGGTGTTAGGGCTAATGGACTCCATATGGGCATATCTTTTAATACATCTTGCAAGCCCGTTTTTTATTATTATAATGCGGACATTTTTTCAACAGCTGCCATCAGAGCTTGTAGAGTCCGCTAAAATTGATGGTGCCGGGGAGCTGAGAATTTTCTTCACAATTATCGTTCCGCTTTCAAAACCCGTGTTTGCGACAATTGCTCTGTTTGTACTCTTGGAGCGTTGGAATGAGTGGATAATCACATTGCTTTATATCCGAAACGAAAATTTGTTTACGCTTCAATTTATCTTGCAGCGTATCCTGGGCGAGGCAGAGTTTGTACGAGACTTTCTCGCTAATTTCCCAGGTGCTGCTCATATGATTGATACTCAGGCCGTACCAACACTAAGTATGCGTTATGCTATGACTGTGCTTGCAGCCGGACCGATGTTGGTTGTTTTCCCGTTTTTCCAAAAATACTTTACAAAGGGTTTAACTATCGGTGCTGTTAAAGGCTGATTAAATAAAGTAAATCCGTGTGAAAAACAGCTATGGCAAGCTTTGAATTGCCGGCATTTGGGCAATTCAAAACGTAGCCCAGAGATGATTTTGAACCGGAATTACTATAAAAAAGAAGGAGTGAAATTTATGAAACACAAGAGATTCATAGGTATCATGCTCATAGCACTTTTGATGGTGCTTGCCCTGGCTTTTACCACTGCTTGCGGCAATGACGACGATGATGAAATCGTACTAAGATGGATGATGGGCGGCGACGTGCCTGCCGACGGCCCTGCTGTTTGGGAGGCCGTTAATGAAGAACTGCAAAATCACATGCCTGGCGTTACCCTAGACATCACGGTAGTGCCCTTTGGCGAATACGAAGAACGCTGGATGCTAGAAGCCGCCGCAGGCGCGGAATGGGATCTCGCATGGTTTGGCTGGATGCTTAACCTGCAAAATGAGGTAGGCATGGGTTCCCTTATGCCGCTTAACGACCTAATCGACAGCTACGGTCAAGATTTGCTCCGCGAAATTCCTGAGTTTATGTTTACCAACAACACCATTGACGGCAATATTTATCTGATAGCCAATAATCAGGTTGCAGTAAACACTGCCGCCGGTGTAATCATCCCGACAGAGCTAATGCATCATATGGATGTTGCCGCATTCCACGCAGCAGCCGAAGAATGGGCAAATTCTGATCGCGTTTTCCCACCGTCTTCATTTATGGATGTAATCGACGATTTTACACAAAGCGTATATGACGCGGGCGAATTGGGGCTTGGATTATCTATTGAAAGCTTCTCTGGTGCTTTAGGTAACCGCAATGTGTGGTCACAGCAACCAGGAGGTCGCCATACAAACGCCGCATTCACTCGTGCTCATGACCCAACCAGCCGTGTTTACAGCATTTTTGATTTGGAAGAAGAAGAAATCGAATTCTTCGAGCGTATTCAGGACTGGTTTAACAGGGGCTTTATCCGCGCTGATGGCTTGACTGTTGAAAACTGGGATACTGATTTCTACAACTTCCCAGACGGTCATGGCTATATCCTACGTGTTCATGGCTATGATCCATTCCAAGAAGGTGTTCAAAGTGAACGCCATGGATTCCCTGTTACGATTTTGCCTGTTCTATACCCACGGGCTTCCCTCAACACCAACCCAACCAATACAGCCCAAGGCATTATGTCTGGGGCAAGCAATCCTGAGGCTGCAATGCAATTTCTTAACCTCTTAAACTCAGCCGAAGGTCAGCTTATCTACAACATGCTGATTCACGGTATTCAAGGTGTGCATTGGGAGTTTTATAACGAAAGCGCGGGAGTAGTCCAGAGCATTGACGGTGCTCCTGATTACGGTATGGGTGCATGGGCAATAGGAAATACCTATTATCAATTTGTAACACCAGGCACCGACCCAGACCAAGGCAGATACATGACTCGCGTATTCAATCACGCGGCAATGCCAATGCCTCTTGGGGGATTCGTATTCGACACAAGCAATCTTGTTGCCGAGTCTATTACCTGGGGTACAGTAATGGAAGAGTATAGAGATGTTTTGGCAATGGGTATGGTTGACGATGTCCGCGCTACCATTCAAGAGCGTAACGCACGCTTAGAAACAGGCGGAATCCGCAATTATGCCGAGCAATTGCAACAGCAGATAGACGCTTTCAACGCTGCTCGCTAACTTTCATAAGAAGTCAAATGTGGAAATAAATAAATCGGGGCTGCTACACATGTAACAGCCCCATTATTTTATATCCCTACGGGAGGATTTTACATGGGAAACTGGCATGAAAAAGCAAATGTCGGGTTATTTGTCCATTGGGGAATTAATACAGGCAATGAGAATTGGGCAAAGGGCGAATGCTTGTATAAAACCTTTGAGGATTTTGAATCCGCAGTTGATAATGCAGGATGGAGTGCAAGCAAATGGGTGGATGCGGCAAGGAAAATAAGAGCCGATTATATAACCTTTGCGGTTTTTCATAGCTGTCTTGGGTATATCAAGGGGTGGAAGTCTAGTATTCCCGGTACGCATGTCACAAAGCGGGATTTCCTTGGCGAGCTTCTTGAGGAGGTTGCTAAACATAATATCCGTGTGGTGTTATATATAAGCGGCGATACAACTGGGTATTTACGCCACCCTAGTCAGCCATGGATTTTCCCAGATGAATATAGACAGTACAAGAAAGACGATAGCATAAATATCCTAGACGACAGAGACTGGCAGCAAAAATATTGCTGGGACATTATTAATGAAGCGATTGATAACTACCCAGAGCTATCAGGCTTTTGGTTTGATGGCTGGAATAATCCAGAAACAAACGCGGTATTGTTTAAGTTTATCCATGACAAAAACCCGGCATTAGTTAATTTCCGAAACAATTTCAGTAGCGCGCCCGGTTCAGATGAGGACATTATGAGCCTGGAGTCATTCAATAAAGTGTGCGACCCAGAGTTTGATTTTGCATCCGGGGCATGGGTGGAGCCTCATGGCAAGGAGTTCTGCTTTACTATTCCAGAGTTGTCAGATTGGTTCCAGTGCTACCATCCCGGGAAGTTTAATAAACAAGATGCAATAAGGAAATTTGTGTCGATTAAGGCAAGCGGATGGGTTCCCAAGGTCGGTATCGGACCGGATATTGGCGGTGACTTTAATGGCTCTCTGGGCGTTTTTGTAAATGAGCTTGAGGATTATTTATCCTGGGCTGGGGAATCGCTTTTTGGTACTGTTTCCGGCGGGCTTCCCATGGGGTATATGAACGACGGCGCATATGTGAAAACTTGCCATGCTAACGATGCGTACTACATCCATACTTTGCTTCCTCCAAAAAATAATACTCTTGTAATAGGCGATGGCGGAGTGCTTTTTAGCAGAGCTGTAAACCTAAAAACAGGCGACGATGTAAGTTTTTCACAAAAGGATGGAGAGCTACACATCTCATGTGATTTTGAGTCCTTCTGCCATGAAGATGGAGATACAATAATAAAAATGGAAGTACAGCAAAACCGGATAATCAATAAAATCGCAGTTGAAAATTATATGCAGCCTCTTCCTGCAGAAATTATCCTCGAATGCAATCAGCCAGTAAACGGCTTAGTGCTTTACCAGGACGACACCTCGGCAACAACCCGAGGCGGGTGGGCTTATGTAGAAAATAATCGAGCAAAAGACTATTCCATATATATAAGCGATGATGGCATAAACTATACAAAACATGTTTCGGGGCAGCTTAGCCCTTCGCGAGGGATGAAGCAGATAAACTTTCCGACGATAAACTATCGCAATCTCAAACTCTGCATAGAAACCGCATATGACACTGGTCAAGGTTATGTGAAAAAATTTGCGGGCGGATTTTGGGAATATCCCGATTACGAAACAAATGCTATAATCGCCACAAATACAGTTGATGCTGGCGGTCAAAAAGTGATATGTGACGAAAACGGCGACATCCGCATTTGGGGTGCTAAAGGCAATAACATATACATCATTGGAACAGGTGCCGAAGGTATCGCTACAGACACAGATGGCAATGTTTTGGCTGTTGTGCCGGCAAAAACAGGCAAACTAAGGATTAAACAGGTAGGTGTGGCATGTGAATATCAGGGAATTAGCTAAGCTTGCAAATGTTTCACCAACAACTGTTTCAAAGGTTTTGAACCATAAGGCAAAGGACATAAGCGAAGAAACAAAAAAACGTGTCTGGGATATTGCCAAACAATACAACTACACTCCATATCAAAAAATCCTAGACAGCCTAGATTTAAGCGGGAATTTAATAGGCTTAATGGTACCGCAAATTGATGCGATGCATGTGCAGATTATAAAGGGTGCTGAAAACGCAGCCTACGAAAATGGTTTCGAGATTGCTGTATGCAGTGTAGGTGACAGTCCAGACTTACTTAAAAGCCGGATAAATTCCCTTAGAAGAAAAAAAGCCGAAGGGTTTATTTTAAGTCGAGTAAAGCACCATGAAATCAATGATAATTTCGCCTTGAGGGTGCTTGATAATTACACAGACTACACGGTCGCACTGCATTTAGCCTATAAAAAATTAATCAACCATGGGCATAAAAAAATTGGGCTATTGGTTTCCAATCTTAAACATACAGATACCCAAAAAAAGCTTGATGCCTGCAAAAATGCTTTTCTTAAAGAAAATCGCAGTTTTGATATCTCTTTAGTATATGAATGCAACGGTACGACTGAAAGCAGTGCCATCGGCATGAAATATCTGCTGTCTAATAAAATCACAGCAGTAATAGCCTTTGACGATATCATTTGCTCGGGCGTGTATCGCTTGCTGCAAAACGAAGCCTTGCGCATTCCTCAGGATATCTCTGTGTTGTGCTTTGATGATTATAGTGTGTATCCATATCTCTATCCAGAGCCTGCCGTCATTAAATCAGACTATGAAAAAATCGGATATCAAGCGGTTAAGGATTTGCTATGCGAAATCGAAGGGTCGGCAAGCAACGAAAGTATTGTAGCGGCAGACATAAGCTGGGGAAATGGAATTGCACCATTTTATGAGCAAAAAGGGCTGTTTAAACGCAAGGTTCTGGTAGTAGGCTATTTAAACATGGATACCATAATACATATCCCTGAAGAAACCGACGGATATGGTAAGTCAGATATAAATGCAAGCGATGTGGAAATTATGGCAGGCGGCAAAGCATCCCTCCAATCGGCATCCGCTGCAAAGCTGGGCGGCAATTGCTATGTAATTGGTCGCGTGGGAAATGACTTAAACGGCGAAAAAATTCAAAACGAGCTATCAAAAATGAATATTAACACCGGTGGAATAATGTTTGATAATGAAAATCCCACCGGTAAAGCAGTGATCTATGTCCCCAAAGAGGGAAAAACCAGCTATGACATTGATTACGGCGCAAACATGCATCTAACCGCCAGGGATATTGAAAGACATGAGGATTTATTCAGCGGTGCAGCGTATTGCTTACTGTCTATGCAGTTATCCCAGGACGTATTTTATCATACGGCAAGGGTCTGCAAGCGTAAGGATGTAAAGCTTATTTGTAGCATAGGGCCGGCATTTGAGCTAGATAATCACAGCTTCCTAGGGGCACATATTTTGGTGTCTACGATTACTGGCATTGATATTTTAATTCCCGGAAAATACAGCTTTGAAGAAAAAATTAATAAATTACTGCACACCCATTGCGAAAATATTGTTATTACAATGGAGTATGAAGGGCAATGCGTTTTATTGAATAGCGAGCAACAATCAAAATTTACGGTAAAGGATTTTGAGTTTGCAAATCATACCGCCGGTGTGGACTGTTTCTGCGGCGCGCTGACTGTCGCTTTAACAGGAGGCAAGAACTTAAACGAGGCTGTTTCTTACGCCTTAACAGGAGCAGCACTTACAATGTCCCGGGATGGTTCTTTGCCTTCTCTTCCGACTTCGGATGAAATCATGGATAATTTAAGCCGTGTATATGAGACGGCATATTTATATTAATAATATCGAAAGGATATGATAATCATGGAAACAAAAGGCGACAAAGTATTAAGTCAATTTAAGAAAGTGGAAGAGCAAGCCAGCATTAAAAGCGAACGCATTTTAAAGGTAGCAATAATAGGCACAGGTTGGATTGCCGAATCCCATGTGGAAAGCTTTAAGCAAATGCCAGATGTTGAAATTGTGGCGGCGGCGGACTTGGTACCTGGGAAGGCAGAAAAGTTTTGCAAGGATTGGGGCATAGAAGGCGCACGCTGCTACCCCAGCCACAAAGAGCTGTTGGATAATGAGAAACTGGATGCAGTAAGCATTTGTACTTACAATACAACCCACGCGGAATGTACAATTTACGCACTGGAAAAAGGCGTGCATGTATTATTGGAAAAACCCATGTGCGTTACCACAGAGGAAGCAGAGGCAATTATCAAGGCGGAAAAGGCAAGCGGAAAGATATTATCCATAGGTTTTCAGCCACGTTTTGAGCCAAATATGATGAAAATAAAAGAAATTGTAGAATCCGGCGCGCTTGGGAAAGTCTACTATATCCAAACCGGCGGCGGACGCAGGCGAGGCATACCGGGAAGCACCTTTATCGAAAAAAGCACCGGCGGCATAGGTGCTATGGGCGATATTGGCTGTTACTCTCTGGATATGGTGCTTAATGCCATTGGTTATCCGCGTCCAATAAGCGTAAGCGGCTATACATCTGACTTTTTTGGTACGAATCCGGAATACAATGGAGCAGACGCGGCACGTTTTGGCGTGGAGGATTTTGCTGCTGCGTTTGTAAGGCTTGAAGGAGGAATCGTACTTGACTTCCGTATAGCGTGGGCAATGCATATAGATACTCCCGGCGATACTATTATCCTGGGGACGAAAGCAGCCCTGCGTATCCCATCAACCGATTGCTGGAATGGCAGCCCAGGCGGCCCAATGACATTGTATACAGATATAGCCGGTTCCCAGGTTGAAACTAAATTTCCTCTTATAGAAAATGACTGGGGCGGGCTTTTTTATCAAAAAATCCGTTCATTCCTGGATGCAATCCACACCGGTGGAAAGTCTCCTGTACCAAGCAGCCAGATTTTGTATAACCAAATGATTATTGATGGAATCGTCAAATCCGCGAAGCTTGGGAAAGAAATCACTTTCTAGGCAGAGGGGAAATTGCATATGAAATTAATGAGTAAGCCGGAATACTTGGAGCATTTGGACGCAACAAGGGATGCGCGTATGTCCTGGTGGCGTGAGGCACGGTTTGGGATGTTTGTTCACTTAGGGCTTTATAGCGTGCTGGAGCGTCATGAATGGGCTTTTGCCTTTGAGGATTGGTCGGTAAAAGACTATGAAAAATTGGCTGATGGTTTTAACATAAAGGAAGGCTCCGCGGCTACTTGGGCAAAGCTGGCTAAAGCTGCCGGTATGAAATACATGGTGCTAACTACCCGTCATCATGAAGGGTTCAGCCTTTGGGATTCAAAGGCAAATCCTTTTAACAGTGTTAACTACGGTCCAAAACGCGATATCGTGCGGGAGTTCGTTGATGCATGTCGTGCAGAAGGGCTGCGAGTGGGCTTCTACTCATCACTGATGGATTGGATGCACCCAGACGGTTATACGTCCGCCTATGACAGTGCTGCACGAAAGCGTTTTCAAGATTATATTTATGCTCTAAACGAAGAGCTGCTAACAAACTATGGCAAAATTGATATCCTATGGTATGACGTAGCTCTACCGATGGAAAGTCACGAAGGCTGGAATTCCCTCGAAATGAATCAGCGGTTAAGGGCTATCCAGCCGGGCATAATCATAAATGACCGTAGCCTTTTGCCTGAGGATTTTGGTACGCCGGAAGAAAATATTATTGCAGAAAAGCGCGACTGGGAAGCTTGTATGACCTTCAACGGCATAAGCTGGGGCTATTTGGATTCGGCGCAGGTGTTACCCTATAGTTATAACGCTAACACCATAATCAAAATGCTGCACAGCGCGTGTTCCGGTGGCGGAAATCTGCTGCTAAATATCGGCCCCGATGCACAGGGGCAAATTCCCCAAGAGGCAATCAAGCCACTGGAAACAGTAGGTCGTTGGCTAGAAAAAAACGGAGATGGTGTATATGGCAAGCTAAGTCGCATTATGCGCTACAGCAGTGGTGTATGCTCTTGCACCATAAAAGGCTCCAGCTTGTATGTATGGAATTGGATTTGGGCAAAGGATGGCGAACTTATATTAGGCGGTTTCCGCTCCAAGCTTAAAAGTGCCCGTCTTTTGGAATGCGGCACACCAGTTGATTGCGAGCAAAAGGGATGGCGTATTTTCCTTAAAAATCTACCCAAGGATATTCCCGATAAAATTGCCGGGATATCTGTGCTGGTTTTGGAATTTGAAGACGATGTTGAATATGAGCATTTTCCGGGGACTCCATCGCTTAATAATGGAAGGAAGTTGCTGCCTCCAAACTAATATCTACGAGTGCAAAAGCCCGGTTTCCCGGGCTTTTTACATACAGCAATTATCTCGTAATCAATATCCAATCAATAGCCTCGGTGCCATCTCTGGTTGCATAATGGTCATTTGATGCCCCTACCACAGATGCGAAGAACCAGGATGATGGTTCCACATCTGGGAACCGGCGTGCATGGTTTATATTTTCTACATAGGCGGCATTAAGAGCTGTCCTGCTGTCAATGCGACCTAAAAGACGGTTTATCGCTGTTGCTGTTTCTGCGCGGGTGATGTTATCCCCTGGTCGGAAGTTCCCGTCTGGGTCACCAACGATTATACCCTCTTGGTAAGCGATACTTACATAAGCTCTTGCCCAGTTGCTGATTATTGCTGCATCTGGGAACGAGGATTGACCTGCGGGGCGGTTTATTGCCCCGGTACGCACAATAATAGCGGCTAGTTCTTCTCTTGTTATCGGGTCATTTGGTCTAAAATTTCCGGCAAAACCTTGTATCAGCCCTGCGTCATATACCCAGGCTACATAGTAGTAAAACCATTGTCCGGGTCTTACGTCTTCGAATGCATTAAAAGTCGTCATGCCGAGAGGAAGAATGCTTATGCCATGCTCAAAATCAAGAAGATAGATTCTTGCCAAAATTGTTGCCGCTTCTGCACGGGTAAGATTTCCTCTTGGACGGAATAACCCGTTTGCATCGCCAAACATGTAGGCTTGGTGCAGTTCGCGATTAAGGGCGGGTGTATAATAATACGGTGGCGGCTTCGGGTCAGCAGGGGGAGGTGAAGATGTTGGTGTGGGTGTCAAAATAGGTGTTGATGTTGGTGTTGATGTTGGTGTTGACATTGGTGCAGGCGATGAGGTCGGTTGCGGTGATGGCATTGGTGTTAATTGAGGCGAAGGCGTATTCGGTATTGGTGTCGGTTGTGGTGATGGGGTTGTAATGATCGCAGGTGCATTTACGATGAAGCTTACTGTAAACGATTCTAAAATCTCTTCTCCCATTATTGTAACAATGGCGGAGTACACCCCTACTCCAAGCCCGGTAATCGGTCTGATGGCAAAAATCGCGCTTCCGTCCACTGCGATATCCGCAATAGATATTATGCTAAGCTCAAAACTGTCTGCGTTTGTACCGGATAGTGCAAGCGTTAGGAGCCCTGTCGGCACAGTACCGATGTTAGCTATCGTCACGGCATGAGCTTCTTGAAGACCATAGCCAAAACTCACCTCCGGGAAGCTATGGTTGCCCCCAGGGTTTAGAGTAATGCCGCGAATGCCTTCTTCTTTTACTATAACTACTGCTACATTTGAAGTAACGGATGTCGCGCCGACCGCACTTACTACTACATAAAAATTGTATGCCCCAACCGCAAGATTATCAGGTATCGGGAATGTCGCGCTTGTTGCGCCGGCAATTGGTGTGCCATTCATAAACCACTGATAACTAAGCGTCGCATCTTGAGTGACAGTTGCTATAACATATAAATCAATATTAAGCGCGGAACCGGATACTACTGTCATCGCCGCAGGATGGGTAACGATTGTGATTGCAGGTGCTGATGCATCCTCGGGTGTGAGGTTTACATTTACCGTAAGGCTTTCGTTTAAACCGCCACGGGTAACGGTTACTGTATACGTACCGATTATTGCGTTTTCGCCGTGTACGGGGCGAGTGCCAGTTATAGTTATGGTCGTACCTACAACAGTCGCGCTTACTCCCGGCGGTAAATTGCTATTAAGCAAAACGGGGCCTTCTGCTGTACCGCCTATGGTTACGGTTGCAGTTAGATTTACGTCATTAATTGTGACTGTTTCCGGCGAAACGGTAAGAGATGCATTTGCCGTCGTCAGCAGAACCTGCATGTCAATATTTCCAAAGTTATGTGTGTCAAACCTTACCGTGATGGTTTCGGTATTGGGGAACGCTTTATCTGCACAAGTGGTAATAACTAAATTTTCACCCGCTATCGTTGCTGTCGCGCTGATAAGCCCCGGGGCATAATTATGCACATCAACGCTGCTTACCAAGCCAAGACTCATTGGTGCGGTCGGCACCGGCGTAAGCTGGCTTAGTGGGATAGTAATTGTGCGTGCCGCGCCTGTCATAGCCGTGCGTTCTATTGGTAAGGCCGGGGGGAAATTCGCAGGCGTGATACGCGCTGGAATTTCTGTCAACATTGTTATGCCCAGATCATAGTTTAAATGCCAGTCGTCATTATTTATGCTCACAAGTCTTAAACCCAGCATGGTGACTTCATAATCGCCTACATCTGTGCCACTATAATCACTTATGCTCGTCCATTCTGCTCTTACTCGAAGCGAGTCATTTGGGATCAGATTCCCAAGTGCTAAGCTTCCCGTTGTTGAGGCAACGGCTGATGAAGCTGTGCCGTCATATGCTTTTGTAATGCTGAAATTGCCGCGAGTCAGTGTTACAGGTCTTTGCCTAATGGTGAAAACCCCTGTTGCCTCGCTGCCTGGTCTGTCAAATGCATTTATTCCGCGTATGGTTACCGATGGTGGGTTTGTATCGTTAAAATTCCTTGCATTAATATTATTTATCCATGAGCTTTGTATAATTTCAAAATCTATGCCTTCTATTAAAACCTCGCCTTCCAATGTTACGGTCAAGGCAGGCTGCTGGGGGCTACCGTTAAAAACAGTGTCAGCAAAAGTAATAACCGCATTTTCGATGGAGTCGGGCAGTACGGTAAAGCTGACTGTGAAGGTTTCTGTGTTGATGCCAGCACCGCTTACCGTTACGATTGCGGTATATATCCCGGGCTGAAGCCCGATCTGTGGAACGATGCTAAACGCATCCGCCCATGAGCTGCCTATGGGTATCACATTGTTCGGCGGTAAATTTCCTGGAATTAAGATAAAATCATCCGTGTTAGCGCCTGAAAGTGTCACATTAAGGGGTACATTTATTTCTGTCCTACCGGCATTTGCAACCGCTACGTGGAGCGGTGGAATGGCAGGATATCCTACCGCAACCGTTGGGAAGCGGTATGTCCCATCTACGGATATCATAACAATCCCCTCATGCCGCTCCCATACCCAAATGCCTGGAGCAAAGGGACCTCCCCCTGTTGTAGGGAACAACATGCCGGATGGAACAGGATTCATTCCCCCTGGCGGAGTAATGTTAAGCCATAGCCCTGTGAACTCGGCATTTAAAGCCCGATTGGGCAGATTAGGATTCGTTGATGTTCCGTTCACAAAACCAGATCCAAATGTAATCCGTCTGAGGGAGCTTGTGCCCCGTAGCATGTCATGCATTGTTGTTACACTTGCGGTATTCCAGTCGGACATATCTAGGCTGGCAAGACTGCTTGCACCTCTAAACATACTGTGCATAGATGTCACACTGCTTACATTCCAACGGAATAAATCAAGGGCGGTTAACCCGGTTGCGTCCATGAACATATTTTGCATGTTTGTCACACGACCGGTGTCCCAGTCGGACACATCCAAATTGGTTACACCGCTGCCTTGAAACATACTGTTCATTACTGTTACGTTTCCGGTATTCCAATTGGACACCTCTAGGGTTGTGACGCTGCCCGTACCAAAGAACATGCCGCTCATGCTTGTCGCACTGCCGGTGTTCCAGTTGGACACATCCAACGTGCTTACACCGCTGACATTTCTGAATACGCTATTCATGTTTAACACGTTGCCGGTGTACCAGCCTGATACGTCCAATACGGTTACATTGCCGACTCCGGAAAACATCCTATCCATGGTCGTCACGCTGCGGGTATCCCAATCGGACACATTCAATGCAGTCAGCGCGCTTGCACCGTAGAACATCGTTCCCATGCTGGTCACCCGAGCAGTATCCCAGTTGGATACATCCAGCGTGGTTAATGCGCCGGCATTTCGAAACATGCCAAGCATGTTTGTCACGCGGCTTGTGTCCCATGAAGACACATCCAAGAGAGTCAGCCCGCTCGCACCAAAGAACATGCTGCCCATGTTTGTCACATTGCCCGTATTCCAGCCGGATACATCCAGGCTGGTTAGCTGGTGAGTATCCTGGAACATTCTTTCCATGCTTGTTACATTTGAAGTGTCCCAGTCGGATACATCTAAACTGGATATATTTTCAGCACCGTTAAACATTCCAGCCATGTTGGTGACGCGGCTTGTGCTCCAAGTAGACACATCAAGGCTGGTTAGTGAGCTCACACCGTTAAATAATCTAAGCATATCTGTTACATTGCTTGTATCCCATGCGGATACATCTAAATTGGTAAGCGCAGCAGCATTGGAGAACATCCTATTCATAGTTGTCACGCTGCTTACATCCCAACCGGATACGTCCAATGCCGTTAGCGCGGACGCACCATAAAACATTGTGGACATAATAGTTACATTTGAAGTATCCCAGTTGGACACATCTAAGGTTGTTAGACTGTCTGTATTTCTAAACATATGAGACATATTCGTTACATTGCCTGTCTCCCAGTTGGATACATCTATAGTTGTAAGCCCTCTTGTGTCATAGAACATAGCACTCATGTTGGTTATATTACCGGTATCCCAATTGGATAAATCCAATGCTGTTATACCGCTGACATTCCTGAACATGCTATTCGTGCTAGTTACCCGACTGATATCCCAACTTGAAACATCCAAGCTTGTTAGACCGCTTGCCCCAGCGAACATATTACCCATATTTGTTGCGCGACTTGTATCCCAGCCAGAGATATTTAAGCTGGTTACCCCGCTAACGCCGGAGAATACACTGTGCATATTTGTTGTATTGCTAGTATCGAAAAGCTCCAGACCTGTTATGGATTCTACATATGATAAATCAAGGAACAGTGCCCTCAATGAGTTCCCGGCAGTAATCGGGCCTTCGAATATGATTTGCATTATATTATTTCTATATGCGTTCCAGGGGCTGACTCCCCCGCTATTGTTAATTCGACCTTCGCTTACAACCAAATTGCCGTTATTATAAAGCCGCCAGGGCGCGCCGCCTGCCCCTACATTACCGCTCTCAATAACCACAGGCACGGCAAATACAGGTAAAGCCGGTATTAGGGCAAATGCAAGCACCAGCGCGATGAGCTTTTTTAGTTTTCGCCTCATATTCCCATCTCCGTTCTGTTTCTTCTGCTTATTATGCTAAAAAGATGGGCGAAGCATACCATGTGAAAAAATGCGACTCAATGGATAAACATGCAAATTGGAGTATTTCAATCAAAATTTAAGCGGTTTGACACAAACTGGTAACAGTTATTGCGATAAAAAAATCCGAGTGACATGAAAATCAATCGGGCTTGTATGTTTATCAGCTTGCAAAATAGGTCGCCTATACTCTCAGCCAATTCTTGCGAGCATGAGTAATAAGCTCGTCTGCCCCTTTGCGGGTGGGGCTTTCTGCTAATATGAAAATACCATCGCTACCGGCACCTTCGTATATTTTTTCTACTTGGCTTGGGTCTACGTGGAATATTGCTACTTTTTTGCCGGCGGCTTTGGCTCGGCGGTATACGTCTAGGGACATTTCATCGGCGAAGTCGAAGTCTTTCGGGGTTGCTTGGGTGGTGTCCTTGACTTTCGGCAGTGGTGTCCATTGTATTGCGTGGATATTTTTGCAGGAAAGCAGCATGTCTAGGTGCGGGATTTCGTCGGGACCGTCTAGGTGGTAGATGGCACAGCCTATTTCTGTTGAAATCCTGTCCAGCGAGGGCAACGCGAATTTTTCGAACATTTTTGGTGAAATCATTGCGGAAAAATCGCATTGAATTGCGTAATATGGGAAATCGCTTACTAGCGGCATCCATGTGGAATAGCCGCAGTTTGCAGGCTCTATAATTTTATTGAGGTAATTGAAATATGCCAGAAATTCATTATCCAAATGCTCCTGCATTTTTATGATTTCATCCGGATAGTCGTACATATCTGTCAGCAATTCCTCGCCGCGTAGCGAGAACAGCACATCCAATGTGCCGCCTATATCTGTGAGGGTAGTTGTATATCGACCTTTGGAGGCAGCACATAACGCGCGAGTATGTTCTTCTATGGATTTTTGCAGCTCGTGGTTCAAGTTGGTGATAAAGGAAGGCGGGTTGTCCCAATCCTTGAGGGGAGGGTCTGTGTCAAACCATATGCTGTTCATCGTAAGCCTATGTGGCGCGCCCATTAGTGCCGCTTGAACTCCTGGACCGAAGTTTACAAATACATGTGGCATTGCGTCCTGCCCATAATACGTATTTTGCAATGCGGCTTCTACTGATTTCAACTTGTAATCAACTGAGAGCCATTTTTCTTGTGGGTCTTTTGGGGGCGGTATAAAAACAGGTGGTTTTCCGCTGTCATCAATTGGGGAAAGAACCGATAGGTAACCCCCTTCGCCTTTTTCTAATGGTTGAAAATATTGGCTATGCCTTGCGCGTTTTTGTTCTATAGTCATGCAATTTCCTCCGTTCGACTATTGCTTGTAATACTGTTTCCATCCCATCTGAAACGTGTATATTCGCCATTTAGTAGATATTCCGACGGGCAGCTTGTATGCAGCCAATCAAGAGGTTCTGCCAATATCTGCTCTTTGCTTGCCTGCTCGAATGCTTTGGCTACATCTCGTTTTTGCTCTGCGGTTGCGGTTTTTGGGTCAATGGAAACCAAAAGCGGCGTTCCGCTTCGTGCTACCAAGTCCAGCCATTGCTTGTTGAGATGCCAGGGGATGGCTGGAGTTACGCCTACGCAGTCCGCATCTGCGGCATAGAATAGCCCATGCTGTGCAGCACGGAAGGCTAAGGTATTTACACCCATTTTGCGGGTGCGTTCCCATTCTCGACCGCTGGTGTCGTCGCCTGTACGCTGGACTTCGCAAAGCCCTGCGGCTGCATGGGAAATCGTGTTACAGCCAAGCACCAGCATGGAGTCTGAGGCTTCTCGGATTGCACGGTACAGGTTTAATATTATTTCCATGGTGGTAAGAGAGCGATCTGAGAAACACCAATCTGAGTTAGTCATTTCCATTCCCATATCAAATCCCCAACGCCCCAGGATGTCATATGTCGTATAATCATGCTTAATAGCGTCAAAACCCCAGCTGCGGATTCTTGCGATGTCGGTTTTGATCCACTCCAGCACGTCTGGTACACTGGGATCCATAAAGGTTTGGTATTCACCTCCCAGCTCCCGCGCAAGGAAGCGAGACTGAGGTAATCGCCAGCTTACAGGGAAATCGCAGAAATTAAGCAGAGGTCGTATCCATATACCGGTTTTTACACCCTCGGATTTCATCTTGTCGCAGAGCCCCGGCAAATCCGGGAATTTATAATTGCCCTCATGCCAGGGGCCGCCGGTAAAATTGGCATTACGGCATATTTGCCAGCCGTCGTCTATAAACATCCACGGTCTGTTGGAGGTGTTGGAAGCTAAGGATGAGACCAACCGAGTATCCTCCATGATTTCTTCGGCGGACGATATGCCGTAAGCGTAATACCAGTTGTTGCCGCCATACATTGGCTGTTTTGGCATGATGGGGTTGGGGCAAAGAGTTTTAAGGAAACGTCTTGTAAATCCAAAAATCGTTTCATCTTGTGTGCCTGGCATGTGTACCAAGGTTGCTGCTTCCAGGACGCGGTTGTTTAGCAAAACACCCATACCGCCATTGCGAACGTCTAAGCATAAAACCAACCGATCCCGGGTTAGCTTAAAGTGGCAAAAAGCATTGCAGCCTGTCTTTACTCCGGCAGCATAAAGGCCGGCATTTGATTCTGCAATAAAATACCACGGAAGGGCTCGCTCAGGCGCAATGCCGCGAAATTCCAAATCGCCATATCCTCGCTCCCAGTGGTCACCCATAATGCGTATGTCCGCCGGGGCTTCCATATCCCATGCGATATAGACTCGCATTAGCTCAGATTTTTCCGCTGTTAACGAAATGTTCATTTCTGTAGGGTTGTCACCTGGCGCAAGCCAAACTTGGCAGCCATTACCACGCCAACAGTCCTTTTTTTCTAAATCAATGTTTCCTTCGGATGTTTGCACCCAAACTCGTTTAGGTTCATTTTCAAACCATAATTTCATTTCAAACCGCCTCCTTAGATAATCGTAAACCCGTCATTGCGAGGAGCGAAGTGACGAAGCAATCCAATCTTCGCGTGGGTTGGATTGCTTCGCTTCGCTCAACGCTTTTAAGCGGACGTGATTTAGGGTACAGATTTGCTTGTAGTGACAGAGGATAATTACCACCGAGCCTCGCCGTTACGTATTTTGTTTATAAGCACCGCCTGCTCGGCACCATCGGGAACATGAAGCCTGCGAGCAGGTTTTGACAAATTTGCATATAATTCCGGGCGGCGTTCTTCAAGATAACGCTGTCTTATGTTTGGTATCCCGGACATTTGCGATTGGTAGTACCAATCCGGCTGAGTCTTGGGAATATCCAAATCAATTTCCTTTGAAACGATTACATTGCTGTAAAACCCTGCATCCGCAAGCGCGTGCCCCCAAGGGTCAATAATGCTGCTCTTTCCTGCTCCGTTGTAGACATAGTTTTTTGCGGTAAGGATGTAAACGGAGTTGTCATTTGCCCGGGCTTTAATAGTCGCTTCGCCTATGGCATCGTACCAGCCATAACCGCCTGTGGGATGTAGAATTATTTCTGCTCCCGACAGTGCAAGCGCGGACGCAGCTTCTGGGAACATCATGTCATAGCAGATCAGAGCCCCCACTCGCCCAAAGTCTAGCTCAACAATATTGAGCTTGTCGCCATCTGCAATATGCCACATTTCATTTGGAGGGACATGCGTTTTGCGATATTCGCCGGCAATTTGCCCGTTTGGAGCAAAAATAGAAACTACGTTGTAATTAAGATTGTCAGCTCGCTTAAAATAACATGCAGCGATGTACATACCGGTGACTTTTGCCAGCTCAGAAAACCGCTCCTCGGTAACCTCCGCGGAGCGGATTGTGAGTTCGTTGAAGAATGTGCTGTCCGCCAATAAAAACCAACTCAATCCGCAGATATCTTCTGTTGTAAGGGCAAGAACCGTTCCGCTATAGTTAATTTGGCGCAAGAGATTCAAATGCATATCAAGCCTTGGAATTACATGCTCCTGCATTATTAAATCAATATCAGATACAAATGCATCCGAAAGGAAATTAAAGCGTTTATCAAGCCCCAAATCGCCTGCCTGTGTTGCGGCTAAGGTTATTTTTCTCATGCTGTGCCTCTTGTAATGGTTATTGCCCTCTCGCCTTGCGAAGCGGTTTCCTGCAAAATAATCCTATAAAGCATCTCGCCCCAATTCCTGCGGAGGCGGCTTTCTGTTAGCGGAATTTCTTCTATAATTACATCACAATCACCGGATGATTGTACCAGCACCTTTTCGCCTCCAACTTCAAATCTAATCCCATCCGGCGTAACTTCCGGCTTTACCGCCGCAACAAGAAAGCGGCTTACGGGACGCGATTTATCCAGAGAAAAGTTATCAGTTATAGCAATCGACTGGTTCTTTCGGTTTAGCTCAATATCCCGCTTCCAGCTTACAATCCCAGCATCCTGCGGATATGCATTTTTCAACTCCATAGAAATCCGGCTTACATTCTCATCCTGTACACATTCTACATCCTGAGAATAATAATCCCTGCCATCTATTTGATCTACTCCGGAAACCTGAACACAATTATGATAATCAGAGCGGATATACCATATTTCATAACGGTCGGCACTGAAAGTCTTTACGGAATACTCCTCTGTGCCAATATCAATAAATAGCGGCTTGCCGTTTACATAAACTACAAAATTACCAATATCATTGTGATTATGGGATTCCAAATTATTTCCGGCTTTCGCTGATAGGAAAAACCCTTTTGCGCTGCCTTCATACTCTCTCGCGCTCATAACTCCGGTTTTCCATAGCCATGATTGGGCTGGATAATAGCCTGGTTCCTCTCTTGTGTCTTTCCGGAAAATATCATGTAATAGCATATATGGCTGGAACCAATCGAAGATTTGCGGCTTGATTTGCTCAGCCGCAGCTCCTAGCTTCATCATGCCCTCGTCGCCGATGGCTTTTCCAAAACGATAAACCGTCCCGGAAATAGGAGCTTTTGCATCTCCGTCTGCATAATTCACAAAATATTCGCCATCAATGAATGTCTTGGTGATATATTGCCCAATCAAACGAAGCTTCTCGTTATCAAATACGTTTATGGCTCCACCGGAAGCCTCATGCAGTATTTCTAAGCATAAATATAAACCGCCGCCGGCAGCACCCCAGTACATAGGGCCTTCATCGCAGCAGCCATCTTCGGCATATGCCGCTACATATGCATCCAAGCTGCGGAAAACCTTGTAAAATCCTCTTGCTTTTATGTCAGGATCATCTTCCATGAGCAGCAGGCAAATAATCACATTGAGATTACACCAAGGGTTCCAGTTATTGGTGCGGTCACCGGTAAAGCCCATCCACCAATAATCATCGCGGTCTAGGTATCTTTTAATCACGCGGGTAGAGGCGACTTCCTTAACTCTTTCTCGTACTCGCTTGCTTTTTGCGTCTATCAGGTCGCCAAGCAGGTAGAATGCCCATGCTAATAATGCGGCTGTCTCAGACGAGGTAAGGTCTACCTCATGGTCTGTCTCGTCGGGAATATCAAAACCCAGCTTCGCCATCCCCAGCGGCTGAATCCAGCTGGATTCTTCGCATACAGCGATAATGCCGTTGATTACTTGGTCAATAAATTTGCCCTTGCCTTCCATGCATTCGGCAAAAATCATAAGCCCTAGGGCAGAGCGTCGTTCCCTAAAGCGATCCCAGTGAGGTTTTAGCTGCCCGGTTCTGCCTAGAGTCAGATACATATCCGCAGTAAGCGCAGGCCATGGATAATCAATGAATTTCCCTGCCTCAGCAATCCATTTTGACGCAATTGCCGGATTAATCAACTTCCACTCGCTATCCCCATATTTTGGGAAGGGGACAAAGCTTCCAATTTTTTTGGTATCTTTTAGATTGTATTTTTGGGTTAGCATTTCAATCCTCCTCAGTGGTATGCTAGCATACCGCTTTTTTATTTTGAATCAGATATTTTTTGATTATATGCGGGTTTTCAGATATCTGATTGAAAATTATACTGTATCACTGTATTAGTGAAATAATACAGTTACACTCTATGTGTTTGCCGTTCGTGGTATTCCGACTGAATCTCTTTCGACCAGCTCAAACGGGATGATTTTACTCACCAGAGCCATGTCCTTATCCCTGCGCGCTTCAAAGAAATAATTAACCGCAAGCTTGCCCATCAGTTGCCGATCTATCTTTATGGTTGTAAGACAGGGCAACACCATTTGGGCGGCAAGAATATCGTCAAATCCCATTATGGATATATCATCAGGGACACGTATGCCCAGACGGGTTAGTATGTGAATCATGACAATGGCTGTTCTATCCCCCGCGCAAAACCATGCAGTGGGAAATTTTTTCATGCCGCCAATGTAATCCCCCAATGCCTCTTCCGTGTTAAAAAGCTCGAAGCCTTGTTTTCCCAGAACAGAAAAATGGTCTTCAATGGGCAGACCTGCTCTTCGCATTGCCAAGTTATATCCGCACCAACGCTCATATACACTGGTTGCCGTATGTATCGGACCTATAAAACCTATGTCTTTGTGACCTAACTCTATTAGCTTATTGGTTGCGGCAAGACCGCCTGTCAAATTGGATGAACTTACATAGGGCAAACCATCATACACAATGTCTACTGTCATAAGCGGCAGATCCATTTCCTGTAGTCTTTTCACATACTTCGTATCAAAAATACCTACAGCAAGGATACCAATAATATGAAGCCCCTTTGGTATAGCGGGCAGTTCCCCGGCTTCTTCCATTTCCTTTGAGATAACAGTATGAACGGCGCAAGCTCCACGGGTTTTTACTTCATTATCTATTGCCCACAATACCTCGGAGTAGAAAAAAGCGTCACCATGTACATATTCCGGCAAGATTACAACAATACAGGAATCCTGAGAAAACTCCGGTATCGCATGTTCGTTAAGATAGCCCATTTCTACGGCTTTTTCTATTATGCTGCGGCGCAAGTCATCCCCTACTCCACTCCTGCCCCGTAGCGCGAGTGAAACAGAGTTCTTGGATACACCAATACTACTTGCGATGTCCGCAATTGTAACTTTTTTCGGTTTTGCCATATTATCCATATACATTTCTCCCTTACATGACAACAATAATGTAATTGCATTATTATGTCAACTGCTTTTTGCAAATGCCATTTGCGTAGCGAACATATTTTTCGGCAGCATCTGCATTTTTTTATTGATTGTACCAGGCGTAATACCTACGGCATGTATATAATGCATAGTACAAGATAGCAAGCAGCAGGTCGACTTGTGCATAATTATTTCCCAAGGAAATTATTCACTTGACAGACGCATAGTAAAATAATTATAATTGCCCAACCAAAATAAGTGTGTTAAGGGTGGAACAACCATCCTGCGCAAAAGCTTCATAATAAGCTTCATAAAATAAGGAGGAAAAGCGATGATGAAACGATTGTTAGGTCTGTGCATTATTGCCGTGCTGGCATTGGCAGTGTTTGCAGGATGCAACAGAGACGATGGAACAGCAAACTCAGGAAGAAACGCGGAAGAATGGGTAGAACAGTGGGACTTGCCTGATGAAGAAAGATGGTTTGGCGCTTTTGATGAGACTGTAACCGTAAGGCTGGCATATCCCGTTAATGCCGCTCATGAATGGTTGGACGGCGAGGACGTAACCAACAATATTTGGACGCGCTCTTTTAGAGAACAGTTCAACATCGAAATCGAAATTATGTGGGAAGCAGTACATGCAGGCGGTGACTATGAAACCCGACTCAACCTTGCCATTGCTTCCGGCGATGTACCTGATCTTATCCGTTTTGAAACAGGAACCCAGTTTGCCAACATGCAACAAGCAAACCAACTAATGGATATGACTACACTTTTTGACCGCTTTGCCTACCCTCTTATGCAAGAGCTAATGCACGCCGACGGCGTTGCAATGGACTGGGGCGTAGTAGATGGTGGCTTGTACGGGATACCTTTTCAAGGCGTTGCCCTTGGCTCACCGCGTATGCTGTACATGCGCCGGGACTGGTTTGAAGCCACCGGCTTACCAATGCCCACCACTATTGAGGAATTCTTCTACGCAGCCGAAGTAATGGCACGCGAAAACAATGCTTTTGCCCTTGGTCAAGCCGAAACATTGCTTCATGGCGGCGGTATGGCTGATATGTTAGGCCCCGCCAACGCCTTTGGCACACAACCCATGGCCTGGGTAGATGATGGTCAAGGCGGTCTGATGTACGGCACCCTTGACACACGCCTGATGGAAGTTTTGGAAATATATAGACGTTTCCATGCGGAAGGTCTTTTGGATCCCGGTTGGACTGCACTGACAGGCGGTGAGCTGGGCGAGCAATTGACCACCGCAAGAATCGCCGCGATTTCAAGTGCGGTTTGGCTTAACGGCTGGCCTCTTGGTATGGGCTGGGATACCGATTTCTGGACAGAATGGATTATTATGCCCTTGCTGCCATCCGAAACCTTATCAGGCCCGGTACAACCCCAAGCCGGCATCCCCAATGCGACACGCTTAGTATCCATCAGGGAAGGCTTTGAACATCCAGAAGCTTTCTTCAAGATGTGGAACTTTGCCACCGCTATGATTGAAGACCAAGAGCGCGGACAACAAGAAATTTTTCATCCGCGTCATGGTGATAATCCTTTCACACACTTTGCCAACCCCATGCAAAACCCGACATCTCATCGCAACCTTACCGCTTTTGCACGGGCATACCCAGACGGAAACGGCGACCCGACACCTTTCTTCACACAAATCCACGACTGGCAAGTCTTCCCCAATTTCCAACTCTTCCTGCAAGGTGAAGGCACCGACAGATTAGAGCATTGGCCGAACTGGAGCACCTGGTACGGCCCCAACTCCACATGGGGTATCCTTACAGGCTACATTGACAGTGGTCTGCTGTTTACTTGCCGCACCATGGGCTTGCAAACAGAGGGCATGATTGCTCATTGGCCTGATTTGGTTGACCTGGAATCCACATTCTTTGTCGAAGTTGTAACCGGGCAACGCCCAGTTTCAGACTTCGAAGACTACTTTATTCCGACATGGATGGCCATGGGCGGCGAGCAAATCACTCAAGAAGTAAACGAATGGTGGGCAGAACGCAACTAATAACCTGCTTTAATTAATCGGGGGTTGTCCACGTTAAGTGGCAACCCCCAAGTTTTAGCTCTATTCTTTAAAGGGGTGTTTACCCGTGGCAAAAAAGAAAAGTATATGGAAAAACGTAGACCCGTGGCTATATGTTATGGTACTACCCGCATTTATTATAGTTCTGCTTTATAACTATATACCGCTTTTTGGGTGGGCTATCGCCTTCCAGCGGTATAATCCGGCTCTGGGCATGTTCGGTTCACCCTTTGTCGGTCTGGACAATTTCAGAATGCTGTTCGCAAACCCTATGTTTACTCAAGTAATTTA
>Ga0131853_10003549_pt1 | contig 27941 bp, 25 predicted proteins | sample TergutLab28metaG_FD_92764 | JGI IMG/M metagenome (GOLD analysis project Ga0131853, IMG submission 92764) | Labiotermes labralis P1 segment gut microbial communities from Petit-Saut dam, French Guiana - Lab288 P1 (version 2) (version 2) | ecosystem: Host-associated > Arthropoda: Insects >...
CGGCCCGAATGGCTGCGGGAAGTCCACAACGGTCAACATGATCTCCGGCCTCTACAAGCCGGATAACGGCAAGATCATCTTCAGAGGCAAAGAGTTAGAAAAAAGCCAAACGGCAGCCCAACGCTCCAAAATGGGCATCGGCCGCACATTCCAAACGCCGAAACCCTTTGCAAATCTCAGCGTATATGACAACGTGTTTAGTATCGCCCTTCAGCGTTATAGCTTCAAAGACGCGGACGCGAAGACAAAAGAGATACTGGAAATGTTCGGTCTGGAGCGGGTATGCCAAGAACCGTCCAGCAAGCTACCCATCGAGAAGCGGAAATGGCTTGATCTCGCCCGGGTCATGGCGACAGATCCGTGTTTGGTCATGATGGACGAGGTTATGGCGGGTCTCAATCCAAACGAGATGCAGGAGAACCTAGACCTAGTCCGCAAGATCAACCAAACAGGTGTAACCGTTCTCTTCATCGAACACGTCATGCGTGCGGTAGTTTCCGTTTGTACCCGTGCTGTGGTTATGAATGAGGGTACATTCCTCTTTGAGGGCTCACCCAACGCGGCGCTGGAGAACGAGGACGTAATCCGCGCCTACATCGGCGGTGGCGGCAAAAAAGCAGAGGAGGGCGCGTAAATGTTAAAGATTGAAAACCTATCTGCTGGTTATGGCGATATGCAAGTGTTGTACGATATCTCCCTGCATGTAGGAGAGGGGGAGGTTGTCTCCCTAGTTGGTTCAAACGGTGCAGGGAAGACGACGTTGCTTCGCATCCTGTCCGGCTTTGTACCCATTAAGTCCGGCAAGATTACCTTTAATGACGTAGACCTGATGAAGCAAAAACCCCGCAAACGCGCAGAACTGGGCATCGCCCATATTCCCCAGGGGCGCGGAATACTCGGCACACTGACAGTCAAAGAAAACCTCATCATGGGTGCATATCCCAAGCATCTGCGTAACACCGTGGATGAGGGCATCGAGAACGCATACAAGCTGTTCCCCATCCTCAAAGAGCGACAGAACCAACTGGCGGGCTCGTTGAGCGGCGGACAACAGCAGATGTTAGCCATCTCCCGCTCTATGATGATGAAGCCAAAACTCCTCATGTTGGACGAACCGTCTTTGGGTCTCGCGCCCATCATTGTAGAAGAAATGTTTGAACTCATCGCAGAAGTGGCGAAGCAGAACATGAGCATCTTAATCGTAGAGCAAAACTTGCACCAAGCCTTGGGCGTTGCAGACCGCGCCTATGTCATGGAGACAGGCAACATGGTCATGGAAGGCCCAGCGGCGGAACTCTTGGCAAACGAAGAGATACAGAAAGCGTATTTGGGTATCTAAAAATCAGAGCATATTGTTTCCCCGTCTGCGACGGGGAAACAATAAAAAACTATTAAAATTAAGAATAGGGGTGGCGTATCATGCGTGCAGCATTTATAGAAAAGCCAAAGTCGATTACATACATCGAAAACGCACCGGAACCCCGGATCACCCATCCGAACCAGGTCAAGGTACGCGTACACATTGTGGGCATTTGCGGCTCAGAACGGCACGCGTATCACGGCATACATCCCTGGCGGATTCCGCCGGTGGTGACCGGGCATGAGTTTGCCGGCACAGTGGTAGAAGTCGGAGATGCAGTTACAGACTACAAGATCGGTGACCGTGTCACAGCGGAGGTGGGCTTGGGATGTTCCCGCTGTGCCCTCTGTATGCGCGGTGCGTATCACCTCTGCAAGTCCAAACGATACCTGGGCGCGACCGACTGGAGCGGCCCATTCGGTGAATATGTGGTAATCCCGGAACAGCTACTCATCCACCTGCCGGAAGGTGTAAGTTTTGAAGCCGGCGCGCTGATTGAGCCTTTGGCGGTTGGCCTACACGCGGTTCGATCAAGTGGACTTGGAATGGGTGACACAGCCTGCATCATCGGTTGCGGCGCAATCGGGCTCAGTGTGCTCTTAGCGGCCAAACTGGCAGGTGCGACACAGATCATCGTGTCGGAGAGTGAAGCCCACAGCCGTGAAATTGCCAAAAATCTTGGCGCAACCACAATGGTTGATCCAATGACCCAAGATCTCATCCAAACCGTGCTAGACTTGACCGGAGGTCTCGGGGCGGATGTCAGTTATTTGGCCTTCGGCAACGAACGGATTTATGACGAAAGTTTAACGTTAACTCGACCGGGCGGCGCAGTTTCCCAGATCGCATTTATGGACCCCTTCACAGTGGATGTGGCGAAGATCCAGCGTAAGGGTCTCCATGTGATGGGTTGTAACGCCTATGTGAGACGAGACTACGAAATCGTCTGTGACGCACTGGCCGGCGGACAGTTTGCAGGGGTAGAACAGATGGTATCCGGGGTGTACCCCATTGCACAGTGTGAAGAAGCCATGAAACTGGCGGACAGACAGACCAGTGCACCGGCAATAAAAGTGCTGTTGACGTTCGACTGAGTTAACAGTGACAATAAAAGAAAAGGAGCGAAAGAATGAAAGCGGAATTGAAGAAAGAACTGGAAGACCGGGCGCGCGTCATGCGCCGGCATATTCTGGAAATGGTCGGCGGAAAAGAGGGCAAAGTGGGTCACCTAGGCGGCTCAAGCTCCGCGGCTGACTTGGTAGCGGCGCTATACTTCTACAAGATGAATGTTGATCCAAAGAACCCGCAAAAGACAGACAGAGACCGCTTCCTGCTCAGTAAAGGCCATGCGGCATTGGTACAATATGCGGCACTTGCCGAGCTTGGATATTTCCCGTTGGAAGAACTGCAAAAAGTAAAAAGCCTGGGCGCAATGCTCCAAGGCCACCCGGACATGACCAAAACCCCCGGCATTGAAGCAAACACCGGCTCTCTCGGCATGGGTCTCTCCATCGGACTGGGTATTGCTCTCGGTCAGCGCATGAACAAGAGTGCAAGCAAAACCTATGTCATGCTGGGTGACGGCGAACTCGGTGAGGGTCAAGTTTGGGAAGCGGCTATGGCGGCCGCAAGCTATGAGGCGGATAATCTAATCGCCATCGTAGACCACAACAAACTGCAAGCCATGGGCGCGATCTGCGACCGTTTGGAAGTAGGCAACATTGCAGCCAAGTTTGAAGCATTCGGCTGGCATGTGATTGAGCTGGACGGGCACAGCATGACAGAAATCTGCGCTGCACTAGACGCCGCGGATGCCGTGACAGGCAAGCCAATCGCACTGGTGGCGCACACCATCAAAGGCAAGCACGTTTCATTCGCGGAGGGCAATCCGGCTTTCCACAATGCAGGGCTCTCAGCGGAACAGTATGAGCAGGCCTGTAAAGATATTGACAGCTACGTCTGCAACTAAGGGAGGGAAGAGACATGAAAACCGCAAGTTTGCGCACAGCCTATGGCGAAACACTGGTAGAACTAGGGAAAAAAGACGACTCCATTGTCGTATTAGAGGCTGACCTCTGTAAATCCACGATGGGTGTGCTATTTGAAAAAGAACATCCCGATAATTTCTTCGAGATGGGCATTGCAGAAGCCAACATGGCAGCAGTCGGAGCGGGATTAGCTCTGACTGGAAAGACACCATTTATCGCATCGTTCGCGGCATTCGTACCGGGACGTTGCTATGACCAAATCCGCACCAGCATCTGCATTCCAAGCCTAAATGTAAAAGTCTGCGGCTCGTCCGCCGGCCTGTCTGACTTCGGCGACGGGTCTACCCATCAATCCATTGACGACTTAGCCCTCATGCGGGTACTGCCCAACATGCAAGTGTTCTCACCCTGTGACGCGGTGCAGACACGGCAAATCGTGGAGTACATGGCGCAAAACGAGGGGCCAATGTACATCCGCATCAACCGTAACGACCTACCTGTCATCACTGAAGAAAGCGAAGCCTTTGTACCCGGCAAAGTGTACACTATGCGGGAGGGCGGCGATGTTGCAATCTTCGCAACCGGTGTGACGGTAGCGATTGCGCTCCAAGCGGCGGAAGAGTTGGCCAAACAAGGCATTGAAGCGAAAGTGCTGAATGTACCCAGCCTAAAGCCAATCGACGAAGCGGCAGTTCTGGCGGCCTGTGCGGGTACAAAAGCGTTCATCACAGCGGAAGAACACAGCATCTACGGCGGTTTAGGCGATGCCATTGCAGCCATCGCTGCGCCGAAGCTCACCAGAAAACACGTCCGCATGGGGATGCAAGATACATTCGGCACATCTGCCGAGAATTACGCAGTACTCATGGAACATTACGGATTTGTGCCGGAAACACTTGTAAAAGCGGCGCTTGATGCGCTAAACTAGAGGAAAAAGGAAAGTGTTAGCTTATTTCCCCGCCGTAGGCGGGGAAATAATAAAAGAACATTCTAAAGGAGGACAAAAGTATGTCAGTCGGATTTATTGGTCTCGGAATCATGGGTAAGCCCATGGCGAAGAATCTGCTCAACGCGGGTTATGCGCTGAAAGTGTACGACATCAACCAAGCGGCGGTAGAAGAGGTAGCGGCGGCGGGCGCAACTGCCTGTGGGTCGATTGCAGAAGCATCAAAAGGCGTCACCATGATCGTAACCATGCTGCCAAACTCACCACACGTAGAAGCCGTACTCCTAGGTGAGGGCGGCGTTGCGGAAAACGCTGATCCCAACACCCTAATTGTAGACATGAGCTCCATCGCGCCGGACGCGTCCAAACAGTTTGAGACGGCCCTCAAAGCAAAAGGCCTCCGCATGATAGACGCCCCTGTCTCCGGCGGCGAACCCAAAGCCATTGACGGCACACTCGCCATCATGGTGGGCGGCACGGAAGCAGACTTTGCAGAAGCAAAGCCCCTCTTTGACGTCATGGGCGGGTCAGCTCTCCTAGTCGGCGACGTAGGTAGCGGCAACATCTGCAAGCTGACAAACCAAATGATCGTAGCCTGTAACATAGCGGCCTTGGCAGAGGGACTATTCCTCGCCGAAAAAGCGGGCGCTGACCCGGAAAAAGTGTTCCACGCCATCAAAGGCGGCTTGGCCGGTTCAACTGTCATGAACGCCAAAGCGCCTATGATGCTAGCAGGCAACTACGCCCCGGGCTTCAAGATTGATCTCCATATCAAGGACTTGAACAACGCCTTGATTACAGCCCAATCCGCCGAAATGCCTGTGCCGTTCACTGCACAGGTCATGCAGATCATGCAAGCAGTCAAACTGGGCGGCGACGGGCAGAGTGACCACAGCGCACTCGCCAAGTTCTATGAAAAGATCGCCGATGTAAAATTGTACGACTAAGAAAATCAGAACCAAATCCCCCCGCGGTACTTACTGCGAGGGGAAGTTAACATAATCACGAAAAGGGGCGCGCATATGAAAATCGGTTGTTGTGTAAATATGGTGGCGAAAGACGCCGCAGGTACAGGGGTGCATCACATTGACACCTTAGCACAGTTGGGGTATGATTACATAGAAATTCCCCTAGCCCAAGTAATGGCATTAGAGGAAGCGGCATTTGAAGCACTTGTAAGCCAAGTGCAAGAGAACGGCATCCCCTGTCTGGCATGTAACAATTTCTTCCCCGCAACATTGCGTATAACAGGTGCTACACCAACAAGTCAAGAAGAGCTGAAAGACTACGTAAAGCGCGCCCTGGATCGCGCAGAAAAGCTCGGCGCAAAGAGCGTCGTTTTCGGCAGTTCCGGCGCGAAAAACATCCCGGATGGTTTCCCATACGATGCGGCGTGGGAGCAAGTGGTTGCACTCTTGCAAATGATAGACACAGAGCTAGAGGGGCGTGACATCCGCGTTGCAATTGAACCCCTTAACCAGCAAGAAAGCAACATGATCATCACAGCCGCAGAGGGGCTAAAACTAGCCAAAGCAGTAAATAGACCGCGCATCCGGCTTTTGATTGATTTTTACCATCTATCCATGGAAAATGAAGACCTCGCCATCATCGGTGAGGCGGCGGACTATTTACAACACATGCACCTGGCAAATCCCATCGGACGTGTGTGGCCCAAGAAAGATGACAACGCAGATTACAGCGCCTTTATCCGCGCCCTCAAACAGGCGAGATATAATGGCTGTGTCAGTATAGAAGCATTCTCAGACGATTTTGAACATGATGCCAAAGAAGCAATCGCAGTGATGCGAGAAATGATACAGAGCGAAGAGGGGTAAACACATGGCAGAAACATTACGCCGGGATGCCGAAACAATGATAAAGCGGATTGTTGCCGAAAACATGCCGCAAGAATCTGTGGAACAGGCGCTCAGAGGACACAATTTTGCAGAGAACATCTACCTAGTAGCCATCGGGAAAGCAGCTTGGACAATGGCAAAAGCCGCGACAGACTTCTTAGGCGATAAGCTCAAAGAGGGTGTTGTCATCACGAAATATGAGCACGCAGAGGGCGAAATTCCCCGTCTGGAGATCGTAGAAGCCGGACACCCTACGCCGGATGAAAACACCATCAAAGGCACAGAAAAGGCCATCGCCCTGGCAGAACGCCTTGGGGATGGAGACGAGTTACTATTCCTCGTGTCCGGCGGCGGATCAGCCCTGTTTGAAGCCCCGCGAGACGGGATATCTTTAGACGACATAGTCGCACTCAATAAGCAGCTTTTGGCTTGCGGTGCAGACATCGTGGAGATCAACAAGGTACGCAAACGGCTTTCCAAAGTCAAAGCCGGACGTTTTGCGCAAATCGCAGCGCCAGCCAAGGTGTTTTCTGTCGTCCTATCAGATGTACTGGGTGACCGCTTAGACTCCATCGCATCAGGCCCGGCTGCCCCGGATACGGCGACGGCGGAAGATGTGCAGAAAGTGGTAGATCTCTATGGTCTCACCCTTACAGAAGTCCAGAAGCAGTGTTTACTGGATGAAACGCCAAAAGCTGTACCCAATGTGGAGACGGTCATCACAGGCAGTGTCCGTACCCTGTGCGAATCAGCGGCCGCGGCCGCGAAAGAGCTCGGTTATACCCCCCTTGTACTCACCACAACCCTGGCCTGTGAAGCACGGGAAGCAGGACGATTCTTGGCAAGCATAGCGGTTGACATAAAATCTGGAACAAGTACATGTAAGCCTCCCTGTGCGATTATCGCGGGTGGGGAGACTGTTGTCCAACTAAAAGGAAAAGGCTTGGGCGGCAGAAACCAAGAGTTAGCCTTTAGCGCCGCAGTCGGCATTGCAGGACTGGAAAATACCCTGCTCTTCTCCCTAGGGTCAGACGGCACAGATGGCCCAACAGATGCCGCCGGTGGCATCGTAGACGGCGAAACTGCCGCAAAACTACGGGAGCAAGGTGTGGATATGAACCAAATCCTAGCGGAAAATGACTGCTATCATGGCCTAAAAGCGGTAGACGGGCTCATTATGACAGGCCCGACCGGCACAAATGTCAATGATGTTGCTGTTTTGCTTTGCCGATAGTCCTTACTTGTGGTAAACTAAGATGGTGTCTATAGCCGGTGGGGACATGTCCCTGCCGGCTATACTGGTACATTTTGAGGATGGAAGAGGAGTTAGGGCGAGATGATAAAGATACGCACTGTCGCAGAAGCGGTTGCAGAGATCCCGGATCATGCGGTATTAATCACAGAGGGCTTCGGCGGCGTTGCCCATCCGGAGGCTTTGTCAAAAGCCTTGGGGAAGCGGTTTCGAGAAACCGGTACACCGCGAAATCTTACCCTAATATATGCCGCCGGACAGGGTGACAGTAACAATCGCGGTCTCAATCATTTGGGACAAGAGGGCTTAATCAAACGCGTAATCGGCGGACATTGGAATCTTGCACCGAAACTCATTGACCTTGCAGCAGAGAATAAGCTGGAAGCATATAATCTGCCCCAAGGCGTCATCGCCGGGCTATTCCGTGACGTGGCCGCGAAGAGACCGGGGCATATTACCCAAATCGGGCTCAAAACATTCGTAGACCCGCGCATTTCCGGCGGCAAGATGAACGATGTGACCACAGAAGATATCGTGGAACTCATCACCCTAGATGGGCAAGAGTATCTGCGCTATAAGCCCTTTTCCCCGGATATTGCCTTCATCAGAGGTACATACGCAGACGAAAAAGGCAACATCAGCATGGAGCAAGAAGCCTGTACGCTTTGCGCAACCTCAGTCGCACAAGCGGTCAAGAACAATGGCGGACGTGTCATTGTGCAGGTGAAAAAAGTGGTACAAGCGGGTACACTTGATCCGCGGCTTGTAAAAATACCGGGCATCTGCGTGGACACAATCGTTGTATCAGAGCCGGAAGATCACATGCAGACCTTTGGCGAACACCACAATCCGGCCTATTCCGGCGAACAGCGCGTACCAGTTGAGATGATACCAAGCCTCCCGCTCTCCGTCCGAAAAGTCATCGCCAGACGTGCCGCACAGGAGCTTGAAGAGAATGTAGTGGTGAACCTTGGCATCGGTATGCCGGAGGGCGTCGGAAACGTGGCAAACGAAGAGGGGATAGGGGAGAGCCTAAACCTCACCGTAGAATCTGGCTTAATCGGCGGCATACCTGCATCAGGACTTAGCTTTGGCAGTGCGGCAAATGTGGAAGCCATCATCGACCAAGCGTATCAATTCGATTTCTACGATGGCGGCGGTGTCGATCAAGCCTTTTTGGGTCTCGCCCAATGTGACCAGATGGGAAACATTAACGTAAGTAAATTCAACGGCAGAATCGCCGGTTGCGGTGGGTTTATTGATATCGCACAGACGGCAAAAAAGGTGATCTACTGCGGTACATTCACAGCAGGTGGTCTGGATGTTTCCGTGCGAGACGGACGCTTACAGATAAACAAAGAGGGACGCACGAAGAAGTTTATACGCCAAGTAGAACAGATCACATTCTCCGGCGACTATGCCCGGGAACAAGGGCAAACCGTGCTATACGTCACAGAACGCGCCGTATTCCGCTTGGAGGCAGAAGGACTAACCCTCGTCGAAATCGCCCCGGGGGTAGACTTAGAACAAGATATACTCGCCCAAATGGAGTTCCGTCCGCGGATTGCAGAACCGCTCAAAGAGATGGACACATGCATATTTGCAGATGGAAAGATGGGGCTGTAGGGGCGGCGTCAGGCCGCCCGTCTGTTTAATGTAGCGGATTTATATGTTGTGGCGAGGGGTGAACCGCTATGAAAAGGCTTTTAGTAGGCATTGGAATTATGTTGACCCTATTTTCTTTATCAGCTTGCAACAATGACAGCCAAATGTCAGCAGATTCCCAAAGGGAAAGCCAAGAAATTCTATATTTCAATACGCCGGATTCACTTGGTGGAGGGCCTGGCTGCGGTTGGCCGGAAATAGCCATGTTCACACGTAGCGTAACAGAAGAAGAGCTACATGTGGTGTTCCCAAGCATTGAGTTGATTTCAGAAACAAGGGCATTTTATCGGAGAATTAATAGTGATGGAACTGGAAATGATTTAATCGGCATCCAGGCGGTGTTGCCGAACTTTGGCGATGCATGGAGCTCCAACTCCATTGAAATTGCAGCAGAGGGGCATGGACTGCCGCCCGATTTTATTGATTTTCCGCAGGATTTTGTTCCCCGCATTTCAGATGTATACGGCGTTCCTGTTACAGTGGCGATGTTTGGTGGGGATTGGGCGAGATTCCGTGCGGAGTTTATGCTAGGCAATACGACATATCGTGTCATCTTTTATGACTACAAAGATGTTGGACAAGCGCGGATGGCAGAGCTTGTCACACAGCTGATTTTAGGCGGCACGGAATGCCTGGCGTTTTTGGATAACCCTTTCCTTAGCGTACAAAGAGAAACCGTGCGCAGAAGCATTGAGGAGGCGCGGCATCATCCGGACTTCGGCGCATATGTGCCAACCTATATTCCGGATCGATTTTTCCCTCTAGGGTATTGGGAGAGTTACGTTGGGGATGATGACAGCTTTTGGCTGCAATGGCGCACCGAGGCGAACGTAGGATTCGAGCGAATCTGGTGGAACGTGTGGAAAGCAGAAGAACCGTATCAATGGGAAACAGCCACTGTATTTTTAGCAGCAGAATTAACGCTGGATATCATACGTGCCAATGCACATCAAGGCGATTTCAACATGGGGGACGGCTCGTTTCCCTATCAGTTCACGGATTTTTCTGTCCGAATTGATGATGTTATCATAATCTTTTCTGCAAACGGCGTGTCGCCAGAAGAAGTTTGGACAATGTTTGCAGAATTTGTAGGCACGTGACATTGTACACATTACGATAAAAACCGCGCGGAGGATGTCCTCCGCGCGGTTTTTGTTACGATACGTAGGGGCGGATTCCATATCCGCCCAGTACAGCGTATTGCAACTGTCTTGCGGGCGGATATAGAATCCGCCCCTACATGTATGTTCCATGGGCTGGTATGTCTAATGCAAAGCCGTAATCAAAAGCCCGACAACAATACCGATCAAAGCGGCATACGTAGTAACGCGGCTCTTTGTGATAATAGAAGACTGGGGCAAGATCTCACCAAATACCACATACAGCATAGCCCCGGCAGCCCCTGTAAGCGCCAGTGCCAAAGTCACGTCAGAGATACCGCCGACAAAGAGCCCGATCGCGCCGCCCAAAACAGTGGGTGCGCCGGATAGTGCTGTGAGCGCCACAGCTTTTGGCCTAGATATCCCGCCACCGATCAAGGGCGCTGCGATTGCCATACCCTCCGGGATGCAGTGCAATGCGATGATAACTGCAAGCACAATACCCATGCGGATATCATGTGCACCGGCCGCCCCAATGGCCATGCCCTCCGGCAGATTATGCAGGGCGATTGCAATGAGCATAATCATCCCGGAACGCAACAGGGAGGGGTTGCCGATAAACTTATTCTCATGGCTCAAACCAACTTCGGTAATGTGTGCTTCCAGACTGCTATCCCCATTTTTAGTCGTAACCTTATCCAATATCCGATTGAGCACAGCGACGATGACCACGCCGCCTACAAGCCCTGTGACTGCAATACCCATGCCGGCAAGTTCGATACCCTCCGGGATCAGTTCAAAACTGACAACACTAATCATCACGCCGCCGGCAAAGCTGAGCATCCAGCACATGGCGCGGAGGGAGACCTTGCCCAAGAAAGCTGCGATCACGCCGCCAACCCCCATCCCGACAATGCCGGCCAGCGCCGATAATAAAATGACTTCCATCTTTATTGTACCTCTCATCTGTATATTTTGGCAACGGTTACCTGTTGCTAACTATTGTGCATCATACTAGACTTGCCCGCCTCTGTCAAGTATTAATTTGAAAAATAGTAGTGGGTAAATGCGTTGGCGTAGCCATGTAGGGGCGAACTGTGTTCGCCCGTAATAGTAGCAATTCGGGCGGGCGAACACAGTTCGCCCCTACGATATATGCCATGGGAACGCTTCCTAAAATCGGATCATCGCCTTGAGCATGGTATCACCTTTGGCAGCCAGATCAGCAAATGCCTGAGCGGCATCGTCAAAGTCGTATACATCTGTGATGATGGCCTTCAAATCAAACACACCGGCCTGCACCAAGTTGATTACTTCGATGAAATCCTCTTTCAGTGCGTTGCGAGAACCGTGAATGTCAAGCTCTTTTGTCTGGAGCACCGTATATCGGAAATCATGATTCTGCTTCCCAACGCCGACAACTGCAATCCGGCCGCGAAAGGCGGTGGCATCGATGCAGTTTTGGAACGTCTGGGGCAAGCCTGCACATTCGATGCAGACATCAAACCCGTCACCGTCTGTGAGTTCACGTACCCGCGTATCAAAGTCCGCACAGCCGAGATCAATCACGCCCGCAGCACCTAAGGACAGAGCTTTGTCCAGGCGCAAGCGTGATACATCGCTGACATAAACCTCAGCACCCCGTGTACGTGCCGCCATCAGCGCAAAAATGCCGATCGGGCCTGCGCCCACAACGAGTACCCGCTCGCCTTTCTGCGGCGCAACCCGCTTTACGGCATGATAGCTGATGCAAAAAGCCTCAACCAGTGCAAGCTCCTGGGCATCTAATCCCTTGCCGTCATAGACCCGCGCAGCCGGGACGACAAGATATTGCCGAAACGCACCGTCTGTCTGTGCACCAAGGGTTTTGAGGCTCATACAACAGTTTACAAAGCCCCGCTTGCAACTGTAGCAAGTGCCGCAATTATAATAGGGGTTGGAAGTCACAACCATGCCTACGTCCAAGCCTGTAACCCCCTCACCCACTTCCGCAATTTCAGCAGAAAACTCATGTCCCGGGATACGCGGGTAAGAGGCATACAAGAACGTCCCCTTATACGTGCCCAGATCAGAGCCGCAAATACCGCCCCACAAGAGTTTGAGCAAAACTTCACCCTCATGCGGAACGGGTTTTGGCATGTCAGAAATCTGTACTTCTCCCGGAGTTGGGATGTTGATATATCGCATTGTCTCCATGTTGACACCCTCCATGAATAAAAAACCACTTTGAGCGCCGCGAGACATTCAAAGTGACTGGTAGAACCAATTAATTTAGTCTATCATGTCCTGTTTCTTACGTCAATAAATCTTGCTTCATTTGCAGGCATTTGATATACTAAACCCACATCGTTTGGAGGGACGTTCCATGTCTATACACATTCAAAATGTACTTGGTCTATTCCACGAGACAGACAGAGGTTTTTTTACACGCAAAACAGAGGTCTACATAGCAGAGGGTAAAATTGCCGGCATCGGCAACCCGCCCCCGGGCTTCACCGCAAAGCGGCAGATAGACGGTACGGGGAAACTGCTGATGCCCGGTTTCATCAACAGCCATACTCACGTTCCCATGACCATTCTTCGCAATGCGGCGGATGATCTCAAGTTCCACGACTGGCTCTTCGGGCGCATTTTGCCCCTAGAGGACAAGCTTGCTCCTGCGGACTGCTATTGGGGCGCGCAACTTGGGATCATGGAAATGCTCCGCACAGGTACCACCTGTTTCTTGGATATGTATTTTAACATCGACCAAGTAGCCAGCGCCGTATATGATGCGGGAATGCGTGCCGTACTCGGTTGCAGCGTGATGAATAGTGTGCCGGGGGCAGATGGCGAAGCCTTGCTGCAAGAAGCGGTGGAGCTTATCGGACGCTGGAGGGGGAAAGGAAATCTCGACCTCATGTTAGCGCCCCACGCGGCCTATACTTGTGATCCCGACTACCAGCGTCTCATAGCAGAAACTGCGAGAGAGCTGGATGTTGGTCTCCATACCCACATTTCGGAAAGTCTGCGGGAAGTGGAGGATATCTATGCCCAATACGGAAAGAGCCCCGTTGCGCTCATGGCGGAAACAGGGCTGTTGACAAACCGAACAGTAGCCGCCCATTGTGTGCACTTGGGCGAGGAGGATATCTTGACACTGGCCAAACACGGTGTCCACGTGGCGCACAATCCCGTGAGTAACTTAAAGCTGGCAAACGGCATAGCTCCTGTACCCAAACTCCGGGCGGCAAGGGTGAATGTCTGCCTCGGCACGGACGGAACGGCAAGTAATAATACCCTCAACATGTTTGGAGAACTCAAACAAGTATGCTTACTCCACAAAGGCATCAGCGGCGACCCGGAGGCGATCACGGCGGCAGAGGGTTTGGAACTCACCACAATAAACGGTGCACGTGCGGCGGGCTTAGATGGTGTCATTGGAAAGTTAGAAGAGGGCTACGATGCCGATCTCGTACTGATAGGCTTAGATCATCCCAATATGCAGCCTCAAAATGATCTTGTATCAGGTCTCGCCTACGCAGCAAGCGGTCATGAAGTGGAGCTTACCATGGTAAAAGGGGAGATTCTGTACGAGAACGGCACATTCCCAACCATAGACACAGAACGGGTATATCAAGAGGTAGAGCAAATCTGCAAAAAGATTGGTTTGCGCGGCTAGTGCCGGCACTGTAATATTTTGAAAAACTTTTAGTTAAATGCAAAATTTTTTTGTTGCATATCCACGGAAGAAATGGTATTCTCTATGTAACAGAAAATGGTTATTTTGCGTCTGTTTTTGTCAGTGAAGTAATGTAGGGTGTAGAGCCTTGGCTCGCCATCATACTTACGATATAATAAGCTACAAATAATAAGGAGGAAGATTAGAAAATGAAAAAGATTTTAGCACTTCTACTAGCGCTCTTGCTAGTAGCCGGTCTGGCAGCTTGTGGTGGCGGTAACGACACGCCCGACCCAACACCAGCTCCAGCAGAAACCGAAGCACCAGAAACACCAGATGAAGTTGAAGAGCCCGAAGAAGGTAATGGTTTTGACGCAAGCGACATCTACATTGCCTTGGTTGCCCACTCACCGGAGTCTATTTTGGATGACGGTTCGTTCAATGAGGGCGCATGGCAAGGAATCCAACGTTTCCTAGGAACTCATGGGCTTTCAATTGACCATGCAGAGTTTTTCCAACCCCACGTAGCAGATGATGTGGCACGTGTTGACATGGTTATGGATGCGATCAGCTGGGGCGCAAACGTTGTTGTGCTACCGGGCTTCCATTTCATCGACTCTTCTGCTGAAATGCAAGAAATGTTCCCAGACGTTCACTTTGTTCTCCTAGACGCCACACCAGCCGGCGGACCTGCCTCTAACTTGGCAGCCATCCACTACGCAGAAGAACAAGCGGGTTTCCTAGCAGGCTATGCCGCTGTTATGGAAGGCTATAGAAGCCTAGGCTTCATGGGCGGCCACGCAGTACCTGCGGTTGTGCGCTTTGGTCATGGCTTCCTGCAAGGTGCGGAACATGCGGCTGAATCTCTCGAGCTAGACGAGGATGAAGTGACTGTCAACTACTTCTATGTTGGCGGCTTTGCGCCTAGCCCGGAAGTTGCAACCACAGCGTCTGCTTGGTTTGCAGGCGGCACAGAAGTGATCTTCGCAGCAGCCGGCGGTGCTGGCTTCTCTGTCATCAGCGGTGCGGAAGCATCCGGCGGCTCTGTCATCGGTGTAGACGTTGACCAATCCGGCGCAAGCGCTGTAGTCATCACATCTGCCATGAAAGCCTTGGACGTATCTGTTTACGACATGCTCACAGATGTCCTAAATGGTGCATTCCGCGGCGGCGTAGAACTCATGTTTGACGCATCTGTAAACGGTATTGGTCTGCCTATGGCTACATCACGTTTCCAAACCTTCACACAAGCACAATACGATGCAATCTTTGCCCTCTTGGCCAATGGTTCTATCGTAGTGAACAATGTTGTAACCCCAACCGTTTCAGAGGCAAACCTGGATCTGCCTCTTATTACAGTTGTAGAACTCAACTAGTACAAAGCAAAAAAGGGGCGCATTCTTGCGCCCCTTTTTTCCATATCGAAATAAATAGGGGAAAGTGGCGAGATATATGTATATCATTGAAATGCGTAACATCACCAAGGAGTTCCCGGGAATTATCGCAAACGATGACATTACGCTGCAATTGAAAAAAGGCGAAATACACGCACTGCTCGGGGAAAACGGTGCAGGAAAATCCACGCTCATGAGCGTGCTTTTTGGTTTATATAAGCCGGAAAAAGGCAGTATTTACGAAAACGGGAAAGAAGTACAGATCTCAGGGCCGGGGGATGCCAATGCACTGGGCATCGGCATGGTGCATCAACACTTTAAGTTGGTTCACAATTTCACGGTGCTTGAAAACATCATACTTGGAGATGAGACCACCAAACATGGTGTGCTCCAAATGAAAGACGCAAGAGAAAAGGTCTTGGCCTTATCAAAAAAGTATGGCTTTGAAATTGACATAGACAAAGAAGTGCGCCATATTACCGTAGGGATGCAACAGCGGGTAGAAATCCTCAAAATGCTGTATCGGGACAATGAGATCCTCATTTTCGATGAGCCCACCGCTGTGCTGACGCCCCAAGAGATAGAGGCGCTCATGCAGACCATGCGCGACATGGCCGCAGAAGGGAAGTCTATTTTATTTATAACCCATAAATTAGATGAAATCAAACAAGTAGCGGACAGATGCTCCGTCCTCAGAAAAGGCAAGCTGATCGGTACAGTAGACGTGGCGGAAACATCCAAAGAAGAAATGAGCGAAATGATGGTCGGCCGCAAAGTGGTGCTGAGCTTAGAAAAAGGCGCAGCGCAAGTCGGCGATACCATCTTGGAAGTGAAAGGCCTGACCCAAAAAGGAGAGGGCGAGAAGAATAGACTCACCAATATTGCCTTTCAGGCAAAAGCCGGAGAAATCCTCTGTATAGCAGGCATTGAGGGGAACGGCCAGACGGATTTGGTCAACGCCCTAACAGGCCTTGCGCCTGTAGAATCCGGCCAGGTTTTATTGGACGGTCATGATATTTCCAAAGAAAAGATACGGAAACGCTGTGCCCTCGGCATGGCACATATCCCGGAGGACAGGCACAAGCATGGCCTAGTGCTTGATTATTCCCTTGCCTATAACCTGATTTTGCAAAAATATTACACCAAGGCCTTTCAGCGCAGTGGATTTTTACGTAGGGATAAAATCAAAGTATTTGCAGAAACCTTGATTAAGCGTTTTGATATCCGCTGTAGCCAAGGACCCAGCACCATTACCCGCACCATGTCCGGCGGTAACCAGCAAAAAGCCATTGTTGCCCGTGAAATTGATTTAGATGCAAAGCTACTCATCGCGGTACAGCCTACCCGGGGTTTGGATGTAGGGGCAATTGAATACATCCATAAACAGCTATTGGAGCAAAGGGATCAAGGCAAGGCGATTCTGCTCATCTCCTTAGAGCTTGAAGAAGTGATGAATGTATCTGATCGAATTTTGGTAATGTATGAGGGGGAAATTGTAGCGGATGTTGATCCCAAACAAGTGACCTTCCAAGAACTGGGGCTTTATATGTCCGGTGCGAAAAGAGCGATAAGGGCAGGTGAAGCAGTATGAATCGGGATGGTGTATTTAACTTTTTATCTTCTATTTTAGTAATCATAGCAGGTCTTGCAATCGGCTTCTTCATATTATTGGTGAGCGATAGCGCCCGCGTTTTTCCCGCTGTCGCAGAAATCATTGTGGGTCTTGCAATCGGCCTTGCCATATTATTAGTAAGCCGTCGTTCTCAAAAAACATCTGCTATTTTAGTGATGATTGTGGGTCTGTTAATCGGGCTTGTCCTGTTATTGATAAGCGGTTCTCACATTCTCCCCGCTGTCTTAGCAATCCTTGCCCGCCTTGTAATTGGTCTTGCCATATTATTCATAAGCCCTTACGTAGGTCGCCGCACGCAAGTCGTCCTTGTTGCGCTTATAATGATTGCGGGTCTTGCAATCGGGATTGCTATATTGTTCATGAGCGGTAGCGCTCAAATTGCGCTTGCTGTGTTTGTCGTGATTATTGGTTTTGTAATCGGGTTTTTCATATTCAGAAGCGGCAGTGCGCAAGTTGCCCTTGCCGCGTTCGTCATGATTGCCGGCTTTGCGATCGGAGTTTTCACATTGCTGAGCGATAGTGCGCAAGCAGTCCCTGCCTTTCTAACCATCCTGACCTTTGGCGCAGGTTCTATGCGGAATATCGGGGACGTGCTCCTGTTTGCCACACCGATTATTTTAACGGGTCTTTCCGTGGCCTTTGCGTATAAGACAGGCCTATTTAACATCGGTGCGACAGGCCAATTTACCTTTGGCGCGTTTGTCGCAATCTACATCGGGGTAAACTTTGACTTTTTACCGCCGCCCATCCGCATTATCACCTCCATCGTAGCCGCCGCCATAGCGGGGGCGCTGTGGGGTGCGATACCGGGACTGCTCAAAGCCTATCGCAACGTGCATGAAGTTATCTCCTGCATCATGACAAACTATATCGGCATGTATTTAGTCAACCACATGATCGTCAACCACCTCTTTGATCAAGGTCGCGGCACAACCATGCACATGCTGGAAGATTCCAACTTACCCTCTTTGGGGATGGAAAACATCTTCTCAGAAACCGTTGGAAACCTGACCAGATCCTCTAATGTGAACCTAGGCATCATCATCGCCATCGTAATGGCAATCTTAGTTTACATAATTTTAGAAAAAACTACATTTGGATATGGACTGAAAGCTTGCGGCTTCAATCGAGACGCTGCAAAATACGCCGGGATCAATGAAAAGAGCAAGATTGTTTCCTCCATGATGATCTGCGGTGCATTAGCAGGCATCGGCGGCGCGCTCAACTTCATGAACGGCACAGGGCTGTCTCTAAGTGCGGTAGACATGCTCCAGCCGGAGGGCTTTACAGGCATCTCTGTCGCATTCCTTGGACTAAACCACCCCATCGGCATTATATTCTCCGGCACTTTAGTGTCTTATCTCTTCTTGGGTGGCGCGCGCATACAGGTGTACGGTTTCTCTGTTGAGTTGATGGAAATCGTCATATCAGTCATCATCTATTTCTGTGCTTTTGTATTCTTGGTGAAATCGTTCCTCGGCAGAAGAAGAGGCAGACCTGATAAAGAGCCGGATGGACAAGACGCAGCAGAAGAGGAGGAAACGGCATGAATATGTTCTACTTTATAATGCAACAAAGCATGGTGTTCATGATACCTCTGATGGTGGTTGCGCTGGGTGGTCTGTTTTCAGAAAAATCCGGCGTTGTCAACATTGCCCTTGAGGGTAAAATGATCATGGGCGCGTTTACAAGCGTTTTGTTTATCTCTATCTTCCAAGAGACCTTGTCCGTTCCCATGCTCTTGTTCCTAGGGCTTTTGATCGCCTTAGTCACCGGCGTGCTTGTCTCAGTTCTCCACGCCTATGCCGCCATTCATTTGCGGGCGAACCAAATCATCAGCGGTGTTGCCATCAATATGTTTGCCGCCGCCTTTGCGATTTACGTTTCCAGACTGCTCACCGGGACACAGCTTGTACATTTTCCGAATAATGCGTTTCGGATAGAAAGTGTGCCCCTCTTGGGCAGCATACCTGTGCTTGGGCCTCTATTTTTTCAGAACACTTTTTTTACCACCTATCTGGGCTTTATGATTTTGGCCATTTCCGCTTTTGTGTTATATAAAACAAAGTTTGGCTTACGGCTGAGAGCTTGCGGCGAACACCCCCAAGCGGCGGATTCTGTGGGTGTCAGTGTAGCAAAAATGCGTTATGCCGGTGTTTTAATCTCCGGCGCTTTCGCAGGCATGGGCGGTCTAATTTGGATTCTACCCATATCCAATGTATTTGACGGCGGGGTAGGCGGTTATGGCTTCTTGGCGCTGGCTGTCCTCATCTTTGGCGGATGGAATCCAAAGAAAATTCTGTTTGCCGCCTTCTTCTTCGGGATTATGCAGACCGTCGCGCGCAGCTATTCCGCAATTCCGTTCCTATTAAATTTGGGAATACCTGCTCGTTTCTACAATATGGTACCCTTTATTGCCACCTTGGTTGTGCTGGCATTTACATCTAAAAATACCATGGCGCCAAAAGCCATCGGACAGCCTTATGATAAGGGCGTAAGATAATTAGGAGTGACCATAGCGCGTTAATCTGTAGGGGCAGACCTTGTGTCTGCCCTGTCAGTCTTATCGTTCCGGGCAGACACAAGGTCTGCCCCTACAACTCAAATGAACATATTCAGAAATACGAGGAAATCAGAATGGAAGCTTTATATCACATTGGATTTGACGATACCCACGGCGCGAAATACGCCATCCTCCCGGGTGACCCGGGACGAGTAGAGAAAATTGCGCAGTTTTTAGACGAACCCCAGTTCCATTGCCAGAACAGGGAGTATACCACTTGGATTGGAAAGATCGGCGGCGAAAAAGTCTTGGTCACCTCCCACGGCATCGGCGGCGCGTCTACTGCCATTGCGGTGGAGGAACTGTACCAGACAGGTGTCCGCACCTTTATCCGCGTCGGCACATGCGGCGGTATGGCGGAACAGGTAATCGGCGGCGATGTGGTTGTCGCAACCGCCGCCATTCGGCAGGACGGCACATCGAAAGAATACGTCCCCGTTGAGTTCCCGGCAGTGGCGGATTTAAACGTCACAAATGCGCTGGTACAGGCGACGAAAAGCTTGGGGCTGACCTGTCACACAGGTGTTGTGCAGTGTAAGGATTCCTTTTACGGCCAACACTCGCCGGATCGAATGCCCATCAGTTACGAACTCAACAACAAGTGGCAGGCATGGATTCGCGCCGGTTGCTTGGCATCTGAGATGGAGAGCGCGACTTTGTACATTGTCGCGTCTTACTTGGGTGCGCAAGCGGGGTGCATTCTAAACACCGTCTGGAATCAAGAGCGGGCAGCACGTGGGCTCAGTAACCCCGAATGTCACGACACCACCCCGGCGATCCAAGCCGCGGTAGAGGCGATACGGATTTTGGCGGAGGGGCAGGAGTAGGGGCAGTGTAGGGTATTTATAATAGGTGTGGAGCACTCTTTGTAGGGGCGATTATCAATCGCCCGCGGTTTCAGCGTTGTTGGCAGTAAGGGCGTTAAGGGCGCGGGCGATTGATAATCGCCCCTACAGGTGTATTCAATATCACACAGTATAAGCACACTACATGCAATAACCCAAAACCAAAAGGGAACTGCTAGTGGGCTAACAGTTCCCTTTTGCAGTATTATAAGCAACCCTATTGCCTTGCAGCAGACTTCCGATCAATCAAAAGATCCACAAACAAGCCCAAAGTAATAAGCACACCACCGATCAAGTTCCGCGTGGAAAATACCCCCGTCAACAGGACATCAATCAAAATTCCCGAAGCGACTTGCCCCATGAATAGTAGCAGGGATAGATAGAAAGCTGAAATCTTCACAACGAGTATATTGGTCAATGCAATCATCACCACACCCAAAGCACCGCCCAGATAGAGATACCAAGCGGAAGAGAAGCCCAGCGCTGCGATAAAGCCTACTTCACTTCGGCCAAAAAGCAGATATACAAAAACGGCGACGGAGAGACCCACAAAGTAATTGAAAAAGGTGCTCACACGTACGCTTGTCAGTTCAGCCATCTTTGCGTTTAATGTACGGGAGATCACAATGCTCGCACCGGCAATGAAGGACAGAAGCACGGCGACCAGCTCGAAACTGGTAATCATAGAGACAATACCCGCAAGTACCAGAGCCAAGCCGACTAGCTTTTTCTTGTGAAATCGGTGTTTCGGCATACCCATCCAACCGTATTGATCCACAATCAAGCCCAGAACACCCTGTCCAAACAGCCCGAGAGCTAAGATCGCGGATACGCTGATGCGGCCAAAAGGTATGTTTGTGAACAGCACCGTCAGCACACCGATTGCGCCGCCCAGGTAGAGATACCACGGACGACCCTTTGCAAAAAGACGGTCACGCTTTAAGAGCGCAACGGCCGTAATCAGCACAAGCCCCACGGTATGTAAGAGGACAGAAGCCGCATGTACGCCGTATATTTCCGAAAGGCCGCCATTTAATGCGACCATGATGGAAACTAAAACACCAGCCAGTAATGCGAGAAAATGATGCATGTTTCATCCCTCCCGCTCCTATTGTAAACGGAAAGCTTGCTTTTTTGATAGGACATATGTCATACTGTTTGGAGAGGGGAGTGCATCCATGAAACAACAGCCGCTTACGGACAAAGATTTGGCATTACTCTATCAATACGGCTTGCATGGCCTTGATTTCGACCAGGGAATCAAGCTCTCCTTTTCACCCGGGGAGTTTCTGCTTCACGCAGGAGCGCCCATGGAGCATATTTATTTCGTTGTCTCCGGCAAGGCGAAAGTGCTTCTAAGCTTATCTGACGGTAAACAGCTTTTGCTATCCTATTTTCTGTCAAAGGGCATCATCGGTGATGTAGAGCTGGTGACGGATACGCAAGTAGCGAGCACAACTATGCAAGCGGTTACAGAGTTCATTTGCATTGCCTTGCCCCTACATGTCTATGCTCATGCACTCAAGCATAATAATACATTTCTAAATGTGCTCGCGCGGGAACTTGCGGAAAAACTGATGGAGCGCAGTATAAACGGAACGATTACAACGCTCCAACCTCTAAACGCGAGACTATGTGCCTATATCACCCAGTCGGCAAACGGCGGCATATTCCGCGAAACACTCACAGAGGTAGCAGCACTCTTGGGTACGAGCTACCGGCATCTGCACCGTTCTTTGGATCAACTCTGTAGCGATGGGATTTTGCAGAAAGAGTCCAGAGGGTATCGCATTACAAATCCCCAAGCATTACAGCAAAAAGCAGGAGATTTTTACTTGCTGAAATAGAGTTCAAAATACATCATACGAAGCGAAAACTTAGGAGGAATATCAACATGAACAAAGCAAAAATCTTTTCACACGTAGACCACACACTATTAAAGCCCACTGCCACATGGGCAGAAATCTGCACCCTGTGTGATGAGGCAATCTTGCACAAAGTTGCATCCGTCTGCATCCCGCCCAGCTACGTTGCCCGGGTGGCGGAGAAATACGGCGAAGCCCTTGCGGTTTGTACCGTAATTGGCTTCCCCTTGGGCTACGCCATCACAGAGATCAAAGTCGCCGAAACAAAAGCCGCCATCCGAGACGGTGCGGCAGAGGTGGATATGGTTGTCAATCTGGGCGATGTGAAAAATGGGGATTTTGAAAAGATCACAGCGGAAATCCGCGCCCTCAAAGAAGCGGCGGGAGATAATATTCTGAAAGTGATTATAGAGACCTGTTACTTGACAGAGGAAGAAAAAATCAAGCTTTGCCAGTGCGTGACGGCTGCAGGTGCAGATCACATCAAGACCTCTACAGGTTTTGGTACAGCCGGCGCGACGTTGGAGGATATCGCGCTATTCAAGGCGCACATCGGGCCAAAAGTGAAGATGAAAGCTGCCGGCGGCATCCGTACGGTGGAAGATATGGAGGCGTTTATCAACCTCGGCTGTGACAGATTGGGTACAAGCTCCGCTGTAAAAATCTTGGCAGGAGAAGAGACAAGTGGCTATTGATCGCATATTTTTAATCGTCTTAGACAGCGTGGGAATCGGCGCACTGCCCGATGCTGCCGCATATGGTGACGCGGGATGTAACACGCTCCGTTCCTGCTATCAAACAGGGGAACTGCACATCCCGACCATGCAGCGTTTGGGACTATTTAACATAGACGGTGTGGACTTCGGCACACCCTGTGAAGCCCCCATCGGCGCATACGGACGCTTAGCGGAAGCATCCGCAGGGAAGGATACCACCATCGGACATTGGGAACTCATGGGCATCATTTCCCCCAAGCCCCTCCCAACTTATCCGGATGGGTTTCCCCAAGACCTCATTGCGCAATTTGAGGCGGAAACAGGATATACGGCACTCTGCAACAAGCCCTATTCGGGTACGGAAGTACTCAAAGACTTTGGTGAGGCGCATTTGGCGGCAGACAAAAGTGTAATCGTCTACACCTCGGCAGACAGTGTGTTCCAAGTGGCGGCGCATACGGACAAAGTACCCATAGAGGAGCTTTACCGCATCTGTGAGATTGCCCGAGGACTTCTGGTCGGAGAACACGGCGTAGGACGCGTCATCGCCCGCCCATTTGACGGTACACCGGGCGCGTTTCAGCGGACAGCCCTGCGCAAAGACTTCTCCATCACGCCCCCACGGGCTACTTTGCTTGATGTCTTGGAAGAAAAAGACATCGCCGCGATTGGGGTAGGGAAGATTGAGGACATTTTTGCAGGTTCGGGTGTTTCGGAATCTGTCCCGGCGAAGAGCAATGCGGACGGGATGAAGCAGATTGAAGCACTGGTACAAAGGGATTTTAGAGGCCTCTGCTTTGTAAACCTAGTGGAGTTTGACATGCTCTACGGACATCGAAACGATGCAGTGGGCTATACGAGAGCCTTAAACGCCTTTGACGCATGGCTGGAGCAAATGCTGCCAACCTTGCGGGACACGGATGTGCTCATCCTCACCGCCGACCACGGCTGTGATCCGGGCTACCCCGGAACAGATCACAGCCGAGAGTATGTACCGTTTCTGGCGTACGGCAAAGAGATACGGCAGGGTGTAAATCTGGGCACACGCGCCAGTTTTGCCGATGTGGGCAAGACGATAGCGGATTTGCTTGGAGTGGATACGGCAATTGATGGGGTGTCTATGGTTGGGGAGCTTGTGTAGCATATATAAGCAGTTTAATCGACACAATGAATAGTAGGAAGTCACAGGGGGGCGTGTTTTGCATCCTCCTGTGAACTAGAAACCATAGGAGAAAAACCCGTGAAAAAGAGAATGATTTTAGTGCTTGCCTTGCTTGTTCTTACCGCCATTACCTTTGCGGCATGTACCGAGCGTGTGCCAAGCGCCCCGGCATCTCCGGATGCTACACAGAGTACGGTCTTTGCGCAAATGCAGGAAAATAGAATAGATTATGTTGGGGATACATCCGAGGTGGGTAGGCTGCTGGCTTTTCTGCCGAGCTTTGACGAAAACTACACACAAAACATGTTCTCATTGCAAACTCAAGATGAGCCATACGGTATCACTATTTACTATGAACCAAGCGAGAAATGGAACGGAAACAGCATGATCGTCACGGAAGAGATGGCTGTGTTTTCTGAATATCTATTTGAGAGCATTGGCAATTTAGGGTATGTTGAATTTGCATACAGGCGGTCAAACTCGGACGGTTATTTGGATAAATCCGAATATCAAATATTGCTACGCATATACCGTGAATAAGCACGCGCAACCATACGCCCCATTCCTATCCAATAGCGTGATGGGGCGAAATTTTGAACATATAGCAAAATCCCTCAAGGCAAAGCAAGCCTTGAGGGATTTTTGTGATATGCGCTCCTACTCCAAAACCGTATGAATCCACCCCGCAAAGGCATCCGCAAACTTTTGCAAGAAATCTTGTGTCTGCTTGTCAGTCACCCCATTTGTACCCACCGAGTCGGCAATATCGCTGACATACGCCTCGGGCTGCTGCATCATGTAGATATTCAGGCAAGAGGCTGATTGGCGCAGATGCTGGTTTGCCCCAAAGCCGCCGATCCGGCTGGGGGAAACACTGACAACAGCCCCGGGCTTCTTGCTCCAAGCATTTTCCGCCATGGGGCGAGAGGCAATGTCCAGCGCGTTTTTCAGCACCGGCGGCATAGAGCGATTATATTCCGGGGTAACAAATAAAACAGCGTCCACTGCCCGCACTGCGTTGCGGAAGTCCAACCAACTCTGGGGTGTGTCTGCTACATTGTCCAAGTCCTGATTGTACATAGAGAGCGGGGCAGGGTCTAGGAAGGTGATATCAAATTGCGCTTCTAATAGCATAGCAAGGTGTGCGGCCACTTTTTTACTGAAAGAATCCCGCCGCAGACTGCCTACTAAAATGCCGATAGATTGTTTACCCATAGGAAAAGGCCTCCTTGAACAATATTTATGAGAAACGCTCTGCCTTTGGCATGGAAGCGCAGAGCGCATCTGCCATCGCGTCAATCTCTACAAGCTGTGTCGCTTTTAGACTGGATTTGATATGAAGCATGTCATCGAGGAATGTGATATTCTTGCACGTCTCCAACTGTTCACGAATCAATCTGCCGCTTGTGGCGGCCCAAGAACCGTTTTCTATGATACCCACAGTACGGTTTTGAATATTGTGGGCCACAAGGTCATGGATCAGAGCCTCCATGCTGACAAAAATGCCCATGTTATATGTTGTAGAAGCAAACACCAAATGACTCCACCGAAAAGCAGCAGATAAGATTTCCGACGCAGGCGTTACAGAAACATCAAACATCACTGTCTTGACGCCCCTGTCACGAAGCCGCGCGGCTAAAATTTCCGCCCCGTTTTCCGTATTTCCATAGACTGACGCATAGGCAATCGTCACGCCGGATTCCTCTGGAGTATAGCTGCTCCAGAGGGCATACTTGGACAGAATATCCGGTAGATCTTTGCGCCATACGAAGCCATGGAGCGGGCAGATCATACGGACATCAAGGGGAGATACCTTTGCCAAAAGTGACTGGGTTTGTACGCCATATTTCCCGACAATATTTGTGTAATACCGTCTGGCATCGTCCATATAATCTTTTGCAAAATCCACTTCATCTGCAAATATAGCGCCATTCAAAGCGCCAAAGCAGCCGAAGGCATCGGCAGAGAAGAGGATTTTATCCGTGGAATCATAGGTAACCATTACCTCAGGCCAATGAACCATAGGTGCCATCATAAACTGAAGCGTGTGCTTCCCGGAACATAAGGTGTCGCCTTCTTTTACAATAGAGAACTGCGGACTTGCGGCATAGTCAAAAAACTGCTTGATAAAAGTTGCAGTTTTATCATTGCAGACGATGGTAATGCCCGGGTATCTCTCCAGCAGACGGGGAATTGCAGCGGAATGATCTGGTTCCATATGCTGTATGACGAGATAATCTAAGGCTCTGCCATTTAAGCTTTCGGTCAAGTTTTCAAAAAAACGATCTTCTACTGACTTGTCAACGGTGTCGAACAAGACAGTTTTCTCATCCAGTAAAAGGTAAGCGTTGTACGACACACCGTAAGGAACGGAATAGATCCCCTCAAACATAGCAAGACGTCTATCATTGCCGCCTACCCAAAGTAAGTCTTCTGTAATTTTTTTGATGCAATGCATAATAAAATCCCCCTATGATTACCCCTAAGAATAGAAGTAGTCATAATACAGAATCCAGTGAGACAAGAGAGACGCTTATTCAGCCATACGTCTTATTAATAAATCCAGTATGGCATTTTGGTGTTCGGGATCTGAATTTGCCAATTCCAAGGAGTTAATGAGCTTTTCTTTTAAATTTTCGCCGCATAGGAACTGTATATCTTGTCGAAACTGTGGGTGTACATCTTTGTGTTCGCTGATTTCCAGAAGAACCAAATTTGAAAGTGCACAAACAATTAGCGCTGCGATGAGTGCTGGATTAATTTCGTCAAACGGATCTGGAGTAGAAAAATAGCTTTTGGCGCTCATAATATCTACATGTACATACTGGCACGCTGTTTGATAAAAAATGGCGTACAGCTCACGGTCTATATCGGAGGGCAACTTAGAAACCAAGTCCCCAACGTGAACTCGGATTGATGACTGTTCACCGGTGTTTTTATGAATCACTTGTGCATAATTGATTCTACCATCCGGATATGTAGCGAACGAGTAGTTTTCTGAGTCTATTCTTGGCAACAACTTCTTTGGGAATAGGTGTGGATCATGATTTATACTGCAGAGATATGCATAATTTTCAAAGACACTTCGTCCCAAAGTATAAATGCATTCGGTTAGATAATCTTCCTTAAGTTTTTGAATGCTTTCCAGGGTGCGGATTGTTTTTAAGGCTGAGAAAGCACAATAGTCTAACTCGCTCGTCATGCGGTACTCAAACATGCTTGGATTTTCACTATGCCGATGGATAAAATCATTCAGCGAAGAGATGACCGCCTCGATTGTATAGTCAACGCATTCTTCAATGTACGAACTGGAAAGCACGACAAATTGGAGCGAATTTATGTGGCCATTTTCATTGTCAGCATTGAGGCGCGTTTCGTATTCCTCGCATAAGGCCTTGTACTCTTTGAGCTCAACCTCTGAAAGCAAATCTATATTTTGGTCACATGGCAATAATCCATCACTTTGATAATAGGCATAGATCGTGTCATCTGGAATGCCTATTTTTCGCATGGCATATACCATCTGTACCAATATCTCATCTCCGTAATTCGGGGCAAATGCTGTGACAAAGTCATCAGTGCCCGGGGATCTTCCGTAATATTCCTCGAATTTTCCCTTTATCTCTTTTAGTGTGAGAATTAGATCATCAGACATTGGGAGGCTTTTTATGATATGTTCGCCGTCGCACCTGAACTGAAAATTCTTTTTCTTGCAACAATTCTTATATCGGGTTCCGCTTCCACACGGACATAATGTACTGCCTGAGAGTTCTTTATGGCTATTCATCCAAACACGTATAATAGCGTTGTCTTCAAAAAATGAGGATGGCGCTATTACTTTCCCCTCTCATAATGATTGTGTCATCGGGATTAGCTACCCGATTGATATAATAGATGTGGCACTGCGGATTTGTATCATGCTGGTACAGCTTGAC